>OBLU010002112.1_pt1 | contig 18398 bp, 12 predicted proteins | sample 1518681 | NCBI WGS metagenome assembly OBLU01 (sample SAMEA3539304, study PRJEB22396) | soil metagenome | biome: tundra; feature: field; material: soil | place: USA | collected 2010-05 | depth 0.15 m | reverse complement strand
CTGTCGCAGCTGCGACCTCCGGGTTAGAGGGTGACTGGCACATTCCGAATGGCATGATGTTCGTCATCGGGATGTGATCCATGATGTTGGCGTCCGGCATTTGATTCGTGAAGACCTTGTTTGTGGGAAGCACGACCAGAGAACTCGGCGCCATCCCGAAACTGCATTGCATCATCGCTCCCATGCAGACCTGAAGCGGCATAGCACCATTCCTCCCTGTTCAGCTTCGAGTACACTCGAGCTAAAACTATCGGCGAAGCACTTTCCGAAAACGTAGGACCTTCCTTGCGGCGGCAATTTCCGATTCAACAGTCTTCCACTCTGCCTGTACCGCAGCGCTCGCAGAGGCTGGCCATCCAGCGGCACTTTGCACCAGGCTCTCTGCTAATTCGGAGTCTTCTGCTCCGAGGGCCTGCTTTGCCGACTCGATGCATTTTCTTAATTTCTGATCGGCAATCAACTGCACCCGGGTGCGGAGCCGCTTTTCTATTTCAGAGGCACCCACAAGCGCCCTTGCTGCACCCTCGCCCCGGGCAATGCGCTGGAAGGCGGTCGCGCATTCCGGACCGTTCAGGGTCGCGTACACGGCTCCGAATGATTCGAGCTTTGCCACCTCGCTCTCGAGTAATTCGCGGGTATAATCCAGCATTGCTTGCACGCGCTTAACCTGCCGCACTCCCGCTGGCTCTGATTGAATCAGGCCAATAGCCCCATCAAAGAGCTCCATCTCGCAAAAGCTGTGCACCTCCGCAACCAACTGCTCAACCCGTTGCTCCAGCGACCGCTGCTTGACCTTTGCCTCCTCCAGCTGTCTGCGTAGTCCCGGCTCTTCAACGCGTTGCAGCACAGGCTCCAGCAGGCGCGAAACCTCCTCGTAGTTCTCCTGCTCAAGTAGCCGCTTTGCCTCCAGGAAACTCCGCTCCACCAAATCCTGAGAGATGCGTTCTGCCGCCGCTGCCCGCGACATATTCAACAGTTCTGTCATTTCATGCGAAGAGAATCCTTCCTTCTCGCACTGCTCAAGAACCTTTACCGTTTCAAGATAGAGATGATCTTCCAGCAGCGCTCGCGCCTTCGCCATGTGCTCCGCAAGTATTTGCTCGCGCTGGTCGCGCGACAATCGCTTGGTGATTGCCGATTCAAGCCTCTGCAGTTCCGCATTTCCAGGCAGGCGCACAAGGGCTTCCCGAATTCGGGCAAGCGCCTCAGTTGGAGAAAGTGTCTTGCAGGCGTCGCTCACTTCCACAATCAGCCGCTTATTCTCTTGTTCTCTCAGCCGGGGATCCAGTTGCAGCCTCAGGCGCAACAGTCCGGGCTCGGTTGGAAACTTCTCCAGTGCTACCTTCACCTCGCCGATTGCCGATCGAAGCTGCTCGAGGGTCATCGCAACTGCGGCTCTTTCCTGAAGATCATTGACCAGACGTTTCCGAACCTCAAGCTGTATCGCTTCGGCGAGCTCGTCCTTCAGTCTAAGCAATTCCGCGTCGGCTGACGAAAGGTCCTCAACCTCGGCCAGTGCGTGGGAAGCTTCATCCAGAAGGTTCTCAGCAAGGCTTTCCTGCGCTGTCTGGAGCAACCTGCGAATCTTCGCCGCTTTGCGCGCTTCCTCCGCCTCTTGCTCCAGAACCTTGCAGATCGTCACAATACGGGAGTCTGCGGGATCTAATTCAGAAGCCTTCTCGGCAAGTTCCTTGGCCGATTCGAAATTGCCGGAGTGTCGCGCCGATTCGGCCTCGCGCAAAAGCTGCTTGATCTGCTCCTGCGCCTGCTTCCCCGCAGTTGCTCTCGCCATCAGGGCCGACATCTCTGCGTTTCCCGGGTCCAGTTGCAGAGCCTCTGCGCAGGACGCGATGGCCTGATCCCAATTCCGGGCTTTGATTGACTCCTCTGCGGTCTTTTTCAATTGCTGAACGCGCTGCCGCACTTTTTGCAGGTTGAAAAACTGGTCCACCCCCGCCATCAGCTTTTTGGCGTCTGCATTCTGGCTATCCATGCGCAGAGCCTGGCTGAGCAATCGCTTTGCTTCTGCGTAATTCTCCCCGTCTACGAATGTCCGAGCCTCCGCCACCAGATCCACAATGCGCTGCACCTTGAGTTGCGCGCCAATGGCATTCAAGTCCGCGGCCATGTCACCGACATTGCCATACCGATCCTGCGGCTCCTTCGCAAGTGCGCGTCCAATCACCTGGTCGAGTTGCGCCGGATAGGAAGAGAGATATTTCCCCAACGGAGGCGGATCCTGTTGAAGAATCTGGTGAAGAATAGCCGGATATTCGGCGTCGAATGGCGGTACTCCCGCCAGGAGTTCATACAGCACCACTCCCGTCGAAAAAATATCGGAGCGCCCGTCGAAAGGCTCACCCTTCAGGCGCTCGGGGGCCATATAGGCGGGTGTTCCCACCAGCGTCCCAGTCTGGGTCATGCCTCTCTCAACCTGTTGCTGGTCGGCTCGCGCAATACCGAAATCCAGAAGCTTTACCAAGCCTTCCCGCTGCACGATTACATTCGCAGGCTTCACGTCGCGATGGATCATCCCCTGCAAGTGCGCGTAGGCAAGAGCCGCGCACACCTGTTCGATGATCTCCAGCTTTGCGCTCAGATGAAGCTGCGCTTTCTGGCGAATCAGCTTGTCCAGCGGCTCGCCGTCCAGAAACTCCATGACGATGTAAGGCAGCCCATCCTCATCGCCGAAATCGTAAACCGTAACAATGTTCGGATGGCGCAGATTGCCGGTATGCCCCGCTTCCTGATAAAAGCGCTTCAACATATCGGACTCGCCGGAGAAGCCAGCGGTCAGGGTCTTGATCGCAACATCTCGTCCGATTCGAGAATCGCGTGCGCGATAGACAACGCCCATTCCGCCTTGCCCGAGCACACCGACAACATCGTATTTTCCGATCCGTTGCGGTGTCGGTTTGGCCGTCTGATCGTTCACATCCCTCCTGACTGCGATCGCCGCGAGAGACAAAGGCCCTCTTATTCCGAGGGCGCACCTTTGCCTATATCTTTAAAATTGTATTGGTCGGCCAAAAACTTGCGGGCTCTCAAACGTTCAGGAGTGTCAGCCACGGGCGTAGAGTTCAGATAGAGAATGTAGAGCTCCGCTGCGCCGTCATTGTCTCCGTCTGCGGCTTTGCGATCCGCCTTGCTCAGCACCAGTCCCGGCAGCCCAGCCACCTTCTGCTTTGCCTTTTCGATCAGCTCGTCGCGGGCCATGTTCTCGGCTTCTTCAACGTATTCATTCTCGTTCGGCACAACCCCTTCGGTTCGAACCCCCTTGGTGTCTTCCGGGTTCACATTTTGCAGAATGGAGTACTCCCTCGGCTGCTCCCGGCTTATCGGAATCCTTTCCACTGCCTCGCTACCTGTGCTGTCCAATATCCGGAACTGGAGTTCCAAAGCAATCTTCAGATGATAGATAACCTGCGTATAGGTGTAAGGTCGAATGACATCCTGCGCCTTCGTCTTTGGAATCATGTCGAGCTTGGCGTGTAACTCCTCCACCTTCTTCTCATCATCCAATATGGTCTTATTGATATCCTTGATTTCGTTCTTCTTGCCGTGAGCCTGCGCCCCCTCCAGCGCGGCGCGCGCAGACTGCAGATCGTTATTGGCACGTTCATAATCCCGGTTGGCCTGGTTCCACGCCTCGTTCGGAATCTCCTGTTCTCCTGCTCGATATTCCGACTCCTTCGGCACCACCTCCTGCGACTTGCCCGACTCGTGCTTCAGAACGTCGCCTACCATCTGGAAGTTTGGCTGCACCTGGGTCGTGTCCTGCTCCCGAATCACCTTGACAACCAGTCCCGAAGACTCCAGGCCGTTGGCAAGTGCGTCTGTAAGTTGATGTTGAAAGTCCACGGCATCCCGCCGCGAGGTCTGATCGCGAAAATTCACGCGCACCGAGAGTCGCGATTTCAGCAGATACGCGGGACGGGCTGTAGTCATCTCGTCATGTACGGCGCCGGCGCTGCTCTGCGCCTTGTACTGCAGCGCTTCCGTAAGATAGGTCCAGCCAACATTGACCCCGGTCCCATCCGGCTTTTCAACGTACTTCTTTGCCTGTTGCAGGTAATATGCGCTGAGTTCGTCGCCCAGAATCAATATCCGGTCCTGCAGGGTTGGATCGTTCGTGAGCAGATAGCAGCGCTGTAGATATCCGTATGCCTTTTGAATTCCGACTTCGTCCACGATGGCGTTGATGGGCTCGTGGGCTTTCTGCAGGCCTTTCGCTGACTGCTCTGCTGCCTGCACATACTGATCCTTGAGGGTATTCAGCCGTTCCGTTACTGACGCCCGCTGGTCGGAAGGAAGGTCGTCCAGCACTTCATATGCGGCGATGATATCGCCGCCGCTCTCCGAAGCCTGGCTCTTCTGCATCGCCGCCGCTACCGCAGCCTGGCTTGCGGCAACCTGCGCTTGCTGTTGTGCCGCTGCCAGTAAGGCCTGGTTCTCCGGGCTCGAAACAACTGCCGTAGCCTTTTCAAGTTCCGTGACTGCACCGGGCCAGTCCGGAGTCGTTTCAAGTTTTTTTGCATGCTCAATGTATAAGTCTGAAATAGCCCGCAGATCGCTGGACACCTCCGGGCTTTCCGCCGCAAAGGCCCGAATCGGAGTGATCTTCTGCGCCGCATCATCGGCACGTTGCGCAGCAATTTGCGCTTGTGTGTCGTGCAGAATCTTGTCGAGCCTCGCGCGCATCAGCTTCGATTCCGTCTCAACCGATGCCGCTTCGGGTGTGGAAGGCTCAACGCTGTCTGCGCCGTCGGCAAGTTTCTCCGCAGACACCAGGTTCACATAGCCGGGAGTTTCCTGCGTCAGGGCCTGCTGATACATATCTAGCTTGGCCTTGGCCTGGCTGCTCAGGCTCACAACTTCGCCGTGGATCTTCTGGTTCAGCTCTGCTACCTTACCGTCGTCCGGAACCAGTGCTTTTGCCTGGTCCACCATTTGCCGGGAATCCTTCAACTTCGCGTAATCCCGATCAGCCCCGCTTGAAACTCCATATGCCTGCAAATCTGTGTTCGCAACCTGAAGCAGCAGGGCCGCCAGCGACTTGTTTGCTGCGCTTCTATGTGGTCCCGACCCGTACATTGCAAGATAGCTCTTCCATCCGCGAATATCCCCGCCCCGCTCGGCGCGCAGATACTCTGCCATCTCCTGATCTGGTCCGGCAACAAAGACAAGCTCTACGCCGGCTTTCAGCGGAACCATTTGCATCGTCGGCGGATCGGAGCCCGGCAACACTCTCCCCTCCACCGTCGCCATATCCGCAAGCTCGGCGGCACTGTAGGACCCGCCTTTGTCGAACTTGAGGTCCCCCGGAACCACGCACACGGCCGGGTCGGACCCCCTGCTCAGCATCAGGACACCTTTTGCATCGCGCTCCAGTGACATACCCGGGGCGAGCGTTATCTTGGCCAGCTTGTGATAGGCGGATTTATCTATACCCGAGGTGCTCGCACATAGCAAAACCTCATTCTTCCCGTTCAGAATCAAGTCGGCGATCTGCTCAAAAGCTGGTCCATCGTGTCCAGGATAAATTTCGATGGCGATCAACCCAGAGGTCTTAGCGTTCAGCGGGACCGAAATCAAAGGCAAAAACAGGATGGTGAGCAAAAGGCGCTTGCTCAGCCGCCCGGCAAACAAAACACGAAAAGGCGACGTCATGGTTTTCCTCAGAAGTGAACAGCGATTGGCGCCTGGGGAGAGGGGCCTCTCAGCACCTTGTGGTATAATTCGCCCTACTCTAGCAATTCCCCCATGCAGAGCGCAATAGGAATCAATATTCTCACGAAACTCATTGAAATCCCATGGATACGCAAATGTCCAGCACGCAATCCGCCGCCCTTTCCGAGGCGTCCCCTGCTTCAGGACCACCCGTAAAGGCGGTCATGGTCTTTCGCTTTTGGACCCCCTCCTCGGGCAATGCGGAATCCAAACTGGTCGAACATGCTCCGGAGCATGATCCCGGCATGTTGGCCCTCATCGAAGATGTGGTTTCATCTAAACGAGGCGTACTCCTCTCCGCACACGATCAACTGTTTGTCTCCGGACTGAAACAGCCCACGGATGCCCTTGTGATCTCCCGTCAGGTTCAGCTTGGATTGCAAGGGTTTCGCGGGAAACACGGAGCCGCCCCTGTTTCAGTCTCAATCGCCATTGATGCAACCAGCCAGGCTCCTCCCTGCACACTGGCTGACCCCGAATCTGAAGTTGGCCACCCTGACGGACAGCCATCGTCTGCCGTCCCCGCCCCAGAGCCCCCCCACGACCTTCTGACGCTTCTCAAGCTTTCTAACCCGGCGCAAATCCTGGTCGCGCACGATCTTTACAGGCAACTCACAGGGATGAAGGGGCTGCCGCTCAAGACCTTTCCTGGCCGTTTTGGTGTCTATGAGTATCTCTGGACAACCGAAGACAAACTCGACTTGCTCCAGTCTCAACCACAACTTACGCTTGCCGCTGTTCCACCCGCGCTTCCTGTCGCTTCCGGATCTTATGAATCAAATGACTCACTCACCCCGATCATTCCAGTTCGTTATGCTACAAACCCTTCCGATTTCGAACAGCGCGACCTGGGGATGGTACAGCGGTGGCTTGTAGCCTTTCGCTCACCTCGCACTCTTCTCTTCGCCTCGCTTGCGTTCGTTGCAATCGTCCTCATTGCCGTCGTTACGGTTCACATGATCCACTCATCCTCATCTCAACTCTCGACTTCGACTGCGCCAAGCCCCGTCGCGAATCCCGCGCCGCCCGCCGCTAAGGCGATGACAGATGCAGCATTGCGACCTCCTTCTTCGAATTCCGCTCCAAAGCAAGGCAGGAACTCCCTCAAGACTTCAGCTTCCGAAACGCAGGTAGTCACGCGAGAATCGCGCCGGGTATCCCCGGTTGCTGAGACAAGGCCGGCCTCACCCCCTTCGCAAACACCACAATGTGCGATTTCAGGCGAATTCACACAATACCTCGGCCTTGCTGAGCAAGATCGAGGGCGAGGCGACTACACGAGTGCAGAGCGTATATTTCGCCTGATCCTTGATTGCGATCCGAGCAATGCGGCGGCACGCGAAGGCCTGAACCGGACCATCCAAGGTCAACAGCAGATGGAGCGGTAGGCTCTCTTTTATCGGCGTGAGCTATCTGTATCGTTTAAATCTGGGGAGGAATGCGATCCCTTCTATCTGGCCACCGATGTACATTCGGAATGTTTCCCCTCACTTCTGCGGATTGTCTCTCAATCATCCTTGCAAGCACCGCGCGGTCCGAGCGAAGAAGCTTCAAGATCCACGGCGAACTTACCCGCAGGGCTCAATTGGCTGGATGCTTGATCCCACAACGCCATTTTTTTGCCGTAGCTTCAATTCCAACATGACCTCCCGATTGAGGTCCGTGTCTTTTGCGACTTCTACTAGCCACCAGGCACTCACTTGCCGCCCGGTCAATAGGCGGGCTCTGCTTCAAGCCTTGAACGCGGAGCGCGAAGGCCCCGAAATACCAGTTTGCTGACAGCCCTCGGGCTTTTGTGGCCAGTCTTCGCGCGTTAAATACGCATCGAACTCGACGCACCTTCTGGTCACATTGTCGATCAATGTTAGCTAGCTAACCTTCCTTCACATCCGTAGCCCGGTCCTTCACAAACGTGACCGTCCACGTTTTGCCATCCTGGTTGTAGGTCACGGTGCGGTCGCCTTCCGTGTTTCCGTCCGGGTGCATGTTCTGGCCGATAGCCATGCGGGTCTCCGCCTCGGTCATGCCGGGCTTTACCTGGTGCGCGTCGATCGCAGCCCATACGTCCTGGGGCCAATAGTCGTAGATCCTATGCGGGTCATCGTAGAAGAACAGCGCATCGCTGAAGTAGGCCTCTTTGTTGCCCTCCATGTATCCAACCGGCGTCGCAAATAGCTCCTTGTTGCCCGGAAACTCGAACACCGCGAGGGCCTGCCGGGTGCCGTGCTCAAGTCCGTCATCCAATTTTGCCGGCGCAACCGCCTTGATCATCTTCTTGATGTTCATCTGCTGCGTCGCCGGAATCACGCCGGCACGCTTTACAAAATCCACATGCCCGCCAACATAAGAAAAGTAGGAAATGGCGTAGCCATCCTTCATCCATACCGTTGTCCCTTCAAGTCGCTGCAGATCGTCAAAGTGCTGGGGAAAGAAGGCGCGCATCACAACCAGGTCGTCCTTGCTCAGCGTCGTCTCGCTCGAATCCTTCTTGGCAATCACTCCGGGGTTCTGGCGGTGCTTCCACACCGAAAACAAATAAATGCCGCCGATGGCCAGCGTGATCAGCGTCGGAATCAGAATGATCTTCCAGGCCTTCACGTGCCCTCCTGTCACATTTCTTCGCCGCTGGGCCGTGCGATCTCCGACACTAACTGCCGGCTGGAGTCTCCCGCGGTCTCAGGGCCTCTGCGCTCAGTTCGTCGGCGCGGCGCAAACCGGGAAACAGTGTCGCCCACGCTCCGGCAACCGCCAGCGCGCCCAATCCGCCCACCAGTGTTGCCCGTACGGCGCCCCACCACTGCGCCGTGACCCCGCTTTCAAACTCGCCCAATTCATTCGATGCACCAATGAACAACGAGTTGACCGCGCTCGCCCTCCCCCGCATCTCAGGCGGAGTGGCAAGCTGCAGCAGCGAACCCCGGATGATCACGCTGATCATGTCGGCCGCGCCGCCCACGGCCAAGGCCGCCACCGAGAGCCAGAGGTTGCGCGACAGCCCAAAGATCACCGTGGCCACGCCAAAAATCCCCACGGCAATAAACATGCGTTTCCCGGCCCCGCGGCGGATCGGAAATCGCGCCATCAGCAGCGACATTGCCAGCGCGCCCACCGCCGGTGCCGCCCGCAGCATCCCCAGCCCGCGCGGCCCGGTGTGCAAAATGTCGTTCGCAAAAATGGGCATCAGCGCCACCGCTCCGCCCAGCAGCACCACAAACAGGTCGAGCGAAATCGCACCCAGCAGCAACCGCGCGCTCCACACATAGCGAAAGCCCGCCAGCACCACCTTCATTGAGGCGGCGCGGTGCTCCATGCGTCCCAGCCGCACATGCAGGCTGCCCACCAGCACCAGGAAACACGCCAGGGTGCAAAGCGTAAAGACATATACAATCCCCGCGCCCTCGAGCCGCGTGCCCGGCAAAATCTTCTCCAGCGGCAACGTATACAGCAGGCCACCCAGCGCCGGTCCGCTAAAGTTGGCAAATTGAAAGATTGCGCTTCCCCATGTCACCGCGTTCACAAAATGCTTTTCCGGCACCAGGTGAGGAACCAGCGCCGAACTGGCCGGTCCTGAGAAAGCGCGCCCCGTGCCGATGACGAAAAGCACCGCATAGATCGGGAGCACGCGATGCATCCCCGCCCGCGCAAACTCCAGCAGCGCCAGCGTGGCGAATACCTGCAACCCATAGCAGACCAGGATCACCTGCCGCCGGTCGAAGCGGTCCGCAACGTGTCCCGCGGGCAGCAGAAACAGCAGGCCCGGCAAAAACAGCGCCAGTCCCGTATAACCAAGATCAAGCGCCCGGTGGGTAATTGAGTAGACCTGCCACGCCACAGCAACCGATTGCGCCTCGGCACCCAGAATGGCCGCGCTGCGCGCCACTTGGTACCGCCTGAAATCACGTGAGGCAAAAGCCTCCATGCCGCGCCGCATTGGCCTTGGGGAAGGGGAATGCATCTCTTGATGTAGGTTATATCGTCGCACCGCGCAGTCCCGAAGCCGCTCTGCCGTCGACTGAATTATCCTGAACGTTGGAGACTCCAGTTCAGAATCGTGCGGCTCCCAGCCATTGGGCCGCAGCCGCGGTGGCGTTGTGCGGCGTGTGCGCCTTTCTTGAGCTCTATTGCACGCAGCCCATGCTGCCCATGCTGGCGCGCCTCTTCCATGCCTCCAAGACCGGCGCAGGCATGACCGTTTCGGCCGCCACGCTCGGCGTTGCCCTCTCCGCGCCTGTCTTTGGCGCCCTCACTGAACGTCTGCCGCGCAAGCGCGTTATCGTCGCCTCCCTCATCGGCATCTCCGTGCCAACGCTGCTGGCTGCGACCTCCACTTCGTTGGCGCAGCTGGTCTTCTGGCGGTTTCTTCAGGGTGTCACAGTGCCTGGCGTTATTGCCGTCCTCGTCACTTACATCGGCGAAGAGTGGCCGCCGGAGCAGGTCGCCCTCATCATGAGTTTTTACGTCAGCGGAACCGCGCTGGGCGGCTTCATTGGCCGCATCTCGGCCGGCATCCTCGCCGACCGGTTCAGTTGGCGCGTCAGTTTTCTGGCCCTGGGAGCGGCTTCGCTCGCCGGAGCCGCGGCCGTGGCGGCGTGGCTGCCCCCCGGTCCTCGTGCTCATCCATCGCACATGCTCGACGAGTTGCCCTCGTTTCCTTACCAGGTGCAGGGACTTTTTCGTAGCCGGCGCCTCATTGCCACCTTCGCCGTCGGATTCAACGTCCTCTTTTCGCTGGTCGGCGTCTTCACCTGGATCACGTTTCATCTTGCCGCCGCGCCGTTTTTCCTCTCCACCACCGCGCTCAGCTCGCTGTTTTTCGTTTACCTCATCGGTCTCATCGTTACCCCCGCCGCCGGCTACATCATCACCCACGTCGGTTTGCGTGCCGGGGTGGGCGGGGCCATCTGCCTATCCATCGCCGGCGTTCTGCTCACCCTCGCACCGTCTCTCCCCATCGTCATCATCGGCCTAACGTTGCTTTCAAGCGGTGTCTTCATCTCGCAGACCGCTTCGCAGAGCCACCTGCGCGTGGCCGCGCCTCCCGGTGCGCGCGTCACGGCAGCCGGCCTCTACCTCACCTGCTATTACCTCGGCGGAACGGCCGCGGGCGTGGTCCCTGGAGCTTTCTGGGCGCTCGGCAAATGGCCCGCCTGCGTTGGATTCATCGTCGCCATGCAGCTGATCGCGCTCGCCATCGCCCTCATCGGCTGGCGAACCCCCGAAGTTTCCGAGATTGCCGCGCTGCCCGCGGCATGATACGAATGGTCGGCCCCGGTTTGGTCTCGGGGTCCCCGCGGACAGGTCTTCGTCCGTGGGGTGATCGAGGGGTCCCCGCGGACAGGTCTTCGTCCGTGGGGTGATCGGGGTGCTCAGAATCCATGAACCCCAACCCCGCGCATGAGAATCTAAGTCTACGTATGTCAATTTCATGAGGTCTGTGAGAGAAGAACGTATACCTGCGCCCGCCACATTGACCGGCCGCAGTTTCCCCGACCCGCCAGACGCAGTGAAGACGATTTAAGGAGAGCAGTTTTTTGGCCGATACGAAATCCCTACCTGCGACTGCGATGGGCAGGTCGACCATTACGGTGGACAATCCGAATCCTGCGGTCCCGTCTGCGCAATGGAAGCCGCGCGTCAATCCCTGGCTGATTGCCATGACCGTGGCGCTCGCGGCCTTTATGGAGGTGCTCGACACGTCCATCGCCAACGTTGCCCTGCCCCATATCGCCGGCAGCCTCGGAGCCAGCACCGATGAGGGAACATGGGTACTGACCAGCTATCTCGTATCGAACGCCATCGTTCTGCCGCTGGGCGGATGGGCCTCCAGCCTCATGGGCCGGCGCAACTTCTTCGTCTTCTGCATTACGGTGTTTACCATCGCCAGTTTCCTCTGTGGCGCTGCGCCCACACTACCCATGCTCCTCGTCTTCCGCGTCATCCAGGGAGCCGGCGGCGGCGGTATGCAGCCCATGGCCCAGGCGATTATGGCCGACTCATTCGAGCCCCAAAAGCGCGGGCAGGCTTTCGCCCTCTACGGACTTGTCGCTGTGCTTGCCCCCTCCATCGGCCCAACCCTCGGCGGATGGATCACCGACAACTTTTCCTGGCGATGGATTTTCTTCATCAACATCCCGGTCGGGATCCTTGCTTTCATCCTGGTCACGCGCCTGGTCGACGATCCGCCGTGGATCAAGGCCGACCCCTCCAAGCTTCGCAACATGGATTACATGGGTCTTGCCTTCCTCACCATTGCGATGGGCGGCCTGCAGATCATGCTCGACAAGGGTGAGGAAAACGATTGGTTCTCTTCCAACTTCATCCGCTTCTTCTGCGTTTTATTCGTCGGCGGCATGATCGGCCTTGTCGTGTGGGAATGGCGACAAAAAAGCCCCCTCATCAACCTCAAGCTTTTCCGCTTTAAGAACTTTGCGATCTGTTGTTTTCTCATGATGCTGGTGGGCGGCGTGCTGAATGCCAACACCGTTCTCCAGCCGCAGTTCATGCAGCAGCTACTCGGGTACACCGCAACCACTGCCGGGCTCGCCCTCACCGCCGGCGGTATAGCTTTGCTCATCATGATGCCTCTGGCCGGCTTCGCCACCGGCAAAATATCCGCGCGCACGCTGGCCGTCTGCGGATTCATCATGTTCGTCTTCACGTTCCGCATCGCTGCCGAGGTCACTACGTTGCAAATGACCTTCGCCCAGGCATCGTGGCTCCGCGTCGTACAGATGCTGCCCCTGCCCTTCTGTTTCATCTCCATCACCAATGCGGCGTATGTCGGCATGCCTCGGGAAGAAAGCAATCAGGTAGCAGGCCTCATCAACTTTGCGCGCAACATCGGCGGCAGCATCCTGATTGCCGTCACCAATGCGCAGGTCACAAGCCGCGCCATGTGGCATCAGCAGCATCTGCAAAGCGCCATGACCTCGGCCTCCATCGCCTACCAGCAGCACGTCAACGCCCTGTCAGGTCTTTTCGGCAGCACCTTCGGCGACCCTAACAGCAAAGGCCTGGCCATCGCCTCCATCTACAACCAACTGAATCAGCAGGCGCAAATGCAGGGCTATCAGGACGTCTACATGGAACTCTCCTGGATGTCGACAGCCCTCATTCTGCTCGCCTTCCTGCTGAGTAAGAACCGCCCCGGCCAGGGTGCCGGCGCCGGAGCGATGCACTAAGTGATTCCCGCTCGGAAAGGCATCCAGTTTCGCCGCATAGAGCAAAAGGGAAGCGCCTGAGCGCTCCCCTCCTGCTACACGGCCCGGAACGTTATCAATGCGGTAGAACGAGAATCCCGGCTTGCAGCAGCTTTTCGGTCAATCGATCCACCGCCTGCGGAAATCTGTAGCAAACGGTGCGAACGCTCATCCCCAACAAGGTTGCCGTCTCGGCCTGCGTGTATTCCTGCAGAACGATTCTGCTCAACATCTTACGGTCTAGCGGTCCCAGCTGATTCAGGCACTTCTCCACATCGAGGACAAAGATCACCGCATCCTCGAATGTGCGGACCGGCCGGCTTGACACCCATCCCCGCCCCACCGGATCGCCCAGGATCGATGGCGCTCGGCCCACCTGCATTGAGGCATAGAGATAACGCCGTAGCATCTTCTCGGTATGCTTGCGATAGAACGCCAGACTGACAACCGGCGACTTCTCCGGCGACGCTGGAGCAGGTACTGGAGCAGGTCGCTCCCAGGGCCTTGCTGCAGGCCTTTCCTGCTCTGAGACGGCATGTACCGAGAAGGCGCCATTCGGCCCGCCCACTCCCCAAACCATGGGCAACTGGAGTGCTGCACTCATGCCGCACCTCCGGCTGCCTCAGCCGTTGCCCAAATCTTGATCAACGGGTTCCCGCCCGGACGCCCGCGTCGTTTTCGGCTCTCCGGTGACGGAAAGGCCTTTAGTTTCGTTTCACATTGCTTGCAGTAAACAATCTCATGTTGCTCCTGTGGCCGGTACCAAAGACAACCACACCCCTCGCAAATCTTCAATTGCACGCGCGTTTCCATGACGGATTCTCCGTAAAAGCCCTATCACCCGCCGCTTTTGTCGGCTTATTTTGCTGTGGCGGGGTAACGAGAACCAGGCAAGGCTACTCAGGATTCTGATGTCCCGATGAGAGATCGCCACCCGTGTTCTCTCGTTCTTTGTCATGTTCATTGCGCGCAGATTCTGGAAAATCTCTCGCACAGCCTGCCTTGGACGCTTTCTGTCGAGCGCCGCCAGAAGTGGATGATTGGTATGGATTTACACGCCAATCGAGAATCTTCGATGGTTACCGATGAGGGCGTACTACAACCCTCGTAAGGTTGCGCCAACGAAGCGTTTCCTCGAGAATTTTCCACAGCAAGTGCGAGATAAAGTAATGCCAATCTAAAGGTTGGGCTACTTTGCGTCAATCGATCCCGGCATAATTACTCCCCCGCGCCCGCATGCACAGGCCAAACACGTAAATATGCTGGAGAATCCGCGTAAATCGTATTGCTGGATGCGAATGGAGAGCGCTTTTCTCCATTTCTGGCGGCGGACTTTCCACACATGAATCTTACCCAGATGCATGAGCATCTTCGCCTGGAATTGGTCCGTAGAATTCAACGGGGCACGTTGAGCGTCTCCCTTCTTTCACGGGAAACGGGCTTTGGCCAGTCTCATCTGTCCAATTTTCTCCACAATAAGGGACAGCTTTCCCTGCGGGCCATGGACCGCATCCTGACCGCGCAGAACATCGCCGCCGACGATCTGCTGCCCTCGAAACTCGATGCAGAGCGCCCCGCTGATGGAGAGATCAGCCCCGTTCCCGTCGTTTCTCACGGGGCCGCATTGTTCGAGCCGTTCATCCGGCCGGCGACCGCGCAGTCCATCCTTCATTTGCCTCCCGGCTTGTTCCGTCCGATCCGCGCACGGACCACGGCAGTGCGCCGCGGCTGGCAGCGATTCGTCGCGGTCCGCATCCCGCCTGCCGATGCCCTGCCAATGGACCCTATTGTCCTGCCGGAAGCCCTGGTCATCATCGATCGCCATTACAACTCGCTCGTGCCCTACCGCTCCCGCCGGCTCACGCTCTACGCGGTGCGCGATCGGGGTCACCTGAAGCTGCGCTATGTCGAATTCCTCGCCGACCGCCTCGTTCTCCGCCCGCACAACGTCGCCTTTTCGGTGGAGCTTGTCGAGACTGCCCCCGACGAGACTCCCAACGACCTGATCGCGGGACGAGTTGCCCTCATCCTTAACGAAACATGAGGCTTCGCGCCAGGCTTGCTTCTAAAGTTCGGATCAAAAATCCCCTGTCATCCTGAGAGAGATTGGCGCGCAGTTTGCGCCAATCGTAGCCGAAGGACCTGCAGTTGGGAACTTCGGGTAGTGGTGCAGTTTGATTTGCCGGTGCTAAATTCTTAAGTCTGCACCTCTAGAGGCGGCTCTTGGATTGGGGAGGGATTGAGCGATGGGTCTGATTCTGTAGGCTGAGACTGTGCTTGCTTTTTCTCTCTAGCTTCGTCAAGACTCTTGATAAAGGAGATCATGTCATGGAAATGGGAAACATCCTGCGCGATGGCGAGTCCCGGCAAGACATCTCCGGTGGCGCGGTTGCTCATGTAGGCCGAGACAGTTCCGACAAACTGGACTCCTTCGGTATCAATGGAATAGATAACCGGGCCACCGCTGACTCCGTTGATGGCGACCCCGTCAATGAGGTAGGAATGCTCACGTCTAGCGCTGACGTTTCCAGAAAAGAAGCAGAGAGTGTAAGCCGCAAGAGCCGGATACCCGAGCCACCCAATCTCGGTTCCAATGTCAAGAGAGGCAGTAGTTGGGAGGAGTGGTATAAGCTCCTGTGGAAGGCCAAGGTCTCCCGGCGCAAAGAGAATCACCGCCGAATCGGTATCGGGGTCTGAAAGAATTGTCCGATCCGCCTCCTTTAGAAACTTTATTGTTCCCGATGGGAAGTGTTGAACGCGAATCGGCTGTTGCCATTCATCGGCATAACTGACTACATGGCGAGCTGTGGCGATTCCTAGAAATGTCTTGTCTTGGTTGTATAAGCACAAGAATACTGTTCCATGCCCCCTAGGCGTCTCAATTTTAACGACGTAGGGCGAGACCTTATCGACGATTGCATTCCAATTCATTTAAGCAGCCGACCTTTCTTGGCCTAGTTCCCGTGACCCGTGTCGACGGCGTCAAATCGCGTCAGGCTCGAGTTGAAGTAGAGCTGGATCGTGTCCGTAGGCCCGTTGCGCTGTTTGGCAACAATGATCTCCGACTTGGCCTTGTCAGCCTCCGACATTTCCTCACTGCGGTTGTAATACGCCTCGCGGTGAATGAAAGCCACGACATCGGCATCCTGCTCAATGGAGCCGGATTCCCGCAAGTCGCTCAGCATGGGCCGCTTATCTTCCCCGCGCCGCTCGCTCGCGCGGCTGAGCTGCGAGAGCGCCACCACCGGCACATCCAGTTCCTTGGCCAGCGCCTTTAGCCCCCGCGAGATCGCTGACACCTCCTGGGTGCGATTCTCGTAACGCTTGCCGCCGGCCGAGGGCAGGGTGGCCGACATCAGTTGGAGATAATCCACCACCACCAGGTCCAGGCCGCCCGCAGTCTGCCGCAGCCGCCTCGCCTTGGCGCGCATCTCGGCCAGCGAGCTTCCCGCTGTGTCATCGATGAATATGTGCGACTCGACCAATTGCTCGAGGGCGTGCCGCAGCTTGCCCTGATCTTCTCCGCTAATAAAGCCGGTCTGCAGCTTGCGCTGGTCCACTCCGGCCTGCGAAGCCAGCATGCGCCGCAGCAGCGACTCCTTGCTCATTTCAAGGCTGAAAATTGCGACCTTTGCTTTGCCCCGGATGGCTGCGTTCTGCGCAAGATTGATCGCCAACGCCGTCTTTCCCATCGAAGGGCGCGCCGCGATGATAATCAGCTCCCCTTTCTGCAGCCCGCTGGTCAACCGGTCCAGGTCGTCGTACCAGGTTCTCAGCCCGGTCACCTCCTGTTGGTGCTTGTAAAGATTGTCGATAGTGCCAAACGAGTTCGCCACAATCTGGTCGAGTGGCTGCAGGCCGTGGGTGATGCCTCTCTCGCTGGCTTGCAGCAGTTCCGTCTCAGCCGCGCCCAACACTTCCAGGGCTGTCTCGCTCTGGTCCGCTGCGCGCGCAATGGCCGCTGAACAGATCATCATCAGCCGCCGCAGCAGGCTCTTGTCCTTGACGATCCGGATGTATTCCTCAATCACCGGCCGCAGCGGCAAACCTTCAGTCAACGAGGCCAGGTAAGCCACGCCGCCCACCGACTCAATTTCCTTGTAGCGGGAGAGCTCGTTGGCCAGGGTCACAATGTCCACAGCGCGCTGTGCGTTCATCAGCTCGGTCATGCGCAGGAAGATGCGCTTGTGCGAGTCGAGCGAAAAGTCTTCTGACTCCAGCTTTTCGGCCGCCTCCGAGTGAGCGGCATTGTCCAGCAGAATCGCGCCGAGAATTGTCTTTTCAGCGTCTACATTGGCAGGCAGACCCGTATCGAGGCTGAGATTGGAGATGGTGGCCATACCTGAAGAGTCTAGGCTGAAGGCGAGCCGGGGCAAAGCAAGGAAACTTCGGAAAAAAAGGAAAAGGCGTCACAAAGGATACGGGGTAGGAAGGAAGTGCGAGACAGGCCGGAACTGTGGGAATCCCCGGACAAAAGACCTGAGCCAGGGCTCGCTATAACCCTGCAGCATCTACCTCAAAACAACCTCTACTGAGAGATCACCATCGTGGAGGTACTGGTCACCGTAAGAAACGAGCTTCTCCAAAAGGGAACGTCCAGCGGAAAGTTGTATTGCACCTGCACCTGCACCTCGTTACCGGGCGTGTTGGGCGTGGCCGCATCGCAGGCTGCCCAGGTGCCCGGCGCGCCCGAAACCGCAGCGCACCATTGAGGGGTCACCGTCAGCTGAGATGGATCGACGCCCCCGAGACCTTTCACATAGGTCGTGATCTGGGGCGCCGTAGCATTGCAAAAGGAGAGGTTCGAGTTGTATGTGCAGGACCGGGAGCCGCGGACCATCGCCCACCGCGTCGCCTCCCGCGATGCCTCACTCACGTAGTTATACGAATAGAGCGCAAAACAAAAATAAATGATGCCAAACACCGCTGAAAGCAGGATGCTGAAGCACAACGACAGTTCAACGATCGTCTGGCCATTCTCCGCCACTATCCCTTCGCGGTTCGACGACTGCCAAAGCCGAAAACTGCCCGGGTCTCCTCCGATTTGGAACATTCGCTTGCATTCCCTTCCGAACCGCAGTCTCGTCACGGCGACACCTTCTGTTGCGCGTAGCCATAGAGGGTGAAGGATCCCCCAAACCCTGGCGCGTGGATCACGGGGTTGAAGGTCGTTTGCGTCTGCACCGTCAGTATCCCCTCAATTTGACTTGTGGAACAGTCCGTCGACTGGCATTTGCCACCCGTTCCGGTGCAGGCGTTCCCGTTGGAGCAGATCCCCGTCAATACAGCGGTCGTGGTTCCCAACTGGAGGTTGGCCGCTTCGGCTTTAGCGGCGTTCTGGATCCCGGTCAGGTTCGACGCGTTCGCGTTGCTCAGCGAACCAAATCCCACCCCTGCCCTGGCCGCGTTGGTGACTTCGATGGAAACGTAAGCCATCCTGCCAAACTCAACTGCGCCCAGCAGAACCAG
>OBLU010002111.1_pt1 | contig 18399 bp, 11 predicted proteins | sample 1518681 | NCBI WGS metagenome assembly OBLU01 (sample SAMEA3539304, study PRJEB22396) | soil metagenome | biome: tundra; feature: field; material: soil | place: USA | collected 2010-05 | depth 0.15 m | reverse complement strand
CGTAGAGGATGCGGCGGTGGACGGGCTTGAGGCCGTCGCGGACGTCGGGCAGGGCTCGGCCAATGATGACCGACATGGAGTAGTCGAGATAGCTGCGGCGCATCTCGTCTTCAATGTTGACGGGGAGCATGAAGGCGGCGCCGCGACCATGGACGTTCGAGCCCGCGGGGGGACCGTCTGGGGGAGACCCGGCAGGCGGTGGATTGTTGGAGTTAGCGTCCTGCGGGGAGGGGTTTTTCGGGTCTTCTGGGAACAGTTCGTCAGCCATGATTTATAGCTCTATTATAGGCTATTTTCAAGGGCTTTGGGCGGTGGAGAAGGCGTCGGAAACTCCTGAATTAAGGGCTGCTTTCGGGGTGTCGGACAAGCGGCGAATTTGTCAGTTGGAGGCGGCGGATTTGGCGGGGTAGTAGATCATCACGGTGAGGATTTCAAAGGGGCGGATGGGAACGGTGACGGTGGCTGAATCTGCGCTGGCGGCGAGGGCGAGGTGGGGGCCTTCGGGTTTCTCCATCAGGTTGGACTCGACGGCGTAGGTGGCGCCGGGTGGGACGTGGAGCTTGACGTCGGTGGGCGTGCCGGCCCACTCGTACATGCGGAAGACGAGGGCGTCGGAGTCTTCGGCTTTCTTGATGGCGGTCAGGGTGACGTTCTTGTTTTCGACACTGGCGAAGGAGTGCGTGGGCGGGAGCGTGCCGGTGTGGGCGAAGACCTGCTGTGCTGTGAGGGGATTGTTGAGCTCGTAGGCGCGGTGGACGGTTTCGGCTTGCTTCCAGGTGCCGGTATGGGGGTAGAGGGCGTAGGTGAAGTGCTGCGGGCCCTGGTCGGCGTCGGGGTCGGGCGAGGTGGGCGAGCGCAGGAGAGTGATGCGGAGGGTGTTGCCGAGGGCGTCGTAGCCGTATTTGGAGTCGTTGAGGATGGAGAGGCCGGCGGTGGCGTCGCCGAGGTCGGCCCAGCGCAGGGCGGGGACTTCGAACTTGGCTTTCTCGAAGCTGTTGTTGCGGGTGGTGGGGCGGGTGATGGAGCCGTAGGGGATCTCGTAGGTGGCGGAGTCGCTGGAGTGGGCTAGCGGGAAGGCGGCTTTGAGGAGGATGTGTTTTTCGTGCCAGTCGATGGTGTTCTCGATGCGGACGGTGTCGGCGCCGGCGTCGAGGGAGATGATCTGGGTGAAATGCGAGTGTTGCCAAGTGCGCTTGATCGTAATCGCATCGCGGATATACCCACCGCTGGGGTCCACGGAGTCAACCTCTTCGATAGGTGTCATGGTTCGGTCGAGGGTACCCGGATCGATGTTCCACGCGTCGTATTGCTTCGGTGTGTCGACAAAGGTTTGGAGTTGATTGGCACACGAATTGGGGCTGAGGTATTCGGTGTTATCAGGGATCGTGGCGAGGGACGTGATACATCCGGTCTTTCTATCGACCGTCACTTTGATCTTGTCGTTTGAGAGTGTCACGAATTTGTTCGAGCTGGCTTGGGTATTGCCCTTTGTAGTTGTTGGAGCCGGCCCTGTGGAGGTGCTCTTGGTCGAGGTGTGGAGGAGCATGTAGCCCAGTGCTGGCACCTGGACGCGGGCACGAAGATGTACGCTGTGGGTGACCGGGTCGGGATCGGAGTAGTCCGTCTGGATGTGGCGGTCCGCCGAATCAAAGACGGTCGGATAGATCGGCGCTCCCATATTTTCCTTGACTGGTGTCGGATCCATGGGAACGTCGAATTCTACTGTTTCGGTGCGCGGCCATGGGAGAGTGTTGATGGCCAGAATTGGATAGCCGTCTGAGATTTGGGTATTGATTTGCGATGCGAGCGTCTTGAGTGCGGCGTTGTTGATCTCGCGATCCATGGCGAAGACTTGCTTGTAGTCGTCCTGGGCGTCGCGGTAGATGACGGCTATGCCGGAGCCGGCGGCTAGGTCGTGGAATTGGTTGAAGGTGATTTTCTTCCAGTTTTCGGTGAGGTCGGCGGCGGGGTAGGGTTGGCCCTGGAGCCAGGCGAAGGAGGCTAGCTTTTCTGCGTTGAGGGTGGCGGCTTCGCTTAGGCGATTGCTGCGTTTGTGCTGGGCTTGCGAAGTGTAGACGCCGCGGTGGTATTCGAAGTAGAGCTCGTCGTTCCAGGTGGGGAGGGCCATCTTGCCGGGGGTGGTGGGGGGCGGCGTGTAGCCCTTGGCGAGGGAGGTGTAGTTCCAGGTGGGGGAGTCGGGGTTGAGTTGTTTTTCGACGTCGGAGAAGTAGTGTTGGGCGGTGCCGTAGCGCATGGTGGGGACGGCATACCCCAGGGGCTGAAGCCCCTTATCCGACGAGGCAGAGGAGGCCTGAGGCTGAAGCCTCAGGTTACCTGCCGCGATCCAATGGTCGGCCTGGTCGAGCATGTCGCGGGTGGGGCCGCCGCCGTGGTCGCCGATGCCGTAGAGGTCGAGCATCTCGGTGGTGCCGGGGTTGCGCTGGGCGGACTCGGCGAAGTCGGCGGAGATGCGCGTGGGGTTGACGTTGTCGTGGACGTAGTCGGTGGGAAAGTAGGTGAGGACTTTGCTGCCGTCGGGCGACTGCCACCAGAAGAGGCGGAAGGGGAGCTGGTTGGTGTCGTTCCAGTGCATCTTCTGCGTGACGAAGTAGTCGAGGCCGGAGCGCTTGTAGATTTGCGGGAGCTGCCAATTGTAACCAAAAGAGTCCGGATTCCAGCCGATGCGCGCTACGACTCCGTATTCCTTCTGGAAGTAGCGCTGGCCGATGAGGAGTTGGCGGACGAGGGATTCGCCGTCGGGGATGTTGAGGTCGGGCTCGACCCACATGCCGCCGACGATCTCCCAGCGGCCTTCCTTGATGCGCTGCTTGATCTGGTCGTTGAGCTCGGGGTACTTGTCAGCCATCCAGGCGGAGTACTGCGCGGCGGATTGGGTGAAGGTGTAGTCGGGGTATTCGTTCATCAACTGCAAGGCGGTGGTGAAGGTGCGATGGACGACGTCGATGGTTTCGCTGCGGGGCCAGAGCCAGGCGGCGTCGATGTGCGAGTTGCCGGCTTCGATGACTTTGGCTTGGGAGAGGGCGGGCTGAAGCGTGGAGAGGATGGCTTGCGCGTTGCGGAGGGATTGATCGAAGGCGGATTGGTTGGCGGCGGCGAGGGCTTGCGTGTCGATGGCAGCGATGGCGGCTTCGACTTTGGGAAGGAGGTCGGGGTGTGCGGGCGAGAGATTGGGGAGGAGGTTGGCGGCGGTAATGCACTGGATGCGGATGTCGTCTGGGTTGGGGCGAGCGGCTGCGGAGGGTGTGTCAGCGATGGGCTCGATACGGAGAGTGACGCCGCGGAAAGATTTTTCGTCGACGGTGTGGAGGAGTTTTACGGCGACGAGGATTTTGTCGCCGGGCTTGGCGGGTTCGAAGAGGATGATGGGTTCGAGGTCGTCGCCGAGGGCTACGCGGCGGCCGTTGAAGTAGATGATCTCAGGCATCGGGCCGTTGGCCTCGGCGCGGAACTGGAACCAGACGCGGGAGCCGGTGATGTCGTAGCCGTGGAGGGTTTTGGGGACCTCGATTTCGCGGCGGTACCAGACGGCGTCTTTGGGGGCTTTGGAGGGCGCATGGACGACGGGCCAGGCGGAGTCGTCGAGGGAGGGCGATTCGCCGTGGGGCAGATCGCCGGCGTGGAAGCGCCATTCGGCGGCGGGTAGGGCGTTAAGGGTCTCGAGGGTGTGGAGCTTTCCAATTGCGGCCGGCGAGAGGTTCTTGAGTTCGCGGACGGGGGTGAAGGACTGCGCGAGGAGCGTGGAGGCGGCGAAAATGAGCGCGCTGGGAACGAGGCGAGTCAACATGCAGGCAAGGGTAGCAAACCTGCGCCAAGGTTGGGATGCGCGGATAGAGTTTTCTCGCCGGGACACATTTCTGCTGGCGGATATGGCTCACTTGCCGGGCGGGCGCGATCAGATCTGATACTGACTGTCCGTGACTTTTTCCATCCAATCGACGGCCTTTCCGTCGAGCTTTTCCTGAATGGCGAAATGGGTCATGGCGGTGGTGGGTGAGGCTCCATGCCAGTGCTTCTCGCCGGGCGCGAACCAGATGACATCGCCGGGCCGAATCTCCTCGACGGGGCCGCCCTCGCGCTGTGCCCGACCGAAGCCGGCGGTGACGACGAGAGTCTGTCCGAGGGGATGGGTGTGCCAGGCGGTGCGTGCTCCGGGCTCGAAGGTGACGCACGCGACGACGACGCGCGCGGGGTCGGGTGGGGAGGACAGCGGGTCGATGCGTACTGTTCCGGTGAACCAGTCAGCCGGCCCTTTGGCGGAGGGCTGCGTGCCTGCTCGTTTGATTTCCATATTTATTCCTCCTTGGAATCCTGTTTGCTGCAATGATTCTCTCAGGCTTGGTGGGGAGTACGGCCTGCTCGGCCAATCGACAGCAATATGTCGGGCCTTCAGCCCTTGGTGCTTATCTCGGCCCCAACCTAGGGCTTCGCCCTAGGCTGGGATATTGCGGGCCTTCGGCGCTTGCCTTAACGCAGGATGCGCCAATCTGCCGGGCTGGCCCCGGGGCTGTCGATATAGCGGTCCGGCCTTGGTGCTATGGGGTGATGGTGAGGGTGAGTTGGGCGGTGTGGGTGAGGCCCGTGGTGGCTGCCGATGCGCCGATGGGGATGATGTAGGTTCCCGGGGTTGCGGAGGGTGGGATCGCCAAGGGATAGATGAGGGTTCCGCAGCCTGTGAGGGGGAGTGCGAGGGGGATGGCGGCGAGGAGAAGGATGAGGAGGCGGAGTGCTGTGCGGCGGCGGCGTGCAGCAACGGCTGCGAAGAAGGTGAAAGGGGAGAGCAGCAGGGCGAGGTCGATGGGCGATGCGGGCGTGGTGGCCGGTGCGGCGTTGAGGTGGGCGTAGCCGAGGACGGAGTCGGTGTCGATGGAGAGGGAGATTGTGGCGGTTGCGTTGGCGGCCAGCGGGGTGGAGGGTGGCGTGAAGGTGCAGGTGACGTAGGTGGGCGGGCTGACGCAGCCAAGGGTGACGGAGCCGGTGAAGCCGTTGAGGCTGGCGAGGGTGACGGTGGTGGTGAGGTGATGCTGGGTCTGGATGGTGAGCGTGGGGCTGGCTAGAACGATGGCGAAGTTGGGGGCGAGGATGGTTTCGGTGAGCGGGGCTGAGGTGCTGGCGGAATAGATGGGACTGCCCGCGTAGGCGGCGGTGAGGGTGTGGGGGCCGACGGTGAGGGTGGACGTGGTGAAGACGGCGCGGGCGGTGGCGTCGAGCGGTACGGTGGAGAGGGCGGTGGCTCCGTCGTAGAAGGTGAGAGAGCCGGTGGGCGTGGTGGAGGCGCCGGTGACTGCGGCGGTGATTGTGACGGATTGACCGAAGGTGGCTGGATTGGGGGAGGATGCGCCGGTGGTGATGGTGTTGGCGGCGACGGATTGCAGGCACGGCGATGGGGCGGGCTGGGCGAGGACGTAGAGGACGACCGAAGTCGCCGGCATGGAGATTGGGTTTCCGCTATAGGTGACGAAGAAGGAGTGGACGCCTACGGCGATGGCCGGTACGGTGAAGGTCGCGTGGCCGCCGGCGTCGAGCGATGTGGTTGCGAACGGAGACTTGGCGAGGTCCATGAATAGCGAGACGGGACCAGCGGGAATTCCGAGCGGCGAGACGAGGTTTGCGGTGAGGATGAAGTTGGCGCCGGTTTGCGGTGTGATGGAGCAAGGGGTGAGAGTGGCGACGGTGCGAGCGTACTCCTGCGGGCCGGTGACTTCGTAGGCGCCCATGTCGACGACGGGGTAGCCCTTGGCGGTGGCGTCCTGGACGCGTGGGTGGCCGTCGAGGTCGGTGGCGGGGAGGCTGGGCGCGCTGTTGTTGCCTGCGTCGATTGCGGGCGAGCCGGAATGCAGGTGGAAGTCGAGGGAGGTTGGGTTGATGAACTGTGGGTCCGCGGAGATGTTGCCGAAGGTGCCGGTGAGGTCGGCGCAGGCGCCGCCGTATGCGGTGGTTCCGAGGTTGACGATGTCGTTGTGGTCGATGACCAGCGGAGTGGGGCTGAGCTGGTTATAGCTGACGCTGCAGTTGAGAGCGGGGATGGAGGCGGACGATCCGACGATGAGGTTGTTGACCAGGACGTACTGCGACAGATTGCCGGACATGTTGATGTCGGTGGCGGATTCACCGGCGATCGGATTCTGGATGGAGTTGCCGAGGATGGTGTTTCCTTCGACGATGCCGGGGAAGGCCACGTTGGTCTGGAAGGGACGCAGGATGCTGACGCCGCCCGCTGCATCGTAGATGCTGCCGGGCGAGGAGTTGCCGTAGATGAGGTTGTCGATGAGGGAGATGGCGTCGGTGTTTTCCGTGGCGATGCCGCCGGCGCAGGCTCCGGTGTTGTTGCGGATGATGTTGTTCTGGATGAGGGAGCCTTCGGCGGCGGCGACCATAGTGCCGCCGGCGCATGAGCCCTGGGTGTTGCTCTCGATGATGTTGCCGATGGCGTCGGAGTGGGTGGCGCCTCCGATGGTGCCGTTGCCGATCATGAGCAGGCCGGCGCCAGGGAAGGTGCAGTACGCGTAGTTGTGGCTTTGGGTGTTGGTGATGGTGTTGCCCTGGATGAGCGCGGCGCCGCTGGCTGCCGTTACGCCGTTGCAGGCGTTGGCGGTGATGATGTTGTTGGCGATGATAGGCGCGGCTCCGGTGACGTAGACGCCTCCTTCAGCCTGCGAGGTTTCGGTTGCGGGTCCGCCGTTCTGAATAGTGAATCCGGAGAGGACGCTGCTGCGGAGTTCTTTCGACTGGAAGAGGACGGTTGCGGTGCCTGGGTTGGCGCCGCCGTCGAGGATGGTGGTGGCAGGGCCGGCGGCGGTGCTGGTGACGGTGATGGCCTTGCCCTTGAAGTCGATGTTTTCGAAGTAGGTGCCGGGGGAGACGAGGACGGTGTCGCCTGGGCTGGCGGAGTTGATGCCGGCCTGGATGGTGGGCTGATCGGCGGGGATGTGGATGGTCTTCTGCGCGAGCGCGGCGGGGATGAGGCAGAGGAGGCCGAGCAGATGCGCGGCGAGGCGAAGGCAGCGACGGGGCTGCAACCGGGACAACTTGTGCGGGGACACACGGAGCCCGTGACGTCGATGCGGTGCAGAGGATCGTCGAAGGCGCATGAACGAGCCGAGGTAGAACGGGGCAAGAATATCACTGGCATACGGCGGGACAGCATCCCACTTCTGCGGTAGACGAGGCAGGTTGTGTGGGCGGTGTTTCGCGCGAATGTGCTGGAGCGGCGGGCTTTCGGGGGTTGTTTTGCCTTAGACTTTGGGGATGGATATGGCGAACAGAGTGATGGCGATGGCGGCGGTGTTTGGAGTGCTGATGGGCGGGAATGGAGCGCGGGCGCAGAAGCTGTCGGCGGATGGCGCGATGCAGACGTTCGCGTTTGTGTCGGATCAATTTTTTTCGGAGGTGTACTTCAAGTTTTCGCCGACCAGCGGGACGGCGGCGGGGCTGCACCAGTACGACTCGCAGTTGGAGGACTACTCGGCGGCGGGGGTGGAGCGCGAGGTGGCGGCGCTGCATGAGTACGAGAAGAAGGTGGAGGCGATCGATCCGAGCGCGCTGGATGGGCCGGTGGCGAGCGATCGAGATATCTTGTTGAACAACATCAAGAGCGAGTTGCTGAGCCTGGAAGTGATTCGCGGGTGGGAGAAGAATCCGGATAACTATTCGTCGGGGATTACGGGCTCGGCGTTTGTGATTATGGAGCGGCCGTATGCGAGTGCGAACACCCGGCTGCGGGCGCTGGTGGAGCGCGAGAAGTTGATGCCACAGGCTCTGCTGGAGGCGCGGAAGAATCTGAAGACTCCGCCGAAGATCTTTACCGAGATTGCGCTGGAACAGATTGACGGCGATGTGAGTTTTTTTGAGAACGATGTGCCGAGCGCGTTCTTCAGCGGTGCGGACGGGGCGGAGGTCGCGACCGATGCGGGGACGAAGGCGGAGTTTGCGAAGTCGAATGCGGCGGTGATTGCGGCGCTGAAGAGCTATGCGGCGTGGATGAAGACGGATCTGTTGCCGCGATCGAATGGCGACTATCGACTGGGCGCGGATACATTCCAGAAAAAGCTGGCGTATGACGAGATGGTGGATCTGCCACTGGATCGGCTGCTGCAGATTGCGATGGACGACCTGCATAAGAACCAGGCGGAGTTTGCGCGGGTAGCGAAGGAGATCGATCCGGCGAAGACGCCCGAGCAGGAGTTAAAGGAACTGCAGGGGATGTATCCGCCGCCGGACCAACTGCTGGGTGCGTTTCACCAGACGTTCGACCAGTTGGTCGGGTTTATCCGCGCGCACCACATCATTACGATTCCGAGTGATGTGCAGCCGACGCTGGAGGAGACTCCGCCGTTTATGCGGGCGACGACGTTTGCGTCGATGGACCCGCCGGGACCGTTCGAGACGCACTCGAAGAAGGCGTACTTCAATGTGACGCTGCCGGAGAAGGGCTGGACGGCGGAGCGTATTGCCGGGCACATGGCGCAGTTCAATGTGGGGACGATTGTTTCGACCAGCGTGCACGAGGCGTATCCGGGGCATTATGTGCAGTTCTTGTGGACGCCGCAGTTTGGGAGCAAGATTCGCAAGGTGCTGGGCGCGAATACGAATATCGAGGGCTGGGCGCACTATTGCGAGCAGATGATGCTGGACGAGGGATACGCGGCGGCGCCGGCGGGAGCGAGCGCGGAGGAGATGCGCAAGGCGAATCTGATTCGGCTGGGGCAGCTTATGGATGCGCTGCTACGGGATGCGCGGTTTGTGAATTCGATCAAGCTGCATACGGGGCAGGGGGAGGCCGGCGGTGCGTGGACGATGGAGCAGGCGGAGGACTTCTTTGTGAAGGAGGGGTACCAGACACGGGCGATCGCCGAGGTGGAGACGAAGCGCGGGACGGGCGATCCGACATATCTGTATTACACGCTGGGCAAACTGGAGATCATGAAGCTGCGCGAGGATGTTAAAAAGAAGCAGGGCACGGCGTTTGATCTCGAGAAGTTCCACGACGACTTTATGCGGCAGGGGTTTGCGCCGGTGAAGGTGATTCGGAAGGCGATGCTGGGGGATGGGGCGCCGGTGCTGTAGAGGCTTACTTCGTTTGGAGCGCGGTGGGCCGATGATCTCTTCTGATCAAGGTTGCGTCCACGTACTTGAAGTAGTCTGCGTCGACTTTTGCGTCGAGGAAGTTGGTATCGCCATCGACTGAGGCTCCTTCGAGGCTGGCGCCGCGAAGGTCCGCATATCTGAAATCGGTTCCAGTGAGGATAGTATCGCGCAGATCGGCGCCGCTCAGAACTGCTCCTCTGAGGAGCGCATGGCTCATGTTCACGCCGCGCAGATCGGCGCCCATCAAGTCCGCGCCTTCAAGGTTGACTTCGACAAGGCTTGTATCGCGCAGGTCGGAGAACCTAAGGTGTGCGCGCTCGAGGTTGGCTTTGTCGAGCTTGGCGCCGCGAAACTTCGTCTGCCTCAGACTGGCTGCGGAGAAGTCGGCTCCCTGCAGTTGCGCGCCGCGGAGATCGGCTGTGCTGAGGTCTGCTCCGGTGAAGTTCGCGCCGGCGAGATCCGCATGCCTGAGATCGGCATCGGTCAATTTTGCTCCGACGAGATTGGCGTCGCGAAAATGGATGCCCTGGGCCGTCTGCCCCATTAGATCCAGACGCACGCCCTCCTGACCAAAGGTGCGAACCCAGAGTGCATGTAATTCGAGCCTGGTAGAAAGCGGAAGGTCTTCCATGTGCTACTCCCTTCCTTCACGCAGAATAAGTATAAGCCTTCGTGACAAACACTGCTGCAGGATTTCGCGCCAACCAATTGATTCGGAAGGCGATGCGGGGGGGGTGGGTCGGCGGTGCTGTAGGGGCGCGGTCGGCATAGATGAGTGTGCGGCCGGCTGCTTCTTGAGGGCTATTGATGAGGAACTACCACTGCACGCCGGGGTAGAGGCTGGGCAGGCGATCGGCACGGTATTGGTTGGATTGTGGTGTGGTCGCCTGCCAGACGATCTGCTGGGTAGCGCGGTCCACTTCCTGAATGAGGGAACCGTTGCCGGGCGCGCAGAAGTCGACTGCGTAGTTTCCATCGGCCAGATAATCTACGTTGCCGCCGAACAGGCTGTAGATTGGGCCGGGCGCGTAGTTGCTGACGAGTGTCGCTTGCATGTGACTCTCGTCGACATTCAGCACCTCGGCCGTGGTATAGAGGCAGGGCGGCGCGCTGGATGCTCCGCACTTCGTGCCCGCCGGAAAGATGCGGTCGTCGCCGTTATCCATGATGCCCAGGGTGAAGACGCCGGTGGTGTTGGAGGTGAAGTAGCTCGGCCCATGTTGGGCGTAGAACCAGTCTGTGGGATCGGTGCCTCCTGCCAACTGGAAATCGCCGTCTTCGCCGAGCCGCCATAGGACGTTGCCGGAGCCCTTGCCGTCGTTGAAGTCGATCTTGATGATCCAGTTCTGGTGGCGAACCGAGAGCAGCAGATTGTGATCGTCGGCGGAGTAGAGAAGGGCATTGGAGTGCGTCCAATCCGGGAACAAGTATGGATGGCGATTCACGTCCAGGTGATCGAAGGAGTTCCACACCCAGTCCGGCGTGTAGTTCTGGTCCACATCGACGAGCACGTCGCCGAGAACATTCGTTGTCCCGGGATATCCGGGCAAGTTGGTGAAGTTTTGAGTTGCGGAGACGAGCAGCACCATGTGTCCATTCGATAGCGGAAGAACATCATGGTGGAAGCTGCGGAGGGTGAGGTTGTATCCCTGGGCGGACAGTGAGGCGGTTAGTTGATTCAGCGTAAGGGAGCGGATGGTGTTCCCTGGGAGATCGACCTCCCGTACCTCGTCATACGTGTTTGGCGGGATCGGAATGCGGTGCAATTGCGCCGACGAGGCGTAGGAGATCTGCACGAGAAAGTGGCCGTTCTGCAACAGCTTGATCGGCTGCACGAAGTCCAAGATTGGGGCTGAATAGCTGTAGGTCCAAATCACATTGCCTGCGAGGTCCGTTGCGAACGCCTGGGCAGGATCCAAGAGTTGGGTGGAATCGAACATCTCGATACCGGGTTGCGGAGTGCCGCCGTTCAGGGCGGATGCCAACACGGGCGGCGTTGGGGGCGGTGTTCCCGAGGTGAAGGTATGGTCGATGTCGGCGAAGGTTGCGCCGTCGTTGAGGGTGACTTGCGCCTGCATATGGTAGAGGGTCTGCGCGCGCATACCGGCGACATAGATGTTGACCATTCCGCCGTAGGGGGAGGGTGTGGACTGCAACCAGGTATCGAGCCCATAGCCGCTACCGGGGCCGAAGCTGATTTCCAGTTTTCCGGGTGCCGGCAGGTAGATTGAGTAGACCGCCACCTGCGGATTGAGGGTCGCGGTCACGATTCCGGACTGTATGAGTGAGACCACCGAAGTCGCAGAATTGCTCTGCGCTGAGTTGGGGATTTCCGCTGTGACAAGTACATTCGTGCTCTGTGTCAGTACCGCCGGCGCGAGGTACTTGCCTGTGGCATCGACTGTTCCGACGGCTGCGTTGCCGCCTGGGATGCCGTTCACCAGCCACCCGACGCTCGCGCCTCCGGTGACAGTGGCGTTGAACTGCAGGGAGGAACCCTGGCCCAATGCGGCGTAGCGCGGGCTCAGAGAGACGGTGCCCGACTGAGAGACAACTGGAGGAGGGCCAGTTGGAGCGGGCTCCTGTGGGATCGCCGGGGCAAGGGATGTGACCACATAACCGCAACCGAACAGGGTTGGTAGGACGAGGGTGAGGATGATTGAGGAGGTCAGCGTTTTCCGCTTGCTACCATGCGTAAGCTTACTCTGCGCGGCCATCGTCCACCTTTGCCGGAGAGCCGCTGGCTGTTATCCACCAACTCTTCTCCGCAGTCACTTGATAAGCCGTCAGATGCGCCGAGCCCTTCCAGGGGTTTCACTTAAACTGGGAGGAATAATTGCCGTTGGGGCTGACGTGAATCTGCCGAGCCGTGGAGTGGGGAACTGGGTTTTCTTGCAGGCAGGACGGCGGAGGGCGCCGCCTTGGTGGATACGGCAAAAAGGGGAGGCAGCTTAGCCGGTTTTGAACATTTGCTTGATGCCGCGGAGGGCCTGGCGGGTGCGCTCTTCGTTTTCGATGAGGGCGAAGCGGACGTAGTTGTCGCCGTGTTCGCCGAAGCCGATGCCGGGGCTGACGGCGGTTTTGGCGTCGATGAGAAGTTTCTTGGAGAAATCGAGCGAGCCCATGGCGCGGAACTGTTCGGGGATTTTGGCCCAGACGAACATGGTGGCTTTGGGGAGGGCTACTTCCCAGCCCAGTTTATTGAGCCCGTGGACGAGGACGTCGCGGCGGGATTTGTAATTTGCAACTATTTCGGTGACACATTCCTGCGGCCCGTCGAGGGCGGCGATGGAGGCGACCTGGATGGGGGTGAAGGTGCCGTAGTCGAAGTAGCTCTTGATGCGGCCTAGCGCGGCGACGAGTTTCTTGTTGCCGACCATGAAGCCGACGCGCCAGCCGGGCATGTTGTAGCTCTTGGACAGAGTGAAGAACTCGACGGCGATGTCCTTGGCGCCGGGGACTTCGAGGATGGAGGGCGCGCGGTAGCCGTCGAAGACGAGGTCGGCGTAGGCGAGGTCGTGGACGATGTAGATGCCGAGTTCTTTGCAGAGCGGGACCAGGCGCTGGAAGAAGGAGAGGTCGACGCACTGGGTGGTGGGGTTGGCGGGGAAGTTGAGGATGAGCAGTTTGGGACGCGGCGTCATGCGCGGGAGCTCGTACTCGAGCTTGGCGATGAGCTGGTCGGAGCCTTCGGGCAGCGACTGGCAGATGTCTTCGAGCGCGATGCTCTGGATTTTGGAGTCGGCGATGACGGGGCCGAAGATGTGGATGGGGTAGCTGGGATTGGGCACGGCGACGGTGTCTTCGCTGTCGAGCATGGCGATGCAGAGGTGGGCGATGCCCTCTTTGGAGCCGATGGTGGCGATGGCTTCGGTCTCGGGGTCGAGGTCGACGTTGTAGCGGCGTTTGTACCAGTCGCAGATGGATTTGCGCAGGCGGGGTAGGCCGCGGGAGAGCGAGTAGCGATGGGTTGCGGTCTTCTGCGCGGCCTCGATGAGCTTGTCGACGATGTGCTTGGGGGTGGCGCCGTCGGGGTTGCCCATGCCGAAGTCGATGATGTCCTCGCCACGCTTGCGGGCGGAGGCTTTCAGTTCACCAGTGATGTTGAATACGTATGCGGGTAGCCGCTGCAGCCTTCTGAACTCTTCCATGCTTGTCCTGTTGGTCCCTTTGCAGATCCTGGTTTCCATTGAAACAGCGCAGAGCCACGACCAGGCCGGCGATGTGCCGACGCGGAACATGGTACGCCACCCCTTCCTACTTTGCGGTAAATACGATCTCGACCGGCAGCGTCTTTGGCGGATAGCACGAGGCGTGGTCGCAGGCCTGGTACTTGAGCGACGCCTGCACGGTGTGGGCGCCGGCCGCGGCCACGACGGGCAGTTTGATGGTGAAGTCTCCGGCGTAGACGTCAAGCTTCTCGTTTGGATCGAAGCTGAAGCTGAAGGGCTGGCCGGCGGGATACTCAGGCGCACTGGCTGTGACGCCGTTGGCCGACTGGAGCGTGAGCGCGGTGGGGATGAGGAACTGGGATTTCGGGGTGTGCGAGTTCACGTGGTAGCCCTGCTGGATGTGGAAGCGAAGATCGACGACGCCGTGCTTGCCGGCCGGGATGGTCTGCGGCTCGGCGGCGTAGAGGACGTAGGCCTTGGCCTTGGCGGCCGCGTCCATGTTGCCGAGTTGGGCGACGGTCGGGTTGGTGGCCGCGGCGAGCAAGGGGAAGACGGCGAGGAGTGCGAGGGTGCGCTTCATTGGTTGGATCCTGAGGCGATGGTCTTCTTGACCATGGCTTCCAAATCGTCCTTCGGGCCGAGGCCCGCGGTGACCTCGATGACCTTGCCGGTCTTATCGACGTAGAAGGACATGGGCAGGACTTCGGAGTCGCTGAGGTAGTCTTTCTCGGCCTTGGGGGTAGAGAGCAGGATGGGGTAGGTAACGCCCAGCTTCTGCGTATCTTTGGCGATGGTGTCCTTGCCTACTTCGGAGTCGTAGGTGACGCCGACGACTTCAAGGCCCTCGGAGGCGTATTTCTTGCTGAACTCCTGGAGCCAGGGCATTTCGAGCTTGCAGGGCGCACAGTAGGTGCCCCAGAAGTTGACGACGAGGGGGTGGCCCTTGAAGTCGCTGAGCGAGACTTTTTTGCCGTCGAGGTCCATGAGGGTGAACGCCGGCGCGGGCTTGCCGCGGAGGGGCGACTCGGCGGCGGAGGAGTCGGCCGCGGTGCCGGGGATGAGCGTGACCTGGGCCGCCTGCTGCGCAGCTTTGCGGCGCTCGCTGAGGTTGTGCCATCCGGACCACAGGACGAGCGAGATTCCCGCCACCATCATGAACAGCAAGAGCGCTCTTCGCATCACTTCGAGGACATCCTTCCGGCGAGCGGCGTTCGCTTGCCTCGGTCCTTCCAGTTTATCGCGTTCCGGGCGATTGCTCCTGCGGCTGGAGATTCCGCCAGACTTGGGGGGATTTCGCCCTGGTTGAGGCAGGGTGAGAACGGTGTGAATGGGAGCGGCTTGCTCTGCTAGTGAGCGCGTCGCACAGAGGGACATTTATCTTCCGGGTCCACCGGTGCATTCGGAAGGCATGCCCCAGGGGCTAAAGCCCACGTCTGTGGCGGGTTTTATTGCCAAGGCTGAAGCCTTGGCCTACCTAGAAGCAAGGGCAGAGGGCCGCCGATTGTGCCCTTCAAAGATGCCCCAAATTTGGGACGCACTACACTAGCATCGGAAGGGTTCACACGCTATGGCGATGACTGCACAATCGGAACGCACGGGGCCGGCGGAGCTGGTTCGCACGGAGGCGCGCGCGTTGCTGGAACTGGCGATGCGGCTGGATGGGCCGATGGCGGGACCGTTCGTGCGGGCTACGGAGTTGGTGGTGGAAGCGGCTGGGCGCGGGAGTCGCGTGATCGTGCTGGGGATGGGGAAGAGCGGGCTGATCGCGCGGAAGATTGCGGCGACGCTGCGGTCGACGGGAACGCCTGCGTACTTTCTGCATCCGGCGGAGGCGCTGCACGGGGACCTGGGGATGATTGCCGCGGGCGATGTAGTGGTGGCGCTGAGCGCGAGTGGCGAGACGGAGGAGTTGCTGACGCTGCTGCCGGCGCTCGAGCGGATGGAGAACACGGTGATCAGCCTGTGCGGGGCGGCGGGATCGTCGTTGGCGCAGGCGAGCGAGGTGTTTCTGGATGCGGGTGTGACGGCGGAGGCTTGCGCGATGAATCTGGCGCCGACGGCTTCGACGACGGTGATGCTGGCGCTGGGCGATGCTCTGGCACTGGAGGTTTCGCGGCAGAGGGGATTTGCGGCGGAGGATTTTGCGGAGCTGCATCCGGGCGGACGGCTGGGGCGGCGGCTGGCGCGGGTGAGGACGCTGATGCATGCGGGCGAGGCGATGCCGCGGGTGGCGGTGGATACGGTGATGACGCAGGTGATCCACGAGATGTCGCATAAGAAGCTGGGGATGACGACCGTGGTGGGCGCGGGGGAGAAGCTGCTGGGGATGATCTCCGATGGGGATCTGCGGCGGCTGCTGGAGCGGGATGGGCCGCAGGCTCTGGCGCATACTGCGGGCGAGATTATGAATGCGAAGCCGATGACGATTGGGGCGGAGGCGTTTGCGGGGGAAGCGCTGGTGCTGATGGAGGGGCGGAAGATTACTTCGCTGATTGTGGTGGGGGAAAAGGGTGAGGCGCTGGGGGTGGTACACCTGCATGATCTGTGGGCCAGCGCGAGTTAGGGCGTAGGGTTCATTGGAAGAAAACGGCGAGCGATTGAGAACGAGTAGAGGGTTTCGGGGTCCTTCGACTTCGCGCTACGCGCTTCGCTCAGGATGACGACTCGAAACCCCTCTTTATTTGGCGGCGGGGCTGCCCCAGATGCTGTCAAGGAAGAGATAGCGGGGGCGGAGGTCGTCGGGTTGGGCGGCGGGGGTGGCGTTTAGGTGCATGACCGGGTAGTTGTCCGTGGGGCTGTAGGCGGGCCACTTGGGGAGGTTGGGGCCGTTGGGGTCGCCGGTTTTGGCGAAGTTGGTCCAGTACTGCTGCATCAGGTCGGAGAGGGCGCGGTCTTCGGGACGGATTGCCATCTCGGCGCGGGAGTCGAGGGTGCCGAAGACGTACTCGATGTCGTCGGAGTGGAAGGCTCCCATGGCTACAGGGTGGTAGCGGTCGCCGGGTGAGGCGAGCGAGAAGAAGTAGCGGTAGACGGGGGCGTTGCCGGTTTTGGTGTGGGCTTCGAGCCAGGCCCAGGTGGAGAAGGCGATGAATTTGTCGCCCTCGAAGTCGCCGGCGGAGCGGACGGCTTCGGCGTCGGTGGTGGCGGGATAGGCGGCGAGGAACCTGAGTGCGTCGGGGCCGAATTGGGTGTGGGCCTGGACGGTGAAGCTGTCGGCGGTGGGGACGGTGGCGGGACGGCTCTCGTTGGCGTTCCATCCGCCGAGGACGGGGATGTGGGCCTGCTTGCCGGCGGCGTAGATGCGGGGGAGGGGGTCCGGCAGGAAGTAGCCGTCGACGACGGGTTGAAAGCTTGGCGGCCGCGGATTGGTGTGCGCGGTTGCGGCTTTGAGGATCTCGTCGGTGGGGAGCATGCGCAGGTAGAAGAGCTTGCTGGAGCCGAAGGTGCGGGTGGCCCAGGCGACGTTGGCCTGCTCTGCCTGTTGACGGGTTTGCATGCCGCGGGTGCCGGGGAACTCGGAGCCGCTCTCGCCGATGGCTTTGGCGAAGAGGGTGTTGGCGATGGGCGAGGCCATCTGCGCGCTGACGGACATGGAGCCGGCCGACTCGCCAAAGATGGTAATGTTGGCCGGGTCGCCGCCGAAGGCTGCGATGTTACGGCGGACCCAGGCGATGGCGGCGGCCTGGTCCATGAGGCCGTAGTTGCCGGAGGCCTGCGCGGACGATTCGGCGGTGAGCTCGGGGTGGGCGAAGAAGCCGAAGATGCCGAGGCGGTAGTTCATGGAGACGACGATGACGCCGCGATGGGCGAGAAACTGGCCGTCCTGGCGATTCTCGGAGGTGCCTCCGGTGGTGAAGCCTCCGCCGTAGATCCAGACCATGACGGGCAGGAGGGGCGCTTTTTTGGGGGGCTTGGGGTCGTAGGGCGCCCAGACGTTGAGGGTGAGGCAGTCCTCGCTGGGGCCGGGGTCGTGGAAGACCATGTCGGGGTAGCCGCCGGATTGGATGCAGCGGGGGCCGAAGTCCTGGGCGAAGAGCACGTGCTTCCATTTGCCGACGGGCTGCGGCGGGCGCCAGCGCAGTTCTTCGAGCGGCGGCTGGGCGTAGGGGATGCCTTTGTAGGCGATGACCTTCTGGTCGGGCGTGAGGACGCCGAGGAGCTTGCCGTTTTCGATCTGGATGGGACGGACTTCGAGGGGCTTCTGCGCGGTGATCAACGCGGTCGCGGCGAAGAGGAGGAGGGCGGTGAGGGTGGATTGGTACGCGCGCATGGGGACTCTTCTCTGATGGTCAACTTATCACGATTTCACTGGCGTTCAGTTATGGGTCGGGCCTTCAGCCCTCGGTTACCCGTCCAGCCCTAGTGTTGTGTCCCAGAGATTGTTGACGTAACTCAATCCTTGCTAAGAACCGATGCAGGAACAAAAGCTGGGGGCATGGGAGAAAGGTTTGGAATGTTGTGGGTTTAGCGTAGATCGTCGGGGTCCTTCGACTCGCTACGCTCGCTCAGGATGACAGCTCTTATGACAGGAACTTCTGAAACGGGACACTGGGCGTTGCGCGAGGTTACGATATTTCGCGCCTTCAGCGTGCTTCCCGTCATCAGCGTCACGGGAGCGACTGGGGCGGCTCGGGTGCGATCAGTAGGTTGTCGATGAGACGGGTGGCGCCGATCCAGGCGGCGACGGCGAGGAGGGCGCCTTGGGAGGTGTTGGCGACGGGAAGGAGGGTGTTGGGATCGACGATGGCGGCGTAGTCGAGGGCGAGTTCCGGATCGGTGCTGAAGACGGCGAGCATCGCGGCGCGGAGGGCTTCGGAGCTGGTTTCGCCTTGTTGCGCGAGGTGGTGCGCGGCGTTGAGGGCGCGGGAGAGGATGAGGGCGCGGGTGCGCTCTTCCGTTGTGAGGTAGCGATTGCGGGAGCTGAGGGCGAGGCCGTCGGGCTCGCGAACGATGGGGCATACGGCGAGGTGGACGGGGAGGTTGAGGTCGCGGACCATGTGGCGGAGGACGGCGACCTGCGCGGCGTCCTTCTGGCCGAAGTAGGCGCGGTCGGGCGCGACGATGTGGAAGAGGCGGGCGACGATGGTGGCGACGCCGCGGAAGTGGCCGGGGCGCGAGGCTC
>OBLU010002110.1_pt1 | contig 18408 bp, 8 predicted proteins | sample 1518681 | NCBI WGS metagenome assembly OBLU01 (sample SAMEA3539304, study PRJEB22396) | soil metagenome | biome: tundra; feature: field; material: soil | place: USA | collected 2010-05 | depth 0.15 m | reverse complement strand
GGCCGAGATGCGCGCCGCCGAGCGCACCCAGAACCGCAGCCTGTTCTGGCTCGAAACCATCGTCGCCGCCGACACCCGCGAGACGTGCAAGACGGTCGCGGCGGCAGTGCAGTCGCGCCGCGGCGAGAACCGCCTTCACCGTCGCTGGATGATGGTCCGCCAGGGCCTCTACTGCCGGCGGTTCCCGCGCGCGCTCGGCCCGCTCGTCCCGTCCTTCCGCTCGCTCGTGTCAGCGGCCGAGGTCGCGCACCTGCTCGAGCTGCCCTCGGCGCGGATGAAGGGCGTTCCGGTTCGCCGGGTGACGATCCCGCGAATCCCCGCGCCGCCTGAGATCGTCCGCGGCACCCGCCCACGCCGCTCCGGCTCGACGCGCGCCAGCCGGCCTACGCCTGCGACCAACGGTCACGGGGCCGGCACCGAGCCCGCCGCCGAGGCGAGTGGGAGGTCGACGTGAGCTCCGCAGCAGCTCGCACGCACGCCGAGCACGGCCCGCGGCCCGAGGAGCTGTATCCGATGCTGCGCGCCGAGAACGCGGAGGTGCTGATCCACCCCTCCGACCGCAAGTACGGAGCGCTGCTGGTCGGCGGCCAGGGATGTGGGAAGACCTCCGCGCTGCTCGCCTTCTACCTCAACGACATCGAGGACGACGACGCCGCGCCGATCGTGATCGACCCGAAGTCAGAGCTCTCTCGGATGTGCCTGCGCCTGACACCGCCCGACTGCCGCAAGCGGGTGTGGTTCCTCGACCTTGGCCGCCCGGCGTTCGGGATGAGCCCGCTGCGGCTGATCGGGGACCGGCCGCTCGCGATCGAGGCGGCCCAGCTCGCCGAGAACGTCGTCGCTGCGCTGCTCGACATCAACGAGAACCAGATCTACCAGTCCTCGCGCCGCTACCTCTACCACTCCGTGATCGGCGCGATCGCGATCGCCCAGCGGCAGTCCCGGCGCGCGAGACTCGAGGACGTCTACACGCTCCTCCGTCCAGCCAAGGACGAGTTCCGAAGCGCGGTCGCCGAAGCGTGCGCCGACCAGCCCGACCTCGACCAAACCGCTGAGTTCTTCCGCTCAGAGCTGCCCGACGACCTTCGCATGGCGACGAGTCGCGTCGCCGAGCGGATGGACGCGCCGCGCAACAAGATCTCCGGGCTCACCGGCGTGCCGCCGCTGCGGCGGTTCTTCAACCATCCGAGCGACGTGCCGTTGCGGGAGATCATCCAGGCGCGCGACATCCTGATCGTCGACGCGAACATGGGCGCGATCGGGACCGAGAACAGCAAGGCGTGCATGCTGTTCATCCTGCGCATGCTGCACGCGCAGCTGCAGCGCCAGGTCCACCTGCCCGAAGCTGACCGCCCCCGCGTGCCGCTGCTCGTCGACGAGGCGCACTACGTCGCCGGCGGCGAGAACGTCGTCGACCAGGTCGCCACCCACCGGGCAGCTGGGCTCGAGCCCGCGTTCGGGCTGCAGTACCTCGCGCAGCTCGGCTCCGCCTCCGAGCACCAGCAGAAGATCCTCAAGGGCGTGCTCAACCTGCTGCAGAGCCGCTTCCTGTTCCGGATGGGCGACGCCGAGGACGCCGAGCAGGCCACCCGGATCGCGATGGCCGTCTACTCGACGATGATCCGCGACGACCCAGACTCCCGCGCGCGGCTGCGCGTCACCCCCGAACAGGCGCTGAACTTCCCCAACTACTACTGCCTCGCATCATGGATCGCGAACGGCACCCGTGTGCCGAGCTTCATGGGGCAGACCTATCCGCTGCCCGAGGTGGACGATGAATGGGCCGACAAGCATCTCGCTGCCCAGGACGAGCGCGTCGGCCCCTACCCCGAGCAGCTCGAATCCACGCTCGCAACCGACACGGCGCCAGCGAATGACGAGCCGGCCGGGCCGAACGGCACGGCGACGGAGATCGCGCCGGCAGTGGAACCGCTAGGGCTGTCGACGCCCCCGAGGAACTCGAACAGCGCCCCGAAACCGGCCACCAGTCAGCCGGCCAAGCACGAGGTGCAGGTCGACTACGAACCTCCCGCACCGAACTCCTCCGATCTCGCTGACAGCCCGGTCCGTCGCATCGTCGGCCGCCGCACCCCGGGGCCGATCGCGTCCGACGGGGACCGCCCACCGTCGGACACGCTCCGCGAGCTCACCTTCCTCGACCGAATCAACGAGATCGGGACCGCCAGCCAGCTTGAAGGCGCCACCCGCTTACCTCGGCTCTACGACGAGGACTACGCGGTCCTTGCGCTGCTCGACCGCGTCGGGCTCGCGCCCGCAAGCCTGATCGGCCGCGCCGCACTGCCCGGCCGAGCAACCCGCAGCATCAACGACCGCCTCGTCAAGCTATACCGCCACGGCCTAATCGCCCGGCACGCCACCGGCCTTCGCGAGCGCTCACGCAACGACGGCAAGTCGCCCGTGCTCTACTCGCTGACACGTCGCGGGCTCCAGGTCGCCCAGGAACGCAAGCCGGCGCCTGCAATCTCGCCCAAGCGCGAATGGCGGTCCATCGAGCAGCTGCGAGCCGGGCGGCTCGCGCACGACCTGCACGCTCTCGGGTGGGCGATCGAGTTCCACCGCGCCGCCGGCGAAATCGCAACCGACCGGTGGCGCACCCCCCGCTACGCCACCGGCCGCTACCCAGTCCCCCAAGCCGGCTCCGGTCAGCGCCGACACCCGATCACGCTTAGCGAGGTCAAGCTCCCCGACGGCCAGGCGATCATCGACCTCGAGCTCAAGACATTCACCGAGATCAAACCCGACCTGTCGCTCGAACTCCGCGTCGAGTCGCTCAAGGTCACGTTCGACCTACTGGTCGAGATCGACCTCACCGCACGCCCCTCCTACAACCGCGACAAGTTCCTCGCCTACGACGCGTTCCTCTCCGGCTGGGCACTCGCCCACCCACGCTACCGCGCCCAGGGCACACGCCCCGCCGTCGTGTTCGTAAGCCCCAACCAGCACGCCGCCCTCGCCTGCGCCCGAGAAGCTGACGAACTGATGACCGGACGGATCGGTGTCATGGGCAGCCCAGCCGAGCACTGGTACTACGCGGGGCGCGACCACCTGTTCTTCGCCGTCGAGGAAGACATCCACCGCGGGCAGCTTTCGGCACTGGTGCTGCCACCGCAGCCTCCAGGGTTGCGCGAACATCTCACCGGCAGTCGCGAGCTCGGTCTTGAGCTCGTCAGCCTGCTCGGCGTCAGGAACGCGACAGCCTGATCCTGCGCTCGCTCGTGACTCGGTGCACGGGCCTGCCCGCAACGAGTCTCGCGAAAGCCGGCTGATATTGATGACAGCGCGAGCGGGTCACTCAACGGACTCTTGAGCAGCGCTTTCCCCGCGGGGGTCGACTTGTCAGAGCGAACCGATACGGTCGACTCTTAACCCGACTATGTCGAAGCTCGAGGATCTCCAGCCCGGCCTGCGTTTTGCTGGCGTGATTCCCGGGCAGAACGTCTCCGTCATCGCCGTGCAGCCGCACGGCGCCGATGCGATCGAACTCACCTACAAGACGGCCGAGGGTGAGCTTGGCCAGCGGGTCCTTGGCCGCGACGCCGAGGAGAAGCTCGCGATCGCGCAGGCTGAGGCCCGTCCCCTGGACGCCGAGGCGGCCGACTTCAAGCTTGTTGCCGAGTGCCAGCGGATCAAGCTCGCCGGGCTCTGGGACCCGATGCTGGCGGTTACGACGTCGGACATCCAGCCGTTACCTCACCAATTGCGTGCGGTCTACGGCGAGTTGTTGCCGCGCACGCCGCTGCGATTCCTAGTCGCCGACGACCCCGGTGCGGGCAAGACAATCATGGCCGGCCTCTACATTAAAGAGCTCATCCTCCGCGAGGACGTCAAGCGCTGCTTGGTGGTCGCGCCGGGAGGTCTGGTCGACCAGTGGCAGGATGAGCTGTATCTGAAGTTCGGTCTGGCGTTCGAGATCCTGACACCGCAGTTCGGCGAGACGGTGTTCGGCGCCTCGGCGTTCGAGCAGCACCCGCTGCTGATCGCCCGCATGGACCAGCTTGCCCGCAACGAGAGCCTCCAGGCCGATCTGGCGAAGTCCGAGTGGGATCTCGTCGTCGTCGACGAGGCTCACCGCATGGGCGCCCACTACTTCGCCGGAAAGCTCGAGAAGACCAAGCGCTTCCAGCTCGGCGAGATGCTCGGCGACGTCGCGCGCCATCTGTTGCTGATGACCGCCACCCCGCACAGCGGCAAGGAGGAGGATTTCCAGCTGTTCCTCACGCTGCTTGACCGCGACCGGTTCGAAGGCAAGTATCAGTCGAAGGTTCACACTGCCGACACCTCGGGCGTGATGCGGCGCATGGTCAAGGAGGACCTGCTCACGTTCGACGGCAAGCCGCTGTTCCCGGAGCGGATCGCCGAGACCGTCCCCTACGAGCTGACCGACCTCGAGCAGGATCTTTACGAGCAGGTCACGACATATGTTCGCGAGGGGATGAACCGCGCCGAGAAGCTTGACGGCAAGCGCCGCAACACGGTCGGCTTCGCACTCACCGTTCTGCAGCGGCGGCTGGCTTCCAGTCCGGAGGCGATCTATCGCTCGCTGGAGCGCCGCGCCGCGCGGCTGGAGCGCCGCAAGCAGGAGGTGCTCGCCGGCAGCACGATCGCCGAGCCGAAGGCAGCGGAAGTGATCGGCGACATCGACGAGTTCGACGATGACGAGTTCTCCGCCGGAGAGATGGAAGAGTTCGAGGAGGAGCTCGTCGACGCGGCCACGGCGGCGCGCACAATCGAGGAGCTCGACGCCGAGCTGCTTGACCTCGCGGATCTCATCAAGGCTGCTGCGCGCGTGCGGGCGTCGGATACTGACCGCAAGTGGTCAGAGCTGCGGACGATCCTCGAGGACAACACGCTCGCGACGTCAGGCGTGGGCGATGAGCGGCGCAAGCTGATCGTCTTTACGGAGCACCGCGACACGCTGGACTACCTCGTACGCCGGATCGGCTCGCTCCTGGGCCGGCCTGATGCGGTCAAGGCGATCCACGGCGGCGTGCGCCGCGGCGAGCGCCGGCAGATCACCGAGGAATTCACCCACAACCCGGACGTCCAGATCCTGCTCGCCACCGATGCCGCGGGAGAGGGCCTGAACCTCCAGGTAGCTCACCTGATGGTCAACTATGACCTTCCGTGGAACCCGAACCGGATCGAGCAGCGCTTCGGTCGGATTCACCGAATCGGCCAGCGCGAGGTCTGCCGCCTTTGGAATCTCGTCGCCGACAACACGCGCGAGGGTGACGTGTTCAAGCGGCTGCTGTGGAAGATCGATGAGCAGCGCAAGGCCTACGGCGGCAAGGTGTTCGACGTGCTCGGCACGGCGTTCAGCGAGACACCTCTGCGCACGCTGCTGATCGACGCGATCCGCTACGGCGAGCTCCCGGAGACGAAGGCGAACATGGAGAAGGTCATCGATGCCGGGGTCGCCCGCGGCATCGACGAGTTGCTCGCCGAGCGCGCGCTGGCGAGCGACGCGATGCAGCAGGCCGACATTGCGCAGCTGCGCGCGCTGATGGACCAGGCGCGGGCCCGGCGGCTGCAGCCGCACTACATCGAGGGCGCGTTCCGGGCGGCGTTTACCCGGCTCGGAGGGAAGATCCGCCGCCGCGAGCACGGCCGTTTCGAGATCACCCACGTCCCGGCGCAGCTGCGCACGATCGGACGCGGCCCGATCGCCACGCGCTATGAGCGCGTCACGTTCGACATCGAGCATGTACTCGACGGCACGGGCGCTCGCGCCGAGCTGCTCGCCCCCGGCCATCCGCTGCATGACGCCGTCACCGACCAGACCGTGGTCCAGTGGCACCGGACGCTTGAGCGCGGCACCGTCCTCGTTTCGCCAACGGTGCAAGAGCCGCGGCTGCTCGTCGGTGTCATTCAGGAGATCGCCGACGCTACGGATACCGCCATCGCCCGGCGCTTCGGCTACGCGTTCATCGACGAGCATGGTGCCGCCGAGGCCGCTGGGCCAGCGCCGTACCTCGATTGTGTCGCGGCTCCGCTGACGAACGAGGTAATCGCGGCCCGCGCACTGCCGTGGCTGGCGCAGGCCGAGGAGCGTGCGGCGAGCTGGATCATCGCCAACCAGCTCCCCGCCTTCCTGAGCGAGGTCAAGCTGCGCCGCGAGGCCGAGCTTCACCGCGTACGCGACCAGGTCGGCCGTCGCCTGGACCAGGAGAACAACCGCCTCATCCTCGAGTCAATGGTCGCCCAGGAACACGAGCAGGCCGGCAAGAAGCCCAAAGAGAGCCAGACGAGCCTCCTGCTCAAGGCAGGTGAGCTTGAAGCCCGGCGCACCGCGCGGCTGGCGCTGCTCGATCGCCAGCTCCAGATGCAGGCCAAACCCCCGCGCGTCGTCACGGCGGCGCTCGTGCTGCCGCTGGCGGCCGTGGAGACCCAGATCCCCGCCGACGCGCCGATGCACGCAGTGGCAACGAAGGACGTCGAGCGGCGAGGCGTCGAGCTCGTGCTCGCGGCCGAGCGCGCACTCGGCCGTACCCCGGTCGAGCAGGCGTTCAACAACCCTGGCTTCGACGTGCTGTCCCAGCGCGACGGCGAGGACCCGATCCGGATCGAGGTCAAGGCCCGCATCGCCGGTGCCGAGGACTTCTTCGTCACCCACAACGAGGTGCTGACCGCGCTCAACAGTGCGCCGCGCTACCGCCTGGCGCTCGTGCGCGTCGACCCAGGCGGCCCCGAGCGCGACGAGGTCCGCTACCTCGAGAATCCGTTCGCCGGCTTCGACGCCGGCCATTTCGACGCGACCGGCCACCGCGGCAAGTGGGACACGACCTGGGCGAGCGGCCGGGAGCCGTTCTAATCCGATGACGACGGATCCAAAGGACGATGCCGTGCGGGCGCCGACGCGCAAGCTCATCGAGGTGGCCCTACCGCTGGAGACGATCAACCGGGAGTCAGCGCGCGAGAAGTCGATCCGCCACGGGCACCCGTCGACGCTGCATCTCTGGTGGTCGCGCAAGCCTCTCGCGACAGCTAGGGCCGTGCTGTTCGCCCAGCTCGTCGACGACCCCTCCTCGCATTCCGATCGCTTCCCGACCGAGGACGCACAGCGCGCCGAGCGCGCGCGGCTGCACGGCATCATCGAGCGGCTCGTCGTCTGGGAAAACATGAACGATCAAGCACTGCTCGCAGAGGCCCACGCGGAGATCCTCGCCTCGACGGGCGGCAACCCGCCGCCGATACTCGACCCGTTCGCCGGCGGCGGCACGATCCCACTTGAGGCCCAGCGCCTCGGCCTCGAGGCGCACGCCTCCGACCTCAATCCTGTCGCCGTCCTGATCAATAAGGCACTGATCGAGATCCCGCCAAAGTTCGCCGGTAGCCCACCCGCCTTCCCCGGGATCGCTGATGGCCGGATCGGCGGGTGGGAGGGCGCGACTGGGCTGGCTGCCGACGTGCGCGCGTACGGCCAGTGGATGCGCGACGAGGCCGAGGAGCGTATCGGGCACCTTTACCCGAAGGCCAACGGCAAGACCGTGATTGCATGGATCTGGGCGCGCACCGTCACATGCCCGAACCCCGCCTGCGGTGCCGAAGTTCCGCTCGTCTCTTCTCTAGATCTCGGCAGGAAACCGGGCCAGGAGCGATGGCTGCGTCCAGTGATTAGTGACAAGAACGTGAGGTTTGAGATTGCCTCGGGACCTCGAACCGCGGAGTCGAACAAGCGTGGGCAAGGGGCTCGGTTCAACTGTTGGGTCTGCGACTCAGCGATCACGCCGTCGCAGGTTCACGATCAGCTCGATGTGGCCACGAAGCCGATGAACCGGCTGCTGGCTGTTGTCACTGCCGGTGATCGGCGCCGGGAGTACGTGGTCGCGACGCCGGAACATCACGCGGCTGCTCTAGGCGCAGACGTCGAGGCCGAAAGCATCCGGAGCGACGATGACTCGTTGAGTCCCACAACACGCGGAACCTTTGGTGGCAACGCCCAGGGGAGGAGGTATGGCTTCTTTTCCTTTGCCGACTACTTCACAAACAGGCAGCTGGTCGCCCTCGCGACGTTCAGCGATCTCGTCATGGCGGCGCGCGACCGCGTGGTCCACGACGCTGTTGCGGCCGGTACACCCTCCGGCGAACGCCTCGAACCCGGCGGCACCGGGGCTGAGGCCTACGCCGACGCCGTGGCGACCTATTTGGGCCTCGCTCTTTCACGGACGGTAAACAAATCGACGTCGATCGGTTCTTGGGACCGAAGCCCGAAGATGGAGGCGGTGCGGGGACTCTTTGCGAGGCAGGCAGTACAGATGTCCTGGGACTTCGCCGAGGCCAACGTCTTCGGGACGTCGTCGGGCAACTATGCCGAGGACCTTGATTGGGTCACGCGCGTGCTTGAGCGGCTGCCGACGGGGATACAGGACAACGCGCGAGCGCAGCAGGCCGACGCGGCATCGACGTCGACCGCCGGCGCGCTCTTGTCGACCGACCCGCCGTACTACGACAACATCGGCTACTCCGACCTCTCCGATTTCTTTTACGTTTGGCTGCGCCGTTCGCTGCGCGGCGTCCATCCCGCCCTGCTGAGCACGATGCTCGTCCCGAAGGCCGAGGAGCTTGTCGCCAACGCGTACCGCCACGACGGCAAGGATGGAGCGAAGAAGTTCTTCGAGGATGGCTTTCGGCGTGTGTTCGCGCGCGCCCGCGAGACCGTTCTCGCTGGCTATCCGATCACGGTCTACTACGCGTTCAAGCAATCCGACTCGAGCGACGACGGGACGGCGTCGACGGGCTGGGAGACGCTCCTCGACGGCATGATCCGCTCGGACTGGGCGATCACCGCCACCTGGCCGATGCGCAGCGAGCTATCGAACCGGATGCTGAGCCAGGGCACGAACGCGCTTGCCTCCTCGATCGTGCTCGCGCTGCGCCCGCGTCCCGACGACGCGCCCACAACGGACCGGCGCGGCCTCATCGCCGCGCTGCAGGCCGAGCTGCCCGACGCGCTGCGCAAGCTACAGCAGGGCGCGATCGCGCCTGTCGACCTGCCGCAGGCAGCGATTGGCCCCGGGATGGCGGTGTTCTCGCGCTACGCGAAGGTGATCGAGAACGACGGCTCGACGATGACTGTCCGCTCGGCGCTCGCGCGGATCAACGAGATCCTCGACCAGGTGCTCAACGAGCAGGAGGGCGACTTCGACTCCGCCACGCGTTTCGCGATCGCCTGGTACCGCCAGCACGGGTACGCGACAGGCAAGTTCGGCGTCGCCGACGACCTCGCGCGGGCTCGCAACACGGCAGTCGAGACGATGGTCCGTGACGGCATCCTCACGAGCGCCGCGGGCAACGTCACGCTCCTGTCGCCGTCGAACATGCCAGAGGGCTACGACGTCGTCGCCGACGACCGCGTCGGCGCGTGGGAGGTGCTGCACCACCTCATCGCGTTGCTGGAGCGCGACGGCCTGCCGGTCGCCGGCGCATTTCTGGCGAGCGCGCAGGAGCGGCCCGACGGCGCGATCGACATCGAGCTCGTGAAGGAGCTCGCGTTCCTGCTGTTCTCGATCGCCGAGAAGAACGGATGGACGAAGGACGCGCTCGCGTTCAACACAGTCGCGACGGCGTGGCCGGACGTCGTGCTGGCGGCACGCTCGCCGCAAACCAGCACCGGCGAGCAGGCCGCGTTCGATTTCGAGGAGGATTGATCGATGGCGATCTCCAACCGCGACCGGGTCGGCAAGATGTTCGAGCTCATCGCGCCGGCGCTCGACGACTTCATCGCGCGCTCTGTCGCTCCGAAGCTTCCCGAGGGTGGCTCGTGGACGGCGCTCGTGGCGATGAAGGACAAGAAGAAGGGGGTGGACGGCAAGGAGTACCACCACCTCGATCCGCAGGTGCAGTTGCGGATGCTCACCGAGAACATCCCACACAACCTCAGTGCCGGCTGGTATCCGTTCGACGACGCGATCGGTCGGGTCGGGCAGGGGTACTCGAAGGAGCTGCGCGAGGCCCGCAACGACTGGGCGCACAACAAGTCCTTCAGCGATGACGACGCCTACCGCTGTCTTGACACCGCGGAGCGGTTGCTCGTCGCGATCGGCGCACCAGCGGTCGCTGACGAGGTCAAGGCGATCCGCCTGGGGCTGCGCCGCCTCACGGCCGACAAGGACGACCGGAAGGTGCTGAAGTCCGCGGCGGTAACGCCTGAGTCGGCGGGCCTGCGTCCGTGGCGCGAGGTGCTCGCGCCCCACGACGACGTCGCGACCGGGAATTTCCAGGCCGCGGAGTTTGCAGCGGATCTCTACAAGGTCGCCGCGACCGAGGACGCCGGCAAGGACTACGCCGAGCCGGTGCAGTTCTTCGCGCGCACGTATCTGACCGAAGGCCTGCGCGACCTGATCGACCGCGCGGTGCGTCGCCTGGCGGGCGACCAGAACGCGTCGCCGGTCATCAACCTGCAGACGAACTTCGGTGGCGGCAAGACGCACTCGATGCTCGCGCTATGGCATCTGGCGTCCGGGACGCCGCTTGCGGATTACTCGCAGGACGTCCAGGAGATGCTCTCCGAGACGCCGTTCGGCGAGCTGGCCTCCGGCGTCCGGCGCGTGGCGCTCGTCGGCAACCACATCTCGCCGTCGGGTTCGGTGAAGGCCGATGGGACCCAGGTCAACACGATCTGGGGCGAGCTGGCCTGGCAGTTCGGCGGCAAGGAGGCGTTCGCGAGGGTCGCGACCGCGGACGCCGGCCGCACGCCGCCCGGGGAGGCGCTCCACGACCTGCTGAGCGCCTACGCCCCGGCGGTGATCCTGATCGACGAATGGGTCGCCTACGCGCGCAGCCTCGTCGGGCGGGATGACCTCGCGGGCGGGACGTTCGATGATCAGTTCACGTTCGCGCAGTCGCTCACCGAGGCGGTCAAGGGCACGCCGGGTGTGCTGCTCGCGATCTCGATCCCCGCGTCGGAGAGCGGCGACGACGCCCAGCCGGTGGCCGGCAACGCCGAGGAGGTGGGCGGCGCGCACGGCCTCGAGGCGCTCAAGCGATTGCAGAACGTCGTGCGGCGCGTCGCTGATCAGTGGCGGCCGGCGTCGCCGAACGAGGCTTACCACATCGTTCGCCAGCGGCTGTTCGTCGCGCCCGACGCCGACGCGCTCGCGTCGATCAGCGCGACGGCTCGTGGCTTCGTCGAGATGTACCACCGCTACGCCGACGAGTTCCCTCGCGAGGCACGCGACGGCAGCTACGAAGACCGCATCAAGCAGACCTACCCAATCCATCCCGAGCTGTTCGACCGCCTCTACGAAGACTGGTCAAGCCTCGAGCGCTTCCAGCGCACCCGTGGCGTGCTGCGGCTGATGAACACCGTCATCCACGCGCTGTGGGTCGGGGAGGACCAGTCGCCGCTGATCATGCCAGCGTCGATCCCAATCGGAACGGCGGCGGTGAACTCCGAGCTGACGCAGTACCTGCAGGACTCCTGGAAGGCGGTCATCGACGCCGACGTCGACGGCCCCAACGCCGAGCCCGTGAAGATCGACGCCAGCAAGCCGCTGTTCGGGCAGCGGTCGCTCACCCGGCGCTTGGCGCGCACCGTGTTCTTCGGTGCCGCGCCGACGATCGGCTCGGCGCACAAGGGCCTGGAGGCCCAACGCGTGTTCCTAGGAACCGCAACCCCCGGCGACGTGCCGGGCAATTTTCATTCCTCACTCGCTGCGCTCGCCGACCGCGCCACCTACTTCTACAGCGCCGGCGGTAGGTACTGGTATGACCTGCAAGCCAACATCTCCCGGCGCGCCAAGGACCAGGCCGAGCGGCTGCCCGTCGAGGAGGTCTACGCGGAGATCGCCAAGCGGCTCGCGAGTCAGGCCAAGACCCGCGGCGCGTTCGCGGGCGTTCACGTCTGTCCCGAGGACGCCGCCGACATCCCAGACATCGACGAGGCGCGCCTGGTCATCCTGCACCCCAAGCTCACCCATAAGCGCGGCGTTGGCGACTCCGACGCGATTGCGTTCGCAAAGGGGACAACCGAGCATCGCGGCGCGGCGAACCGGACGCACCGGAACATGCTCGTGTACCTCGCCGGTGACCGCGACCGTATCGAGGAAGTCGAGCGCTCCGTGCGCGAATACCTCGGCTGGTCGGACATCATCGACAAGGAGGACGACCTCAACCTCACCACCAGCCAGCGCAACCAGGCAACCGAGCGGCGGGCGAAGGCGAGCGAGACGACCGACGCGCGTCTGCTGGGCGCCTACCAATGGGCGCTCGTCCCGACCGGGCAGCCGATCGAGATCCAGCCGACGAAGGTCGAAGGCCAAGCGGAATCGCTGGCCGAACGCGTCAGCCGCCGGCTCGGAAACGACGGCGCGCTCACCGTCCAGCACGCCGCCCCGGCGATCCGCCACCAACTCGACACCACCGCGGCCAAGCTCTGGGCCGACGGGCACGTCACCGTGGGAGCGCTCTGGCGGCTCTATGCCGAGTATCCGTACATGCCCCGGCTACGCGACCGCGCAGTGCTCGACGCGGGCCTCACCGGGCCGCAGCTGCTGTGGGAGCAGGAGGGCTTCGCGCTCGCCGACGGCTACGACGAGGCGAGCACGAAGTACCGCGCGCTGGCCCTGCCGACCGACGGGGTGACGGTCGCCGTGACCGACGCGACGCTGATCGTGCGGCCAGAACGAGCGAAGGCGCAGCGGGCGGCCGAGGTGCCCGACGAGACGCCTGTCGGCCCGGAGCCAGGTCCAGGGCCTGGCCCCTGCCGGGAGCCGACGACCTCACCGACCCCCGGAAAGACGCGATTCTTCGGCAGCAAGCGCCTGCAGGCCGACCGCTACGCGTCGGACTTCAAGAAGCTCGCCGACGAGGTTCTCGGCCCGCTCGGGGCGACGCCTGGCGTGACCCTGAACGTCACGATCGAGATCGAGGCGACGGCTCAAGACGGATTCGACGACGCGAAGGTCCGGACGGTCTCCGAGAACGCGACGACGCTGAAGTTCGAGCAGAGCGGGTTCGAGGACGGCTGAGGTGACCCGCGGCGTCGACCGGGTCGCGTGCGCTCGCGGACCGGCCCGCGATCTGTATGTCGGGGAGCACCTCACCGAGAAGCTCAACAAGATCGGCCGGGTCGAGCGCACAGTCTGCGGGACGGAACGCTGCGCGTTCTGTCGGGGGCATCCTGCAATCCGGGCGGAGCGGCGCTCGATTGCCCGGACCCGGGGCGTTCCGCAAACCGCCCTCGTTTGCGGGACTGGCTCTGTCGTTCGGCTATCGGGCTGGGTGTGGCGAGACGCCCAGCTCTTCCCGGGCGCCCGCGCTTCCTCTCCGTTTGGGGGCGAGCGTCTCGCGACTGAGGTCCGCGTGGTTCGATCTGGGCGGAAGGGAGCGGCAGGACGATCGCCGTCCTGCGTCGAGCGTTTCCGCCCAAGCAAACTCGTCGCCACGGCGGAACCGAGGCTCCGGATGAAGCGCCGTCGGCGACTCGCCGCCGCGCACCACGGTTGGACGAGGTCGAGCCGAAGCCGCATTCACACGCAGCATCAGCGGTCGGCCGTCGAACACGCGCCTCGCAGGTCGGCTGCACGACGCCTCTCGGCGTGCCAGCACGGGCGAATCCGCACGTAGGATGTCCAGATCGCCGAGTTCTTCGAACCTGTCCTTGCCGGAGATGAGTGGGAGCGGTTCTGCGTCCAAGCGCTTGAACGCAAGTTCGACCCTAACTTCCAGCCCGTCCCTGCGCGGTTCAGAGGTGACTATGGCCTCGATGGGTTTGTACGCGATGCTTGCCTGTTTCAGTGCTTCGGGGACGAAGCGGGTGCTTCGGCATCCCAGCGCTCGGAGGCGCAGCGACGCAAGCTGCGCGACGACATCCCCAAGCTCAAGAGCAAGGCCACGCCGATCGCGGCATTAGTTGGAACGAACGTGCCCCACTACGTCTTTCTCGTATCGAAGCTGGAGGACAAGGCGGTTGTCGAGGCCGCCACGACGCACACCGAGTCTGTGCGCGCGTGGGGTCTCAGCTACCTGAGCGTTGACTTTCAGATTCTGGTCAAGGACATCGACTATCTCAAGGCTGAGTGGGAGCTGATGTACGGATCGGTCAAACCACAGCTGCAGCTGCCCTCTCCACAGATCACTGAGGAAGACATCGATCACCTGGCGAACGACCCGCTCGCGGCAACCATGACGGACAAGCTCCAGCACATCGTGGGAGTGGACGATGCGTTTCCGTGGCGAGACCGACTTCTGATCCGGCGAGCGCGGGAGATCGCGCGGATGGAGGATCTTCGCGGCGATGGTGAAATCTTCGAACGCGTCCGTCAGTTGAAGATTCAGCAGGAGAACAACCTCGACATGCGAGCACTTGCCAGTGACCCCAAGGACGATCTCCTCAAGCTCAGCGATGGTCATACGCAGCTACTGCGAGGCGACGTCGCGTCCCTCCCTCTTGACGCAGCAAGCGATCTCGCATGGGGTGCCGTCGCCGACTGGTTGATGCGATGCCCCCTGGACTACCGGCCTCCGGGATGACAAGGTTCGGCGCTGAGGCCGGTCAGCCGATCCCGGGTGACCTCCGGATCGCTTGGCGACTCGCGGTCCTCGTGCTCGCTGTAAACAAGTGCCACAGCGCCCGCGCGAGTTGGAACCAGATTCACCTCCTCTCCTGGGCACTGCTGATGCATATGGATGCGGACGAACTCGCCCGTAGGCTCTCGGGGCACCGAGCGCTCGCCGATCGACCTATCGGCATCGACCCGGGAGTCAACGCTGCGATCGACCTGGCATACGGCTACGGACTCCTCGCACGCAACGGCGAGACAATCTTGCTGACGGATGCTGGGCGCCGATTGCTTCACAACATCCAGTCATGGAACGTTCTTGAGGCCGAACGCACGGTTCTCGAGACCATCCCCGGGAAGATCACGCGCGGAGCAGCCGATAGTGCGCTCCGTCCGAGAGCCTTCTCGTGAGCCGCCTCAGATTCAGAGCGCTGAGACTCCGCTGCGCAACGACGAATGGCCCGTTCGGGGCGGATCTCAGCTTCTCCGATGGGCTGAACGTCATCGAGGCGCGCAACAGCCGTGGAAAGAGCATCAGCACCCAGAGCATCCTTTATGCGCTCGGCATGGAGGCGATGCTCGGACCACGACACGACGTCCCGTTGCCAGACGCGATGACGATTCGCCTGCGCGCTCCCGATGACCGAGAGTTTGAGGTCACGGAGTCCCGCGTTTGGCTCGAGGTGGAAGGCGTCGCTGGCCGGACGGCGACCCTGATGCGATGGGCCAAGCACGCGACGATTGATCTCAAGCTCGTCTCCGTCTGGGATGGACCAGCTCTCACGCTCGGCGGCACGTATCACCAACACGATCACCTCGTCCGGGCGGAAGGCGTCCTCGATCGCGACGTTGGACTGCATCACTTTCTTTGCGACCTCATCGGCTGGTCACCGCCAACGATCCTGCAGGCCAACGGACGGGAACGACCGCTGTATCTCGAGTACCTCTTCGGATTGCTGTTCGTTGAACAGCGCGGCGGTTGGGCCGGTATACAGGCGCTCAAGCCGCAGTACTTCCAGCCTGAGGCCGACCGTCGCGCGGTCGAGTACTTAACCGGACTGATGGTCTATGAGCGGTCACGCCGGCGCGCCGAGATTGATCGGGACCTCCGCGTGCTACGAGACGCATGGCGCACAGCAATCGTCCGACTCCAGGATCGCCTATCTGGCAGTGCCCTTCTGCTGAATGGCGTCCCATCTGACGCAAGCCAGACGTTCAACTCGGACGAAGCACAGATCTTGCATCTTGAGAGCGGCAGGTCGCTACTTGAGGAAGTTGGCGAGGTACGGGAACGACTCATGCGCGCAAGTGAGACATTGAGCGTCCCACCCGCCACCGACGACCAACAACAGCTCGCTGAACTCGCCCAGCTTGAGCGCGATCTACCCATCCTCAGCGCCGCGACCGCCGGCCTGCAAGAGCGCGTGGCGATCACCGAATCGACCGTCAAGTCCGTCGATCAGACCATCGAGCGTCTCCGCGAGGACCTCCAGCGCAATAAGGACGTCAGCAGGATCCGGAGCATGGGCTCTAGTGGATGGGCGCAGTCCGACCCGGACTGCCCGACATGCCACCGTCCTCTTGGAGATGTGGTCCTCGTCTCCGAGCAGCAACGCCCGATGTCGCTGGACGACAACATCGCGTTCATCGACGCGGAGACGAAGACATTTCTCGCGCTTCGAGCGGCGACCGGCGACGAGCTGGAGCTTCGACGCGAGCAGTTAGGGGCCCACACGAACAAGCTCCGAGAGCTCCGTCTACGCCTTCGGGCCCTGCGTAGCGCGACAACCTCGCCTGAGGGGACACCATCAGCGGCGGCGATCCGCGACCAACTGCTACTTGAGGACCGCCTCCAGCGACTCATGTACTTTGAGTCGCAGCTCGGCGACCTGCGCGACACCTTGACCGCTATCGCTGCCAACCTTCGGACTCTAGAGTCGGCAAGGCGGGGGCTACCGGACGAGGGGTTGACTCCCGAGGAACGAGCGACGCTTCAACAGCTCCGCGACGATTTCGTGCAACAGCTGGAGGTGTACGGCTTCACCAGCAAGTCGCCCGAGGATCTCTCCCTCTCGGACACGAGTTACCGGCCGATGGATCGCGGCGCGGAGGTTTCTATCGGAGTATCAGCCTCCGACGGCATCCGCATGATCTGGGCCTACCTCATCGCGCTTATGGAGGTCGGCCGGGACCCGCAGTCACATCATCCCGGCTTCGTCGTCTTCGACGAGCCTGGTCAGCAGTCAACCGACCGAGTCAGCTTTGACAGTCTCCTCGCGCGGGCGTCAACGGCTGGCGAAGCTGGGCAGCAGGTAATTGTCGCGACTTCCGAGGAACCCGACCGGCTCGCCTCGGCTCTCGAAGGGATTCCGCACAGCCTTCGAACCATCCCGGGACGTCTGCTCCTGCCACTCACCGACGGCACTTGAAGCGCTGGCGGTTTGCGTTGCAGGCGGCAGGTCAAGCTTTCCGCCGGCGTACCGGCGTTCAGTTGCGGTGCGGAGCGAATTCCGACAAAGCCGCTCCCCCGCCGCGTCCGTTCGGCCACCAGCGGCCGCGACTTCGATCCTGAGCGCAGCCGAGCCGACGCGTCGGGACTGGCTCCCCGACATGGGCGGGACGTGGCGTGGCGCCGTGGCCAGCGACATAGAGTCCTGCTCGGACGCCTGAAGGTCGCTGGACAGCACGAGTCAGACGAGCGCATCGCGGGGCCAGTTCAGGTGAGCCTGCGCGGTGTTGGCTACCGCTCGTCCTGGATCGACAGCCGGGCGCCAAACGCGAAAACGGCTCTACCTCCGCCGTAGGTGGCCGCTACTCCGCTCTTGCTGCGGCGTTGGGTGCGGCTGAATGGTGCGGTTTTGCAGGGGATCATTGATCTACGGCGGACTTGGGGACGAATCCGGCTAGTCCGCGGTTGGTCGTCGCTTGTCAGGTCTCGGTCTCACGGCAAATACCGCCGCTTTGCAGCGATTTCGGGCGACCAAGAGCGGAGTTGGGTCGCTGCGCGGCCGGAGACTTGGGTAGGTGTCGGTTGGCGTGATGGGGGCGGAGTCCCCGGCCGGCACGGTCATCGCCGACCTGCCTGCGGCGAGGGGCGAATTCGACTTGCATCCGCGCTGGGCGGTGTTAGCCTTCGGGGCCTCGATTGATGGCTTGCTCTGTTTGAGCGACCCCCTCGCAAAGACGAGGCGTCCGAGACATCAGGCACATAGCCGGACCTCCACACACGGCAGTCCGAGCGCACGATGAGCACCGACAGCCTCGCGTCGAGACCGCTTCCGCGTGAAATCGTGTCGCCCCGTTTTTGAGCGATGTGCGTCCCGCTTTGTGGTGTCGGTGATCGTTCTGCGCGGCTGACGCCTCTCGCATTCACGCCTCGGTTCGGACTCGTCGTTGTCCGTAGGGTTCCACCGCTGCAGAGCTGCACCTACGCCCGGCGGTGAACGTTGCCGTGGCCAGCGTCGCCGTCGCAGTTGTCGCCCGGCGCGTCGCCCACCTCGGTCGCGACTCGCGACGAGCTCTGGCGCCTGTTCTTCGCCGGCCCTGTGTGGTCGGTCCACGCCGATGAGAGGAGGCCGGATGGCCTGACCCACGCCTGACGTCGCAGCGACGTCGGGCAGATCGACTGTCCCTACAAACACGTCGACCCCGAGGTGATGACTCGGGGCCGGCGACAAGCCTCGAAAGGAGGCTTCGATGTTCAGAAGGAACCGTAGCACTCGCTCGGGCGGCTTCCCGCCGCTTGAGCGACCTGGCCCGCGGAGGAGGCGCGGAAGTGGCGTCGGCGCGCGCCGGACGCTCCGCGCGGTCGCGCAGCTCGTGCGCTCGCGCCGCGCGCTGGCGCACGTGCCGACACTGATGCAGGTGCGCGCGATGGCGCACTTCG
>OBLU010002108.1_pt1 | contig 18410 bp, 16 predicted proteins | sample 1518681 | NCBI WGS metagenome assembly OBLU01 (sample SAMEA3539304, study PRJEB22396) | soil metagenome | biome: tundra; feature: field; material: soil | place: USA | collected 2010-05 | depth 0.15 m | reverse complement strand
CGGCCAGCAGATCGCGCAGCATCAGCCGCGCCCGCAACAGCCGCGTCTTCACCGAAGCCACCGTAATGCCCAGCGCCTCCGCCGTCTCCTGAATATTCAGGTGCTCCATATCGCGAAGCATAAAGACCTCGCGATATTTTCGATCCAGCGTGGCCAGCGCCTCCGCCAACCGCTGCCGCACTTCTTTGCGCTCCAGCGCTTCGGACGGAATCTCGCGCCAGTCGGCAAAATCGCGAGGCACATACTCACTTTCTTCATCACGGCGGTCATCGATGGCTTCCATCTGCACTGTCCGCTCCCTCCTCCGGCGCATCAGAGCCTCGTTCACCGTGATCTGAATCAGCCATGTGCTGAAGCGGGCTTCGGCGCGGAATTGCCGGATATTCTTAAACGCCTTCAGCATCGCCTCCTGCGCCGCGTCCTCGGCGTCATGCTCATTGCGAAGAATTGCCAGCGCCGCCGCATAGACCCGCCGTTCATAAGGCCGGACCAACTCGTAGAACAATTCATGCTGCCCGCGCTGCACGCTCTGAATCAGATCCTGGTCGCGTGTGGTAACATGCACCGGATTGTTCAATGCCGTCACGGGTTCGGACACGCGCGTGCATCCTCAGGGGCTAAGGCCCTATTAAACTGTCCATTCGAATCGGTATGCTGAAGCCATACCCTGATACGAAGCTCTCTTAACGCTACGGTTAATACTCCGGATCTTTCTTCCACCCCGTCAACATGGAAACAAAATTATTCCACCCGTGCAGAATCACCATCGCCAGATGGCCCAGCACAAAAAACAAAATCGCCCACATCACCGCGAAGTGCCAGATGCGCGCATAGTGAAATCCTCCCATCATCCACGCCAGCCAGGAGAATTGAATCGGCTTCCATACGGCGAGACCGGTGAGCACCGATAACACCCCCAGCCCAATCACAGTCGTGTAAGCATGCTTCTGCAGCGGGTTGTAAGCTTCGCGCACCAGCGGCTTTTCCCCGAAGAAGAAATAATGCTTCACCATCGGCCACACGCCCCGGATGTCGCGCGGCATGAACAACACTTGCCGATAGTTCCCGCTGAAAAGCTGATAACCGAGATACAAAACGCCGGTCCCCATGTAAATCCACATAAAGGTGAGATGCCACTGCAGCGCTCCGCCCAGCCATCCGCCGATCGCGAATGCTTTCGGCCAATGCAGCAAGTCCTTCTGCGGGATCTTGGCGCCAAAGCTCGGGAACGCCCGGAAAATCTGCAGCCCGCTGCCCACCATCACAAACAGCGCAACCGTATTGACCCAGTGGCACAGCCGCACAATAAATGGATGCTCGTAAACCGCACGCGCCACCACGATGGGCTCGTCGTCTTTCCCTTTTGCCTGAATGATTTCGATGACGCTACCGCTCATTTCCTGACCTCCCACGCACTCGCGACAGCCGGCAAGATGCCGGCGCTACAAAACTCACATCCCGTAAAACCACGAATACCCCTGGTCTTCCCAGTAGCCAACTTTGGCCAGTACGTGCGTGACTTTCAACTCGGTCAAATACTTCGCCTGCTTGTAGCCGATCTTGGTCGGAATCTGCAGACGCAGCGGCGCGCCGTGCTCGCGCGTCAGCGGCTGCTCGTACATCTCATAACAAAGCAAAGTCTGAGGATGCAGCGCCGTCGCCATATCCAAAGACTCGTAATAATCGTCCGCGCAATTCACCGTGATGAACTTCGCGGTCGGATCGGCGCCAATCATTTGCAAAAAGTCGGAGAGCCGCGCGCCGCCGAACCGTCCAATCACATCCCAGCCTTCCACGCAGACGTGGCGCGTGTTCTGCCGCAGCCGCGGCAGCGCCTGCACTTGCGCCAATTTGTATTCCCCTGGCTTCTGCACCGCGCCGCCGACAGTCAGTATCCAGTTCTCGAGATCGACCCCAGGATCGTCAACGTCATATCCATTGATCGGAAACTTTGGAGGCGGGGTGAGCTCGGCATTGTCAAAGGTCGTCGCCAGATGGCCGGAGCGAAACAGCCGCGCCGCGGCCCAATCGCTGAAGCCCAACCCCTTCTTCAGCAGGCCCTCCTGCCACTTCGGAATGGCAAAGGCGCCCAAAGCCAGCACAGGCGTCAGCTTGAGCAATTCCCGGCGGCTGACTTGCCGAAATCTCTTTTCATCCATCTTGCGATCGTTATTCTTCATGAATTTTGCCTTGAAGACCTTCCCGCAATCCGCAACCATGGGATTCGCGAGACTCTTTGAAAGTTTCGCGCCCCGCCCGGTTCGAGAATAATACCCTGCGCACGCCCTTTCGACTGCAGCTTTTGCTAGCCTTTGGGACGTTTTCGAGGCATACTAGCGGGAGAGTTTGCCCACTGGGCGCGGGCCTGTCGAGGTTTCGAATCAACCGCCCCGGATACGGACGTACAAGTCTCTGATGTCTGACCTGAAGACCATTGTGCCAAAACCCGAGCGCATATTATTAGTGGCGCAACCGCGCAGAAGTGCGACCCATGCGAGCCACGCCCGCCGCCAGCGCGAGTTGATGGTGGGATCTCTCTGCTTGCTGCTGTTGGCGCTGAGCATCGTGCTGTGGCATGACCGCGATTTCTGGTTCCCGGATTCTCCGGAAGAGGCGGATACCGATGAGCCGGTCGAGACTTCACCACTCGCTAAGGCGGCTCCCGCCCCCGTCGCCAAACTGGCGCCTATTACGAAACCGAATCACAAAGCGGTGCATGCCCCGTTGAAAACGGACGCCGCGAATACCACGCCCGCTCCAGCCTCGCCAACCGCTGCGCCAGTTGTGGCCTCGACCAGCCGCACGGTTTTGCCCCCACTGGAGGTGGAAGTGGTCGCGGGCGATACGCATCGCGTGATCCGGCCAGGCAGCAGTTCAGTGCGCGTGGATTTGCAGCCCGGTTCGCCTCCGCAACCCGCCTCGGAATCGGCAACCACTGGCGATACCGATAATGCCGCGAAGGTCACCAGCAATGCCGCCGAGCGCGTGCAGATGTCCGCCGACGCTTCCGCCATCGTCACCAGCCCAGTGAAACCTAGCTATCCCCTGCTGGCTCGGCAAATGAAAGTGCAGGGCTCGGTGATTCTCCAGGCCCTGATCGGCAAGGACGGAATCATCCAGAATCTGCGCGTGGTGAGCGGCCCGCACATCTTGGCTTCCGCGGCCCAGGACGCCGTCCGGCAATGGCACTTCAAGCCCCATCTCGAGGGCACGGAAGCGGTCGAAACCCAAGCCAAGATCACCGTCAACTTCACGATCTCAACCAACTAAAAGATTCGGTCTTGGGTCTTGGGTCTTAGGCAAGAACCTAGACCTGCCAACTAACCCTGGGACCGCTTCTTGCCCAAAATGACGAACGCCTCGATCTCTTGCGAGATCGAGGCGCCCGGGCAGCCCTCCCCCAGAACTGCTCACCCATGAAGCTAAATGTTGCACGAGTTCCTGCCTATGGCACTCTCGTGCTACCACCTTAGCCCTAAAGTGCTACTCGGCTAAGCTACTGAGGCTTCGCTTCTTAGGCGGAGTCGCCGGAATTCCCCGAGTTATGATTGCCGTGGTCGCTGTTCCTTAAGTCGCAAAGCTTCCCCGCCGATGGACGTAGCAGCAGCCAATTTGCCGCAACCCCATGCCTCACTTTAAAGATCCTGAGATCTACCGCGACATCCTCGATGGCTTGCAGATCGGCGTCAGCGTGCTTGATCTGCATAAGAAAATTGTCTTCTGGAGCGACGGCGCGGAACAAATAACTGGCTATGCGCGCATCGATGTCCTCGGCCATTCCTGCGCGGAAAGTATTCTCCTGCATTGCAACCACAATAGTTGCGAAGCCTGCGCCGGAAAATGTCCCATGGCTACCGCGCTGCACGATGCCAAACCGGTGGAAGCCATGAGCTTGATTCACCACCGGTCAGGTCATTGGACTCCAGTGCACACCTGGCCATTCCACTGCGGAATAAACATGGTTCGATCATCGCCATCATCCAGACTTTTGAAAGCGAGTTTGCGGTGCAGGGTCCCAGCCCAAACGATCGGAGCATGAAAGAACGCGGCTGTCTGGATTACGCAACCGAATTGCCGAATCACGCCATGATGCAGTCGCACCTGCGCGAAATGCTGGGGACGTTCGCGGAGCTTCAAGTCCCCTTCGGCGTGGTTTGTCTTGAGGTCCACGAACTCCGCCAATTCCGTGCGAGGTACGGACAGGAGGCAGCTACGTCCATGCTTCGAGTTCTGGCTCGCACCTTGAGAAACACGATTTGGCCAACCGACTTCGTCGGCCGTTGGAGCGACGACCGATTTCTTGTGATCCTCAGTGGCTGCGACGAAGAAGCGCTGCAGGCGGTGAGCGAGCGCATGTTGAGGATGGCGGTTCGCGCCACCATTGAATGGTGGGGAGAGGAATTGTCTGTGGCGGTTTTGATCGGGAGCGCGACCGCGCTGACCGGCGATAGCCCGGAATCCCTTTTGCTGAGGGCACAGGAAGCGCTCAAAGGAAACGGACTCGCGCCCCATAGCCGCGCCGCGGCCGCCACCGGCGCAAATCCATCGTCCACGGGTTGAACGAAACGAGTTAAACACGAGTTAAAGCACGAGTTTAAAAATGTTCGCCATTATCGGCATTATCGTGGTGTTCGGCTGCGTGGTGGGTGGCTACCTGATGGAGCACGGCAATCTCCGCGTGCTCCTCCAGCCCGCCGAACTCGTCACCATCGGCGGTGCCGCCATTGGCACCGTTCTTATCGCCAATCCGCTTCACATCCTCAAACAGATTGCCGGCGGAATCGGCGGAGTCTTCGGCGGTTCCAAATACACCAAGCAGGCTTACCTTGATTCTCTGAAAATGATGTACGAATTGCTTAACAAGGCCCGCAAAGATGGACTGATGGCCCTCGAGAACGATGTGGAAGAGCCCGAAAAAAGCCCCGTCTTTTCCAAAGGTCCCGCTCTTTTCAAGAACCATCACATCCGGGACTTTGTCTGCGATTCCCTGCGCATGGCCATCACCGGAGTCGACCCGTTCGATCTGGATAATACGCTGGACCTCGATCTCGAAGTTCACCACCATGAGGCCGAACAGCCAACCGCCGCTCTCACCAGCGTAGCCGACTCTTTGCCCGGCCTGGGCATTGTCGCTGCCGTCCTCGGCATCGTGATCACCATGAGCGCGATGGGAGGCCCCCCCGAAGAAATCGGCAAGAAAGTTGCCGCCGCCCTGGTTGGCACTTTCCTGGGAATTCTTCTGTGCTACGGATTGGTCGGCCCGGTCGCGGCCAATATGGTAAAACTTGCCGCCGACGAGCATGCCTACCTTTACGTGTTGCGCGTTCTGATGGTGTCGTTTCTAAAAGGCACAGCTCCCATCATGGCGGTGGAAGTGGCGCGGCGCGCTGTGCCCGGCCATGTGCGGCCCTCCTTTAAAGAACTGGAAGCGGCCTGCCGCAACCGGGCCGCAGCCGGGGAAACAGCAGCCGAGCCCGAAGCCGCCGCTGCTGCCGCGGCCGAATAGAGATCCGGGCGCCTCAAGCATTTTATGGATAAGACACGTCCCATCATCATCATTAAGAAGAAAGGTGGCCACGGTGGCCATCACGGAGGCGCATGGAAAGTCGCCTACGCCGATTTCGTCACCGCCATGATGTCTCTGTTCATCGTCCTTTGGCTGCTCAGTTCAAGCAAGAAAGTGCAGGAAGCGGTCGGTGGTTACTTTAAAGATCCCACGGGTACCGCCGCGAAAATAGGATCGAACATGGCGGGCGCGGGCGAAAACTTCACTCTCACCAAAGACAACATGCCCAAGCTCAAGGATCAACTCGAGCAGAGGATCCGGCGGATGAACGACTTCGAGAAACTCAAAAGCCACGTTGAGATGACCGTCACCGCCGAAGGCCTCCGTATCGAACTGATGGAATCCCTGTCGGGAACCTTCTTTGACAGTGGACGTCCCCAACTCAACGCCGACGGACGCGGCTTGCTCATCACACTTGCTCAGGAACTCGGCAAACTGCCCAACAAAGTTTCCATCGAAGGCCATACCGACTCTAAGCCCTACGCCACTTCGGGAAACTACAGCAACTGGGAGCTTTCCAGCGACCGCGCCAACGCCGCTCGTCGCTTGATGCAAGCCAACGGCGTTGGGCCCACCCAGGTTACCCAGGTTCGCGGCTTCGCCGATCAACGCTTGCGCAATCTCCAGGACTCGCTCGATCCTTCCAACCGCCGCATATCTCTGATCGTGCAGTATCTCGAGAACAACAATAACGACGAAGATACCAAGCCGTCCGCTACAGGCGAAGAGAAAAAGCCAGAAGAATCCACTCCCGCCAAACCCTCTGCCGGAAGCCCAGAGAAAAATCCAGAAGCAAAAACTCCTGCCGCTCCGGCGGAGAATTCCACCAGGAAGGAATAACAAAAACAATTTTCCCGCACCCGATATTGAAGTAACTTTACAAATTACTCTGCGCCGCTGGTCAACCCCACCCTGTATAATCGCCGGTTTGATCTTCCCTCAGGAGTTCCTGTCATGAAGAAGTTCGTGCGTGTGGCCTGCCTTCTGCTTGTGATGTCCCCGGTTGTGAACTTGTGGTCCCAGGAAAAAGTGGACCTGGAAACCACCGGCCGTATCCGCTACGAGGGCTTCCACAACTCCAAGGTGATGGAACTTGCCACAGGATTGATGGACTCCATCGGCGAGCGCCTCACCGGCTCCCCCAACATGAAGCGCGCCAACGAATGGACCCGCGACCAGCTCGCCGCCATGGGCCTCTCCAACGCGCACCTTGAGCCCTGGGGACCGTTCGGCCGCGGCTGGGCCAACCAATACGTCAATGTCCGCATGACCTCGCCTGATGTGGTCACGCTGCTCGCCTATCCGAAGGCCTGGACGCCCGGCACCAACGGCGTCGTGCAGGGCAAATGCATTCGCGCCACCATCGACGACAAAAAAGATTTCGACAAATACAAAGGAAAGCTCGCCGGCATGATCGTCATCCTCGGAGCCGATGCCGAAGTGAAACCAATCACTGAAGCTCCCTACAAGCGCCTGAGCGATGACGATCTCGCCAAGATGGCCGATTACCAGATTCCCGGCGACCATCCGCCCTTCGGCTTTGCCGCCTTCGTGAAGCGCCAGCAGTTCATCAAAGACTTGAATCAGTTCTTCGCCGACGAAAAAGTTCTCGCCGTCATCGACCACAGCCGCCAGACTTCTGGCGGCGGCACGGTATTCGTGCAGTCGGGAGGATCCTACAAACCCGGCGAGACCACCACCATCCCTCAGCTCACCATGGCGCTCGAACACTGGACCCGCATCGCGCGCCTCCTGCAGCAGAAAAAAGATGTCTCCCTCGAACTCAACGTCACCAACACCTTCTACGATGAAGACCCCATGCAGTACGACACCATCGCCGAAATTCCCGGCACCGACAAGAAAGATGAACTCGTCATGCTGGGCGCGCACCTTGATTCCTGGCACGCCGGCACTGGAGCCACCGACAACGGCGCCGGGACCATCGTCATGATGGAAGCGGTTCGCATCCTGAAAGCGCTCGACATCCACCCCCGCCGTACCATCCGCATCGGCCTGTGGAGCGGCGAAGAAGAAGGCCTGCTCGGCTCGCAAGGCTATGTTCAAAATCATTTCGGCGCCCGTCCGCCAATGGACGATCCCGGAATGAAAGGCATGCCCACCCTTCTGCGCCGCGAAGCCGGAGACGTTACGGTGAAGCCCGAACAGGCAAAAGTCTCCGCCTATTTCAACGTGGATAACGGCAGCGGCAAAATTCGCGGCGTGCACCTGCAGGAAAACGAAGCCGTCGCGCCCATCTTCGAAGCCTGGATGAAGCCCTTCAAAGACCTCGGCATGAACACCCTCACCATGCGCAACACGGGCGGCACCGACCATCTATCCTTCGACGCGGTCGGCATTCCCGGATTCCAATTCATCCAGGATCCCATCGAGTACGAAACCCGCACCCATCACTCCAACATGGATGTCTATGATCGCCTGCAGCCCGACGATCTGAAGCAGATGGCTGTAATCGTCGCCGGCTTCGTTTATGACGCAGCCATGCGCGACCAAATGCTCCCCCGCAAGCCCATCGAGAAAGCGCTGCCCAGAGAACCGGAGAAGAAAGAAGAGTAATCAGCATTCATGGTGACCTCCTTTCTATCAGGCTGCTGACAAAATCGAGATTCGTATCAGGCTATGCCTTCAGACATAGCGTAGCGCTGCATTTACTAATCGCGCCTTCAGGCGCGGCATGGCGCAACAGTATTAGACACCCGATCTAGTCCAACTCCTGCAAGATGCTTTGGTTACCTGCAAAATGCAGTGGCTTGCATCCCCCTCCCGCCGGATCTTTTCACGCAAATCCATGCCCTGCAACAAATCCCCTAACAAATTGCATTTGCCCATCACGTGCATTGAATAAGAACGGAAGCAGGCGCGAAAAGGCGCCGGACAACCAAGCCACCGCGCGGTCGAGCCCGAGAGGAGGGTCTATGTCAATCCTGTTTGTGCTGCTGATGTTCCTTCTGATCATCAGCGTCAGATATTTCATCGAACCGAAACATCAGCCTGCACTGGAGCCCGAAATTGTGGCCAAGCCGCGACCCCCGCTGGTGAAGCGCGAGTACGGGTTCGAGATCCCGCAGGGCTATTGCTTTCATCTCGGACACATGTGGGCCATGAAGGAAGGCACCGAGGACGCGCGGGTTGGGGTGGATAAATTTGTCACCAATCTGCTGGGAAAGATCGATCACATTGACGTGTGCGGAGCCAACCGCTGGGTTCGTCAGGGACAGAAGCTCATCACGCTAACCAGCAATGGCACCAGCGTAGATCTGCTGTCTCCGGTGGAAGGCGTGGTGATGGCAATCAACAATGACGCGCTGCGAGAACCGAGCCTGGTCACGAACGATCCCTACGAGAATGGCTGGATCGCCATGGTGAAAGCTCCAGACTTCAAAGTGAATCGGAGAAACCTGATCCAGGGATCGATGGTAGCGCCCTGGATGCAAAACAGCGTGGCCCGGCTGGGTGCGATGTTATCGGGACCATCCCCTGCACTGGCGCAGGATGGCGGCGCGCCCATCAGCGGTCTGCTTCTGCGGCTTACACCGGAGTTGCGGCAACAAGTAGTGAAAGAGTTTCTTTTGTCGTAACCCCATCCGCCTCGGAAAGGAGAATCGTTATGGCCACCCCACGCGCAATCCTGGTCGATATCACGAAGTGCATCGGATGCCGGAGTTGCGAGCAAGCCTGCAAACAAATTCACGGATTTCCCCTGGATACGGAGACCAAGCTTTCAACCACCGCGTTCACGGTGGTGGAAGAGCACGGCGATCGCTTCGTGCGCCGCATGTGCATGCATTGCCAGGATCCCGCCTGCGCCTCGGTATGCCTGGTAGGCGCGCTCAAGAAAACTACCGCCGGACCGGTCACGTACGACGCGGCGAAATGCATCGGTTGCCGCTACTGTCTGGTGGCGTGTCCGTTCAACGTGCCTCGTTACGAGTGGACAAAGCTCGTTCCTTACGTCAAGAAATGCGACTTCTGCGCCGAACGTCAGGCCAAAGGCCAACTTCCCGCCTGCGTGGAGGCTTGTCCAGTGCAGGCTTCGATTGCGGGGAACCGCGAAGAAATCCTGGAAGAGGCACAGCGCCGCGTCCTCAATGATTCGAAATACGTAAAACACATCTACGGCAGCGACGAAGCGGGCGGAACGTCCGTCTTCTTCATCTCCGATGTGCCTTTCGAGAAACTGGGTTTCGTCGCTGCGCCGAAGCAGTCGATGCCCGTACTGACCGCGAGCGCGTTGGGCGACGGACCCACGGTGATCATGGTCGGTGGCGCTTTGCTCTCTGGCTTGTACTGGATCACGCAACGCCGCACCCAGGTCGCGCTGGCCGAAGCCCGCGAAAAATCTGAAAAGGAAAGGGGTTGAGCCATGACTACCACACGATTTCCAAAAATCACTTTTTGGCGCACCGTCGTGGCATTGATCTTCGCCGCTGGTGTTTATTCGATGTATGCCCGCTTCGCGCTGGGCTTTAAAGCCTCCACCAACCTTACCGATCCTCAGCCTTGGGGCTTGTGGGTCGGCCTTGGAACGCTCTGCGGCGTCGGACTGTCGGCCGGCGGGTTCGCCATCGCGGCCGCGGTATACCTGCTGGGCCTCGAACGCTACCGCCCCATCCTGCGCACCGCCGTGCTCATCTCGTTCCTGGGATACTCCACGGTGTGTGTGGGCATGATGTATGAACTCGGGCTGCCCTGGCGAATCTGGCATCCCATCTTCATGTGGAACCGGCACTCGGTGCTGTTCGAAGTGTCGTGGTGCGTGATGCTCTATACCACAGTGCTGGCGCTCGAATTCTCGCCGGCGCTGGTGGAAAAGATTCCCTGGGTGCGGGCGCGCGAGCTCTATTTGCGCTGGCACCACAGCATACTGATTGCGCTCGTGCTGGCTGGCACGCTGCTCTCGTCGATGCATCAATCGTTTCTCGGTGGACTTTACTTGATCACCAAAGGCAAGCTTGATCCGCTCTGGTACTCACCGTACCTGACCACGATGTTTTATCTATCCGCGATCCCAGCCGGATTGGCTGTGACCATCATGGCAATTTATCTCTGCGTGCGCTCGCTCAACGTTCGGGTGGATATGACCATTCTGAGCGACGTGAGCCGGGTGATTGCGCCGCTGCTGGCAATCTACGGCGTGTTCCGGGCCGTGGATCTGATCAACCGGGATGCCACGCAATATCTGTGGATGTGGCGCGAGGCTACCGGTTTGTTCTGGCTCGAGATCGCGCTGCTGGTGATCGCGCCTCTCGTGCTGCTGAACATGGAGAAGGTACGCAATAATCCGAAGCTCTTGTACTTGTCCTGCGCCGTGGTCGTGATGGGATTTATCACCAACCGGCTGAACGTCTCGATCACGGGATTGCAATCCGCTTCCGCTGTCTACTATGTGCCGAAGTGGACGGAGTTTGCAGCTACTCTGGCGACGATTGCGGCTGCGGTGGTGGCGTTTCATTACGCCATCCTCTACCTGGACATACTGCCCAAGAACTCGCCGTCGCAGCGCTGGATGATTTCGGGTGCTCCCGGCAAAGCGTAAACTGCAGAGCTTGCGGAAGCCCCGGGCGATAGCCCGGGGTTTTCGTTTGGGAGAGCAGTTGCGGATTCCCGATGCGAATATTTCTTTGCGGCGCATCGTGCCCAGCCCTCGACAAGCTCGGGGCGGGTTCTCGCAAGGAACAGAGGGCGCGGCACAAAGATTTCTCTTGAACAAAAAATCACGGGCGAACCGCCCGCCAGCTAAGTCCCCGTCTATGCCGTCACCGCGAGATGTGACCACAAGCACGGTGTTTGGGCGCAGGTTGGGCTATAGGTGAGCCTCCCGCAAATGCGGCCAATGAGGTAGCCTGTGAATCGACCCTTGATGATTGGCCCGGACGGATTGGTTGAATCTGCTACCAGCCGCGAGATGGCTCACCTAGGTCACTGCCTCGAAAGAGCCAGTCAAAGTACTACCCTCCATTCCAGCGTGGGCCCTGCAAGGGAATCGATCGTATTCCCGCGTCGCTCGCGAACCGCGGCGGGGGCTCCGATGAAGAGCTGCCCCCTTTGCAGCAGTCAAGTACGGGAAGACAGGCTACAAAAGCATATGAGCAGCAGGTGCCCTTTTAGGCTCGGCGGGCCAGAGCACCACAAACCCGCACGGCAGGTAGTCGGGAAACCTCACAGTATTGCGAACGTGTTTCAGCGACTCTCCGCATCCAGCAAACCTCGGCGTCCCAGCAAGCTCGGAAGGAGGGTGCCTGTGCCAATTCACCCGCAGGTGGAGAAGACGCGGCATTCAATGGAGAGTGCCCCCCAGAAATCAGGTCGGCAAGTAGGCAATGTACAGGTCGAGAGACCTTCTTGGGGAGACGACCTTGACGCGACAAAGAACTGTGGATACCCGGCACGTGAGGAGGGGCGCTACGGCTCATACCCCTCGCATGATGGATTCGACGATGAATCCAAGCCCTAGCGTGAAGTCTAACTGGAATAGGGACCTTGTTTCAGGGTAGTAAACTCGCACCCGAAGGAGTCTGAATTGGTAGTACCAAACTGCAACTGCCTTGAGAGCGTATGTGGCCATGCACCCGGAGAGCCATGCGGGAAACCAATAAACGTAGACTTCGCGAAGGCGCACGTAGGTCAGGAACCTGGTGGATGGATCTGCGACGAATGCTGGGAGCGAGTCAGGCCCGACAAATCTCCCGCGGCCTGTTGACCGGGACTCTTGACGTAGGTTCGATGCTCGCTCCACTCCCATTGCTCGGGTTCAGCCTTCAAGGTCAATATCAAAGACAATCAAAGGCAACAGACAGGAGTGTCCGTTCTACACGGGCGGCGCTTCGCGCCGCGGACAGCCGAGGGCGGCTGTCCCCACATCAGCATTGCTGATTCCCCACATGAGTGTTGCTGACTCGCGAGGACAGCAGGTTCCTCCGCTCCGCCGTCGCTGGGCTCCGGCTCCGGTCGGAATGACAAAATCGGTAGGAACGGCAGCGGTACGAGATGATCTTTAGTCGGACGCCTTCTTCTTTAGCCGGCGCAGTAATGAAGTGGGATGGATGCCGAGAATCCGAGCGGCCTGCGTTTTGTTATTTCCCGTGGCGGCCAGGACTTGTTCGATGTAGTTATCTTCCAGCGCGTGCAAACTGAGGAACTGGTCTCCGGTGGGAGAGATGTCGTCCTCGGAGAAGGCTTCCAGCGCGTGCTTCTCAACATGCTGGTCGCGAATCTCTTCGGGAAGATGAGTCGCGTCAATCTCGCCTTGCGCACTGAGAATCATGGTGCGCTCCAGAACATTTCTTAGTTCGCGAATGTTGCCGGGCCACGGATATTCTTCCAGCAGGTCGCCCGCGGCCGGAGTGAATCCGGTAAAAGCTTTTTTCAACTCGCGGTTGAGCTGCTGCAGGATTTCGAGCGCCAGAGGCACGATATCCTCCTTGCGCTCACGCAGCGGAGGAATGTAAAGCTGTACCACATTGATGCGGTAGTAAAGGTCTTCGCGAAAGCGGCCCTGGCTGACGGCATTTTTTAGGTTGTCATTGGTGGCCGCGATCAGCCGGATATTCACTTTTATCGTGCTCGTCCCCCCGAGCCGCATGAACGTCCCTTCCTCAAGCACGCGGAGGATCTTGGCCTGTACGCTGGCCGACATGTTGCCGATTTCATCCAAAAATACGGTGCCGCCGCTGGCCCGCTCCAGCAGGCCTTCTTTGCGGCGGCGAGCGTCGGTGAAGGCGCCAGGCTCGTAGCCGAACAGTTCACTCTCCAGCAGAGCATCGGGGAGCGCGGCGCAATTGATCTCCAGCAAAGGCATCGAGCTACGTGGACTCGCATAGTGGATTGCTTTCGCAAGCACGCCTTTCCCGGTGCCGCTCTCACCCTGGATGAGAACCGTGGTACGGTCAGCTTCCGCGGCTTTGCGGGCCACTTCCAGCATGTTGATGGTCGCTGGACTGTGAGTGACGATGCGTCCAAAGTCGTAGCGCCCTTGTTCCGATTCCACGGAATCGCGCACCCGCACTCGTAACGCCAGCACTTCGGCGGCGCGGCGCAGAGTGGTGATCATGTCGTCCAGGGGAAACGGTTTCACCAGATAGTCGAACGCGCCCAGCTTCATGGCTTCCACGGCGCGCTCTACCAGATGGTAGGCGCTCATCATGATGACAATCGCATTCGCGTTGGCCTGTTTGATCTGGCGCAGCACTTCGATTCCATCAATGCCGGGGAGGACGATGTCCAGCAAAATCAGATCCGGCTTCTCGTCGTGAAAAAGTTTCAGCCCATCTTCGCCGGAGAGAGCGGTGAATACCTCAAATCCATCCTGGCGCAGGCCGCGCGAGATGGTGCGGAGCGTAAGTTCTTCGTCATCGATGATCAGGGCAGTGTAGGGCATTTTTCTCGCAAGGCGCTCAAACCACGACTTCGGATTCTTCTTTGACTCTGTGCGACTCCTCCTGCCGGATGGGCAGCGTGATGGTTACCGTGGTCCCTTGTTTCACCACGCTGTCGATTCGAATCTCACCTTTGTTTCTGCGCACGTAAGTGGCGCTAATGCTGAGTCCGAGACCGGTGCCTTTGCCCTGCTTGGTGGTGAAAAAAGGTTCAAAAACGTGCGGCAGAATATCAGGCGGGATGCCGTAGCCGGTATCGCTGACGCGGATTTCAATGCTGTCTGAGAATGCGAGCTTGCTGGCGGAAATCGTGATCCGGCCGCCGTCAGGCGTCGCCTCGGCCGCATTGATCAGCAGATTCATCAGCACTTGGGAAAGCTGATTGGAATCAACCAGGATATGCGGCAAGTCTTCGGGAACCTGGTTCTCCGCCCGTTTGCCGCGCAGCGCAGGCTGGCCTTCGAGAAAACTGAGGGTATCGGTAACCAGACGATGCAGGCTGAGGTTGCTCAACACGAGAGGGCCAGGACGGGCGTAATTGACAAGTCCGCGCAAGGTGGCGGAAATGCGCTTGGTGCCGGCAATGCACTGCTCGATTTCCCAACGCTGGTCGGCATCGCTGGCGCTCTTCAACTCGAGTTCCAGGTGCGACAGGATGCCGAGCAGTGGATTGTTAATCCCGTGCGCCGCACCCAGCGCCAGTTGGGCCAGCGTGGAGTATTTTTCGTACTCGGCGAGCTGCGCCTGGAACTGGAATTTCTCCTTGCTCAACTCGCGATCTTCGCACAGGCAGCGAAAGATTTCTTCCTGCGCCTGATTGCGCTCAAGCTCCAGCTGCCGGGAGAGTTCTGTCACTTCCCTCAAAGCTTCGGAAGTCCGCTCCCATTCACGGCGCTGCAGCCGCCACAAAATGAAGATCACCACAAAGCCGGCGAACGTGAGCGGCAGGAAGTAGCGCTCCATCTGCAATTCGAAATTGTTCCTCAACGCTCCCAAGACCGGCGAAAGAAGGCCGCACCCGTTCCAAGAAACTCTCAACTCTGCCCAGTGCGAATGCATCCTTATATAACATGAGACGGATCATGCAAGGCTGCAGTGATGCAGGTCACCGCCAGGGGTGCGGAAAGCCACCGCCGCCGCTTCCGGCCTCCACTAAGGATCTCGGCAGTTTCGTCTCCTGGAATCCGGTATCCTCTATCCCGTTGTGACGAGCATCATGCGATAGTCCCAGCTCAGGCAATTTCGTGCGAATAATGGTGCACGGAAAGCGCGATGGGCAGGCCGACGCAGAACCAATGCTCGACGAACTCGAACGCCATGTAGACGAACGGAGTGTCTCCCTTCGGGACAGCCGAGAGTGGTAACACGACAATATGCATGAACAGGTAAACCAGGGCGCCGTAAGTGAGGCCGGAAGGAACGGCGTGACTGACTAGAAACTTGAGCCGCCGGCTGGCCAGATAGTAGACCGTGGCCGCACCGAGCGCGATTACGAACTGCAAGACGATTCCGAGCGCGGAGCTGTATGTGCCTTCGCTATACGACTTAGCGCCCAGGATACCGCTGGCGATGGTCTGCGGAATGAGAATCGGGTGGCGAGGACTGTACACGGCAATCGCGTACAGAAGATCCACCGCGCCGACAATCAGACCACCGACAACGATGGCCGGAAAAGCGCGCGGGTGCGCGGAGGACGAAGCTACAAGACCGCCCTGCATCGAGTTTGCCATTTCGAACGGTACTTCGACAAACACAGACTTCTTTTGAGATACGTGCGCTACCTTGAAGTCGATACCTTCCGCTCGTCCACCTTCGGTGTCTCCCGAGTTCAGTGTGTCCCGAAGACAAGCTGTCGGCTCATTGACCACCGCAGTTTAGGAAATCATCTTGTCTACCGGCATGCATCGGCAATAGCCACTTAACAGATTTTGATCATGACCACGTTCCACAACTCGGGACTTCTCACTTCATGGCTAGCAGGTTGCGGAGCTTGCGTACAGCATGGGGAATCTCCGTCAACCTGGTACCGCCAAAACCCAGGATGAAGCCCTGGCGCGACGCCTCGCCCATATAGGAAGGAGACAGCGGCCATAGCGAAAGGTTCAGGCGGGCGGCGCGCTCGGCGATTTCCAGATCGCGACTCCCGTTTTGCAGCGTCACAGCCACATGCATGCCAGCTTCGTCCCCGAGCACCTCGACCAAAGGGCCCAGCTCTCTGCTGAGGCTGACTACCAACGCACTCCTTAGCTCGCCGTAGTGAACCCGCATTCTTCGGATGTGGCGCGCAAAATGCCCTTCCCGAATAAAGTCCGAGAGCACTTCCTGATAGAAGCGTGGAGGGCCAAGGTCCATGACCCGGCGGATGGCGTGAAAACGCTCAAGGAGGTCCGAAGGAATAACGATATATCCGACGCGCAAAGACGGAAACAAGACTTTGCTGAAGGTTCCGATGTAGATCACGCGAGAGTTGGAGTCGAGCCCCTGCAAGGATGCGATCGGCAGGCTTTCGTACCGAAACTCGCTGTCATAGTCATCCTCGATGATCCAGGAGCCTGAGTTCTGTGCCCAATCCACCAACTGCAGGCGGCGTGAGCCGCTCATGGTCACGCCCAGTGGAAATTGATGAGAGGGCGTAACAAATGCGGCTCGCGCCTTGCGACATTGCTTGATGCCGGCGGCAACATCCAGACCTTCGTTATCAACCGGTACGGCCACCGGATGACAGCCGGTCAGGGCAAAGACATCTCGCGCCAGGCGGTAACCGGGTTGTTCCACCCACACACTGTTTCCAGGATCGAGGAGGACCCGAGCCGAAATCTCAAGCGCCTGCTGGGAACCTCCGACGATCATGACCTGCTCCGCTTCGCAGTGCACCGACCGCGCGGTTTTCAGATAGTTTGCGATGGTTTCGCGGAACGCCATGGAGCCCATCTGATCGCCGTAATGAAATGCATGCGCGTCCATACTTCGGCAACGGCGCGCGACCAGGCTGGACCAGACGTGGAGCGGAAATTGGTCGAACGCCACCTGCCCTACACGAAATGCTCCCCAACTCTGCATCCATGGGAAGCCAGCAACACGGGGAAGGATCGAACAGCGCCTCGCGACCGGCCGAGGTCCAGAAGGGGTTGGCGCGTGGGTGCTGCCGGCTGGCTGGCTCGACGTCAGTTGGTCCGGAAGGGAACTGGCAATGACGGTTCCTGCGCCCACGCGGCTCTCGAGATAGCCTTCCGCAAGAAGCTGGGCGTACGCATTGAGAACGGGAAAGCGCGAAACCTTAATTTCCGAGGCAAGCACTCGGGTCGACGGAATTCGTTGCCCTGGCCGGAGGCTGCCATCGACAATTGCCGCCCGATAGGCGTCGTAGATCTGCTGATGAAGAGCCTTCCGGGCCTTCCGGTTGACCGCGATCATGGGGAGAATCCCGGAAGCTACCCTCTTCATTTCCTCGGATCGTAATGGTTATGTCCAAATCCCGTCAAGTGGGTATTGCTTCCGACCATTTTCGGAACAAGTCTAGAAGCATCGATCGGTGTACCACCAGTCTCCATCGGGGTATTTCTTGTGTTGCGTATTCGCCATTGTGTGGAATGTCCGAAGTGTCTAACGCGGTATCTCATTGCCTTCAGTCCTTATAGCAATGGATCCTATCTGCTTCCCACGGTGTATGGCTCGTCGGAGGAATACATACTCTATTGCTGCTGCAGAGGATTGCCGGTCGTCAGCCCTTGGAGAGTGAGAGAAACGAAAGCCTGTGAGGTCACGCACGAGGCTTATGATCGGGGCTACGGAACAGCCGAAGAAATCTTCCCGTTAACCAACCAGCCTCCCTGGTCATATGACATCTCTCGATACCTCGATTCGAAACCGATGCAGAAAAGGAGACATCCGCGTTGAGGTCGGTACGGAAGGTTGTTTTGCCACGTCACCGAATCCCGAAGAACCCGTCCTGGGCGAGTGGTCGGCGAGGACTAAGCCGCTGGCGCGGCGGACGCTGCGTGTGCGACAATCCGACACGTATGAGGCGGTATCTGCCTCTCTTCTCCGCAGCGTTGGAAGTGCCCGCACCCCGGTGCTCAGGAGAGATAAAGAATGAGTCGTCGAGTGTTTTTCTTTTGCTTCTTGGCCGCATGGATGTCACCGGCAATTGCGTTTTCCCAATCATTCTTGAGCCAATACAAAGGCTTGCCTTATCACGATACCCGCTATAGCGGCGGTCCACAGAAAATACCGGGAAAGGTCTTGTGCGCCTACTATGACTTGGGCGGCGAGGGAGTTGCGTATCATGACACCGATCTACAGAATCACGGCAGCGGGGAGTTGAATCCGGCCGACGGGACCTATCTCAATGAATTTCGTATCCATGAGGGAGTGGATACTTCATACACGAAATTCAACCGGAAACCAGATCCGATTGACGACAACCCCTTCGACAAGATCGTGCCACCGGC
>OBLU010002106.1_pt1 | contig 18417 bp, 14 predicted proteins | sample 1518681 | NCBI WGS metagenome assembly OBLU01 (sample SAMEA3539304, study PRJEB22396) | soil metagenome | biome: tundra; feature: field; material: soil | place: USA | collected 2010-05 | depth 0.15 m | reverse complement strand
TCCCGGCCATCGACATCCAGCGCTCCGGCACCCGCAAGGAAGAGCTGCTCATTCCTAAGGAGGACCTCTCCCGCATCTGGGTTTTGCGCAAAGTGCTCAACCCGTTGTCACCGGTCGAAGCCATGGAGCTGCTCATCAGCCGCCTCGAAAAGGTCCGCAACAATGCCGAGTTCCTGCAGAACATGAATCAGCTCTAACGAAATTCCAGCTCTGGGGTCTAGGTGGTCTAGCGCTCGGTGGCTGGTACAAAGGCCGGGGCATTGTCCCCGGCCTTTTGTATGGCATCCTTGAACAGTGAAGACACCAACATTTCTCCGCATCGTCGCCACCCTGGCCTTCGCCTGCTCCATCTCCTGCGCCGCACAGGACAAGGGCTACTGGCGTGCCGCCAGCAACACGGCGAACTCCATCACCGGCGACATCGAAATCTCCGGATCCAAGATCATGATCAACTTCACCGGATTTCTGATTGCGCAGGCACGCCAGCTCGCGCCGGCCGAAGTCAGTGCAGCCTTCGATGCGGACGTCAACGCCGGCGGCACCGGCGCCCTGTACCACCTGACTGTGCCCGGGTCCAAGCGCTTCCTCCACCACAACACTCTCTGCGGCACCGAAGACACACAGTGGATGGCAACCTACGTTTCCGACCGGACCCTGCAGATCGCGTTCTTCTCAGGATCGGCCGCGCCCGTGTTTACGATGGATGCGCTGGCCCACTCCACCGACCTTTGCGGCACGTACACCTACGTCCGGTGACCCCGGGGACGAGTTGACCCCGGCCGCCTGGCATCAGTTCTTTAGCCTTGCAGCGCCGGGCCTTTCCGGAACCGCGAGCCGCTGGTAAGATAAAGAAGTCATGTGGGGCTGTAGCTCAGCTGGGAGAGCGCCTCGTTCGCAACGAGGAGGCCAGCGGTTCGATCCCGCTCAGCTCCACCATTCAAAATAACCGCTCGCGGCATCCTTCCCATCCCAGCGCTCGAAGGGCGGTATTGTTTGTTTCGTGACACCCGCTTTGCTCTCTTCTCAGCCGTAGTTTCTCGAGCCCGTTTTTCGTTTCCGCGCAGCAGGAATCTGTCTCTTTCTCCGCAAACCCGCCCCTCGTCCCGTTCTTGACTGATTACTTCAATCCATCCGGCATGCGATTTCTTCTTTTTTGCCGTTCCCTGCACTGGTATCGTTGCACTAGCTTTTCAAGACATGCAGGGACTCAGGGGCTCTTCTGATTCCTACGCGACCCGCGGGTCCTTGCACGGTGCTGCAGGAATCGCCTCGATTGAGTCGCGCTTGTCGGAAAACGGCGGGAATAATAAATGACGCTTCAAACCAAACAACCAGCACTCGCGAATGCCTTTTTTGTCGGTCTTCTATCGCTCAGCGCGAGCACCCTGATGTATGAAGTCATCCTGACGCGCCTGCTGAGCACCGTCTGCTGGTATTACCTTGCCTTTGTCTCTGTCTCCATGGGCATGTTCGGCATGACGGCCGGCGCGCTTTTCGTTCAGCTTCGCCCCCAGTTCTTCACCAAAGAAGTCCTCCCCCTCCGGCTTTATCAGTCTGCGCTGGCTATGGCCATTTCCATGCCGCTCACTCTGCTCATCATGCTGGCCATCCCGCTCGATATCTCGCTGGCCCTGCAGACCCTGGTCTCCTTCGTGCTGTTTTCCTGTGTGATCGCCGCGCCGTTCTTCTTCTCCGGCGTCGCCGTTTGCCTTTCGCTCACGCGGACGCCCTTTCCCATGGGCCGTGTCTATTTCGTCGACCTTGCCGGCGCCGCTCTCGGCTGCCTCGCCGCAGTCCTCTTGCTGAACATGATCGACGCGCCCAGCGGCATCTTTGAAGTGTCCGCGGTGTTGTTTCTCAGCGCCGGCGCCTTTGCCGACTACGCACTGCGGCCGCGCTCGCAGCGCAACTGCCTCATCGCCGCCGTCTCTCTCGTGGTGGTTGCCGCCCTCAATTCCTCTACCGTGAGCGGCATTCAGCCAATTTGGGCCAAAGGACACATTGATCTGCGCAACGATATCTATGCAGAAGTTTGGAACCCGATCTCCAAGGTTCGCTTCAGCAATCCCAAACCCATGTACCCCCTGATGTGGGGACCCAGCCCGCACATGCCGGCTTTCAAGCCAATCGATGCCGTGTACCTCGACATCGACAACTTCGCCGGAACCCAGATGGTCCGCTTCAACGGCGACCTCTCTACACTTCCGTTTTTGCGGTATGACGTAACGGCCCTCGGTGCCCAACTGCGCCACGGCGGCACCGGGGCCATCATCGGCGTAGGCGGCGGCCGCGACGTGCTCAATTGCGCTCAAAACGGATTCACGCGCATCGTCGGCATCGAGGTCAACAGCAAGATCGCCGACATGACCTCGCATCGCATGGATTGGTACTCCGGCTTCTCAAAAATTCATGGCTTTGAACTGCACACCGATGAGGGTCGCAGTTACCTCACCCGCTCCGGAGAGCGCTTTGACCTGATTCAGGCATCGCTCGTTGACACCTGGGCCGCCACTTCGGCAGGCGCGCTCGCTCTATCGGAGAACTCGCTCTATACCGTTGACGCGTGGCGCATCTTCTATCAGCATTTGAAGCCCGGCGGCATCATCACATTCAGCCGCTGGTATGGTGGGCCTGAGACCAGCGAGACCTATCGTCTGTATTCCGTCGCCTACGCGATGCTGCTCTCCGAAGGCGTCGCCGATCCCACCCGGAACCTCGCCCTCATTCAATCCGGAGACGTCGCCACTCTCCTCGCCAGTAATCAGCCCTACACCGCGCAGGACATTCAAAAGCTCCTCGGCATCGTCAACGAGATGGGCTTCACGCCCGTCGCACTGCCCGGCACCCCGATCGCCGTCCCTGAATTGCGTAGAATCGCGCAGTCCAGAACCTTGGCCGACATGGCTTCGCTTCAGGACAGCGTCGGACGCGACTACTCGCCGACGTTCGACAGCTCTCCCTACTTCTTCAACGCCGTCCATCTCCGCGCGCTGCCCAGATTCCTGGCCCACGGCGGCAGCGGTTTCAACCTGCAGGCCACATTTTTCCTGTTTGGTTTCCTGCTTGCCGCAATCATCCTTGTGCTGACGACGATCGTCTTGCCAGGGTGGACAGCCTTCCGCCGCCAGCAACAAAGCTCGCCTGCGCCAGCCGGGGCCATCTGCTACTTCATCGCCATCGGCCTGGGATTCATGTGCGTCGAAATGGCCATGATGCAGCAGCTCTCCATCTTCCTCGGGCAACCGGTATACGCCATGGTCGTGGTGCTTGCCGGCCTGATTCTATCCACGGGAATCGGAAGCCTCGTCTCCGATCGCTGGCCCGCGCGATCCTCGTGGCAGCGTCGCGTCCCGCCCTTCGCCGCGGCCCTGCTGATACTCATCTATTGCCAACTCGTATTGCCCGTAGTGCACGGCTTCATTGCCGCGCTGTTCTGGCAACGCGTGGCCTTGTGCCTCCTGCTCATCGCCCCCACGGGCTTTGCGCTTGGATTCTGTTTTCCCATTGGCCTGCGTTGGATGAAGGCGCTCGCCCAGGAACACAACATGCCGTGGATGTGGGCATTGAATGGCGCTGCGGGAACCCTGGGCAGCTTCGTCGCCATGCTGCTGTCGATCGAAACCAGCATCGCAGTCTGCGCACTTACCGGCTGCGCTCTCTATCTGTTGGCCGGGCTCGCAGTCCCCAGCCACGCTGCGCTGCGCGCTTCGTCTGCGCCCACGGAGACGCTCGCGGCATCAACTAGCTAGCGCGCAAAAGCTTGGCCTTGCGCCTCTGATTTCGTTGTGGGTCTTTAGCTGAACAGATCCTTCATCTTGTCCAGCAGTCCCGGCGACGTCGGCTTGTTCTCCACCGTCATCGTCTCCGAGAGCTTCTCTACCAGCTCTCGTTGTGCGCGGCTCAGCTTCTTGGGAATCTGAATCATGACCTTGACGATCAGATCGCCGCGCCCCTTTTCGTTCAGGTGAGGAACGCCTCGCGTGCGGATGCGCAGTTCTTTGCCGTTCTGCGTGCCTTCGGGAATCTTCAGGCTGACTGGGCCGTCAATGCCGTCCATCTCGATCTCAGCACCCAGCGCCGCCTGCGGAAAGCTGATGGGAATCACGCAATGCAGGTCGTACCCCTGGCGTTCAAAAAAGTCATGCTTGCGCACCGAGAGCACCACATACAAGTCTCCCCCCGGACCGCCAAAGCGACCCGCGTCACCCTCGCCGCCATAGCGAATGCGCGTCCCATCGTCGACCCCCGCGGGCACTTTCACATTCAGCTTCATCTCCTTCGCCACGCGCGTGTCCCCGCGGCACGTCCCGCACGGATCGCTGATAATCGTGCCCGCGCCTCCGCAGGCGCTGCATGTGCGAGCCACAGAGAAAAACCCCTGCTGGTACCGTATCTGACCGCGTCCCTGGCACTGCGGACACGTTACGGGTCCTTTGCCTGAGGAACTGCCGCTTCCATGACAGGTCCCGCACGCCTCGAAGCGGCGAACCCTGATCTCTGTCTCCGTACCGAAGACCGCATCCTCAAAGTCAATCGCCAGATCGAAGCGCAGATCTTCGCCGCGCCGCTGTCGCGAAGCCCGCTGCTGGCTTCCTCCCATGTTGAACATCTCGCCGAACAGGTCGCCGAAGATGTCCCCCAGGTCAACGTTCCCGTTGAAGCCCCCAAAACCGCCTGCCCCGGCCGCGCCCACACCCGCGTGACCAAAGCGGTCGTAAGCGGCGCGTTTGTCCGCGTCGCTCAACACTTGGTAGGCCTCACTCGCTTGCTTGAACTTCTCCTCCGCGGTGTGATCTCCGGGATTGCGATCAGGATGATATTTCAGCGCCTGTTTGCGGTAGGCACTTTTCAGTTCCTGGTCGGTAACATCGCGCGAAACGCCCAGAACTTCGTAGTAATCGGCTTTGCTCACTCTTGTGCTAGCACCCATTCATTAGTATCCATATTCTCTTGCTTATTTGTTAGTTACTCATTTGTCTGTTTCGGATTTGAGGCAACGCGCACCAGCGCAGGCCGCAACAGCCGGTCGCGCAGCTTGTAGCCGCGGCGAATCTCCTCCGCCACGTGCTGATCGGGCAGGTCCTCGCGCTCCACCGACCCCAGCGCCTCGTGTTGACGCGGATCGAATGCCTCGCCCAGGGCCGGTATCGGATGCACCTGCATCTGCCGCAGTATATCTTCCATCTGCTTCACGATCAGCTCAACGCCGGACCGCAATTGCTCTGCAGTCCCCGCAGACTTGAGTGCGAGTTCGAAGTTATCCAGGACCGGCAAAAACTGCTCCACCACACTGCCTGTCGCATATTCGCGAAACTCCAGCCGTTCGCGCTCCGCCCGTTTGCGCGCATTCTCAAACTCCGCCTGCAACCGCGCAAGTCGATCCAGCAGTTGGTCGCGTTCCTCCTTCACCAGTTGATTCGCCGCCTTGAGCCGGTCAAACTCTTCCCGGCTCACCTCGGCCGGTTCAGGCGCTGCACTCTGTGCAGCCGCCTCCTCGGATGGAGATGCTTCATTTTGTTGCGCTGCGGCTTCCGCCGCCAGCTCTGTTTCCTGTTCTGGCATAGCTCTACGTGATCTCCAAATACCCTTCTTCGTATTCAATGATAAATTCCTCGGCGCGCACCATTCTTAGATGATACGGGGAAACGCAGGCTTCATCTATCGCCCGCTCAAGCCGTTCTAATCCCAAATGTTGATTGTGCCTAATCGGGCGGCGCCTCAAAAAGACGCTCGGAGAGCATTGCTACGTACCGCACCGCGTGAATCATCTCCTGATATTGGATGCGGGTGGGTGCGATCAATGCAACGGTTCCCAGATTCGTCCCTCCCAGCCTCGCCGGAGCGCCAATTAGCACCAAATCCTGCATCGCCGGTGATGCCGCATCCAGTCCCACTACCACGCGCACTTCCTGCTGCCGTCCGTCCACGTACGCAGTCAGCAGTTCCACCAGCCGCTGCTTGGCTTCCAGCGCCAGCAGCATCTGGCGCAGCCGCTCGCGGTCCACCTCGGCGGCAATCAGGTTCGACATCCCGTCCACAAAGATCGCCGGCCCCATCTCGCCCCCGGCCAATGCGCCTTTGCGGCAGAGTTCCTCCACCGAGGCCAGCATCTGGTGATACGCCTCTCGTTCCGCCTCCATGCGCCGCGCGATTTCTGCGCGGATACGCTCGATGGGCCATCCACGAAAGCTCTCATTCAGATACCGTGCCGCCGTCTCAAGTTCCAGATGCGTCAGCTCATGGTCCAGCGTCAATACCCGATCCAATACCGCGCCGGCCTGCGTCACCAGCACGGCCAGCACCCGGCCAGCCGAAAGCCTTGAGAAATGTATGTGTTCCAGCACCTGCGCCGACGCTGCGCTGGCCAGCGCCACGCCCAGCCCGCTCGATATCAACGCCAGCACGTGCGAAGTGCGCTCCAGGTAATCGTTGCTGCTCGAAACCCCGGAGAAGCTTTCCTCGATCTGCCCGCGCCGCTCCTCGCTCAAAGTCGAAATGTCCTGCACCTCGGCGCCCAGGGTTGAAACTGAGATACCGCCTCGCCCCATCGGCGCATCCGATCGTGTAATCTGTTCCACGTAGTAGCGAAATGCCGCCGCCGTCGGCACTCGTCCCGCCGAGGTATGCGGTTGGTCCAACAGGCCCGCGTCGCCCAACGTCGCCATCACGTTGCGTATCGTGGCCGAACTCAAACCTTCTTTGCTGGCAAAAACCTGCGCAACCGCCTGAGACGCAACAGGTTCCCCGGTGGCAATGTATAGCTCGATGATCGCGGTAAGCACCAGCCGTTCGCGCGGACTGACTCGCCCCTCTGACATCATCTCCCCTGCCCCGGCGGCCTTCCCCGGCACCCCTTACCAGTCCCGCGCAGTTCCCGGCCGCGGCCACAAACTCCAAATTCCGCTTGGATTTAACTTAAAATAAATGGGGTTTCCCTATTTGATTGTATGAAGCTCGGTTGGCCAATGTCAAGACACTGCGCGCGTCTTAAACTAGCTCGAACCTCCCTGCTGACAAGCCTTTCCGAACATTCTCTGCCCCCGCGCGAGTTCCTAAGGCGCCGCCGGTCCGGTCGATGAAGTTAGTTCCGAGCCCTTCATTTCATATTTCCCAAACGTTACATCCAGCAAAGTTGTCTCCTCGACTGCAATGGGTGCGCCGCTGTCATCCTGGAGTTCGCTGTGTTCAGTCGAAATCGTGATACTCCTTACTGGAACGTTGTAAGTGGTGGCGCCCATCTGCACCGGCCCGTATTCCAGCATCATGTCCGAACGGTCGATTGCGGTGCCAGGCACAATATCTGCTAGCAGCGTGATGCGAGAGATGATTCCACTGGTTGGATCGATCGCAATTTCGCCGTGATAACTCGTTCGCTTCTGAACAACAACATCGTGTCCGTTCTCTGAACGACTGTGGCTGGTAACCTTATAGTGTGACATCGGCTCAGGTACCTCGTAACGGAACACTCCCCTTGGTCCCGCTTCACTCTGCTCCCAGCGGCTCCATGTAATCTTGCCCCGTGCTGCATCCACAACCACAGTCGAGAGAAGAGGTCCAAACACGCTGTTCGTTTCCTGGTCGCTCTGATCCACGTTTTGAGGCGACCCTTTCGCATCTCCCGTACGCGCAGCTTCCGTGCTCTTGCTGTAATGACCAACGTTTTTGAAGCTGCCCGTCGCGTGCCACGGCTGCACACTCGGCTCGGCTTCTCCGTCAAGATCAGGCTCTTCCATTGCGTCTTCGTAGCGAGCGACCCTCTCCAAGATAGAGAAGCTCGGCAGCTTTGGGATTGATTTGTCCAGGTAGTCGACCGTCTGCGCCAACATGTGTTGCTGCGTCGTCATATCCGGAGCTTCGAGCGCAGGAATCTCCACCGCGGGCGGCTCCAGAAATACAGATGCATCCGCCATTGCGGCCAGTTCCGCCCGCGCCTTCTTGCCCGGCAAAGCCGTCTCCCACAACTGCAGGCGGGCGGCGCTCAAGCGTTCCGTCAGTTCCAGACCTGACAGCCTGCGTGCCACATCTTTATCACGGCCTCCGTGGGCCTCTCCAACAACTTCCTCCAACTGCGCGACGCTCACCGGCGTGGCTCCAAACGTCACCACACGATCCCTGCGAACATAGTCAGGACGCACTCTTTTTCCTGGTTTCGGCCTTGATTCCGGGGCCGTCGATTTCGACCCGACTGGAGCGCTCTGCTGCCCGGCTGCCAAAACCGGCATGCAAAAAGCAATCAGAAGACATACACCGAACGTCCTGCTCATAACTCCTTCATCCGTCTTTCTTCTCTCGACTTATGTCGGTGCAATGCTGCCTACTTCCCCTCCGGCTCGTCGTAATACCCCGTGTTCGTCCGGACCTTCATTCCCGCCTGGTCAATCGTTACTCTCAATTCGTGGTACTCGTCCGCGTGCTCCGCGCGCGGAGGATTAAAAGAGATGGTGTAAAACACATTCGCGTCCGCAGCGCAGCGATCGATCTGTTCTGCAAGGTCGTTGTCCGGCCCCAGAATCGCGCCGCCGCTCTGGATCGCCAGCACCTTCAGCGCCAGGTCTCCTGTGTCCGCATTCTTGGGCGAAGTCACCCCTTTCAAATAATCCTGATAACGGAGCGCATAGTTCGAATCACTGCCGCCACCCGCGTTCATAGGGGCCACGCTGTACACAACCATGCGCGCCTCGCGCAGTTTGGTCGAGAGTTCCACGATCCCGTCGAAGTAGCGCCGCTGATACTTTTCCGAATAGGATCCAAGCTCTGGCCTCGTCAGCATCGGCCATCCGGGACCCACCCAGATCAACAGCTTCCTCCCCGGCTTCAACGCTTCATTCTCTGCGATAGCCGACACTTCCCTAACCGACAACTGAAAGCGCTCCAACAGGCCCTCCCCGCCCATAGCCGCGTTGATCGTGCTGATGCTGCCCTTGATCTGCTTCACGACTGCCGCCACTGCGTTCCCATCCAGTGATGGCCGCGGCTGTATCCTTATCCCTGCATCGCTCAGCAGAATCAGCGAAACCGGCTGCTTCAAATGGCCGCCATTCTCGCGCAGAAACTGGGTAATTTGCTGCCGCACAACGGCCACCTGCTGGAATGGCAAATTCGCCGCGTCCATCACCAGAATCACTTCGACCGGCGGCTCCGGTTTCACCGTCGCGCCGTCATAAGCGCGAAACGACAGAATCTTCCGCGGTTGCCCATCATCCAGCAGCTTGAAATTCCACGGCTGCAAACCGGTCACAGCCTTCCCCGCAGCATCGGTCACCACCACGTCCAGCCAGATGCGCCCCGCAGGGGTCACCGCACTCGGAGCAACCGGCGCACTGGGCGCGCCTGGCGGGGGACGATGCTGAAGCCTGGGGTTATCCGGTTGCTGCGTGACTCCCGCAGCGGCTTGGGGCGCAGCAGTTTGTTGTGCGCAGACTCCGGCCGCAAGACCCAAAAGCAAGACAAGACCAAAGCCCGATCTGCTCAGCGATTTCAACTCCGCATCCCCCTCACAGGCTATCCGCTGAGAGTCTAATCCCGTCCCCCGGCGCAGTCATAATTAAGGTGTACCGGAACCAGGATGAATCCTTAAGCTGGAGCCCGCCTATGATCACGCTCGAACTCTCCAAGCAGGCACGCGCCGCAGCGATCGCTTCGATTCAGCGCTATTTTGAAGAAAATCTGCCCGAGCCCATCGGCGATCTCCCCGCGGGCTTGTTGCTCAATTTCTTTCTGGAGGATGTGGCACCCGTGATCTACAACCAGGCAATCTCAGACGCGCAGACACGCCTGCAGCAACGCTTGGCCGATCTCAGCGGCGAACTCTACGCTGACGAATTCCAATACTGGCCCAAAGTCGATGCCCGACGCAAGAGTCGCCGCTAGCGCACACGCTCGAAAAAGCTGCATTCTTTTCGCCTTCACTGCGCATGCTGGTATTTTTAGAATGAGACGATTTCAAGAAAACATGCGCTGTGCCTGTTCGCCGGGCCCGCCATCTGCACATTCAGGAAAGGCCCATGCTCCAAGCCATAGAAGACGTTCGTATCCAATGGACGAAAGTCGTCCTGCCACCCGTGTTCCTCGAGGAAGAGCTTCCCATCAGTGAAGCGGCCGTCGCCACCATCTTCAATGCCCGCCTCGATATCTCCCGCATACTGGGGCAGCGCGATCCGCGATTGCTCGTCCTCGTCGGCCCTTGCTCCATTCACGACACCAGGGCCGCACGCGAATATGCCACTCTGCTCAGGTCCGCGGTCACAGAGTTCTCTGCCGATCTCCATATCGTCATGCGCGTCTATTTTGAGAAGCCCCGCACCACCATCGGCTGGAAGGGCCTGATCAACGACCCCTATCTCGATCAGTCCTACAAGATCAACGACGGTCTGCGTCTTGCGCGGCATCTGCTCCTCGACCTGGCCGAGATGGGTGTTCCCACAGGAACAGAATTTCTCGACATGATTTCGCCCCAGTACGTCGCCGGCCTGGTAAGTTGGGGCGCGATCGGGGCGCGCACTACCGAGAGCCAGGTGCATCGTCAGCTGGTCTCCGGCGTCTCCTGTCCGGTCGGCTTCAAAAACGCCACATCCGGCGACGTGCAGGTGGCAATCGACGCAATCCTCTCCGCCGCACACTCTCACACGTTCCTCGGACACACCAAGCACGGGCAGTCCGCCATCTTCGTCACCACTGGCAACTCCGATTGCCACATCATCCTGCGTGGCGGGCGAACCTCGGTGAATTACACGGCTGAGAGCGTTGCGCAGACAACCATGCAGATGGAAAAGGCGGGCGTAAAGCCGCGCATCATGATCGACTGCAGCCACGCCAACAGCAACAAGGATTACAAACGCCAGGGGCTGGTTTGCCGCGACGTTGCAAGCCAGGTAGCCGCCGGCAATCGCAACATCATCGGCGTGATGCTCGAAAGCAATCTGGTGGCCGGCGCTCAGCGGCTCGTTCCCGGCCAGCCGCTGGTCTACGGGCAGAGCATCACCGACGGCTGCATGGACTGGGCTGAAACCTACACGTTGCTCGGAGAACTCGCCAACGCTGCCCGCTGCCGCCGAGCCGGAGTGGAAACCGTGAACGCGTAAGCTGCGGCGCCCACTCCATTGCCTCAGGCGTCAGGCGTGTGCCTCAGGCGTGTCCCATCACGATCGTGTGAGGGCTCATCGGGGTAGGGTGTCCGCTGATCACCGAGAAGCCCGCATCGCGATACATGGCCGTCAGTTCCTTCAGCGTATACGCGTCGCCGGATTCGGTGGTCGTCAGCATTGTCAAGCTGAAGGCTGCCGGCATCGGCGGTGATACCCGATCGTCGTTGGGTACAAACTCCAGCGTGGCCGCCCGTCCCCCCGGCCGCAACGCGCCGCGAACCTTCTTCAACAGTCCCACGCATGTTGCCTTGTCGAAGTGGTGCAGAAAGTTCGTCAGCAGCACGGCGTCATACGGCCCGCCGAAATCCACTTCGAACGCGCTGCCCGCAAGCATGTCGTAGCGCTCGTGCACGCCCGCTTTTTGCGCGTTGTCCAGTGCCACCCGCAGCACCGGAGCCCAGTCCAGTCCCGTGACATGCGCCTCCGGGTTCTGTTTGGCGATCTCAATCCCAAACAGCCCATGGCCCGCCGCAATGTCCAGCACCCGCATCGGCCCTGTATGTCCTTCCAGAACGACCGCACCCAGCGGCCCAGCCATCGGCCCCATCATCGGCGCCATTTGCTCGGCAAACTGAACCCAGACCGGATTCTCCGGCTCAACGGTCCCCTGACCCGGAAGATTGGTGCGTCCATTGCGCACAACATCCGCCAGGTGGTCTAGAGGCTCACGCAAAGCCGGGTTGCACAGGAACTGCGCGACTGACGCCATGCATGCCGGTGAGCGCGGGTCGAGAAACGCAGCGCTCGATGGCGTATGTTCATAGCGCCCATCCTCCTTCGCCAGCACACCGCAGATCGTGAGGAAATCGCACAGGATGCGAATGCCCCGCTCCGAGGCCTCGCAGTGCCGCGCGATCGACGCAACGTCTCCCGGACCTTCGCCTACCGCACGGAACACATCCAGATCGATGGCCGCCTTCAGTGCCGCAGTCCGCTGTTGCGCCTGCACCATTTCGAAAACAAGTCCAGGATTCAATGGCGCCGCTGCACCATTTCCGTCGTGCATACACCCTCCATTTGGTACCTTGCGTGAGGGAAATCAATCAATTTGGGGAAGTTGTTTTGGCATCCCGTGGCAGGTTCGCCGAGTGTACCATCCGCCCCACAAGTTGGCCCAATGAATTCTCCTCCCGGAGGGAGGAAGAGAAAATAGCCCAGGGGAAGCGAAGCGCACCCCTGGGAAGCGTACCCCTGAGAATCCGTTCAGGCAAGAATGCACCGTCCCGTAGGGCCGGAACGAAACTCTTCAGCCGCACTCGTAATCTGTTCATGCCATTGCCCGGGTCCTTGAAGGCTGTCACATATTTCGATATCCGGCCCGGGGTATAATTCCAGCCAAATCGCGGAGCCGATCCTGTCATTCCTTCTCAGGCATTGAAGCTCCACGGATCACGAAACGATCACGAGGCATGCCATGGCAAGATCTTTGGTTGTGACTCTGCTGACGCTAATCCTTGCCCTTCCGGCGTTCGGCAAAACCTACAAAACCACTTATCCAAACACTTGCAGCGACCTGTGGCCCGCGGTCAAAGACACCTTGGGCAACAAGGATGAATACGCGCAAGTCAAAATCTTCGACGCGGACATGAGAGCTGACTACCAGCCCAAGCACTCTGTTCATGTCGACATCACCGGAACGCTCATGCAGCGAATGAACCACGTCGCCTTGGTCCCGAAGGGTACGAACTGCGAGATGCAGGTCGTCTCCAACTGGAGCGGATGGGGACACGAGGACCAGGGGGATTTCAAGAAGCGCGTGGACGCAACTCTAGCCAAGCCCAAAGCCGCAAACACTGCACAGCCCGCCAAGCCCGCCGGATCGGAGTAGCTTGATTCAAACCTGTTCGAGGTGTGGCCGCGCCGCAGCCTCTTTGAGGAATTGTCTGCATTTTTTCGAGCCATCACACTCGACGATCACATGCCCTGTCCGCAGCGTCGCCATCTCCGCGGATCGCGACCGCCCGGGAACCTCGGTTCCCGGCGGCGACACGCAAGTCACGCGTATCAACGGGGTCACCTTCACCAGCTATCACCGCTTCGGGCTCAACCTCGCGCATCCTTCCCGCTTCGCCTACCCCGGATACGCTCCCGTAACGTAGCCTTCCAACGCCTGAATCGTCTGCTCCTGGCCCGAGATCACCCACTTCACAAGGTCGCCAATCGAAACAAGCCCCACCACCTTGTCATTCTGCAGCACTGGCAGATGGCGAAAATGATGTCCGGTCATCATTGTCATGCACTCGTCCACGGTGTGCGACGGGCTCACGAAGACAACATGGCTGGTCATGATCTCCGCAACCCGCGTCTCTTTCGAATAGTGGCCCATCAAGACGCCCTTCCGCGCATAATCGCGCTCTGACAGAATGCCGACCAGTCGATCTCCGGAGAGGACCAGCAGCGCGCCGATGTCGTACTCGGCCATCAATTCGAGCGCTTCATATACCGATTGCTCGGGTGCTATCGAAAGGACTTTGCCCTTGTTCTTTTCCTTCAGCAGCATCCCAATCGTGTCGGAAATCTTCATCGGACCCTCCTGACTTCGCGGTAACGTGCAAACGAACATCCTTGCAGGCAGCCGCCCTTCGGCAGATAGACACTATAGCCCATCTTGAATACAGCATGACAGCCCCGCAAAAAAGAGCTTCTGCGATCAGTGACTGCACCGCGAGTATGGTCCCCCACTGGCGCGCCCGAAACGCGTTCTGAACTTGTCCAGTGACCGCGACTCACAGTCCTGATTCAAGGACACTCCGGAGTGACTGCTACAAGGGGGTGCCCCTCACGCTTGCCCTCCTTCGCACCCATGTCAATTCGATTTCCTGCGCCCGCCAACCCAACCCTCTTGCAATCCGCATGTTGACTGGCTCACACCCTTGCAGAGTATTTCCCGCATCGCGCTAAAATCAATTCATCCACCAAAGCTTCTCGCGATTCAGCGGGTACCGCTTCATCAGCCCTGGATCATTCCTGCAGACCGCACACCAATCGGGGGTGCCCATCAGTCCTAGCTCCGCTAGGGCGGGATGTAACTGATTCGGATCAGATTCCCGCTTCCCGCGAACTGCCCCGGACCTCCCCATTTACACAGCAAAAGCACCAAAATCTGCCAAAATGTGCCAAAAACGACCACCAAATTCGAGCAAAAAGTGGCAAAAATGCCCTCGTAATCAATCTAAGTTGCTCATTAAAAAGAGGAATCCAACATCCCTGGCCCCGCGAAAACGCGACTGTGAAACTGTACGGCTATAAATCTGTAAGACCGCCCCCCATCCGGCGAGCGATCCCAGACCCGCTATGATGTTGCCAGCGCAGCACGAAGGGCGCATGCATGTCCGGTCCCGATATCTTCATTTCGGCAGGCGAGGCCAGCGGCGAACACTACGGCGCCCTCTTGGTCGACGCGCTCCAAAAGCGCCTCGCCGCCGCTGGCCAAACCGCCCAATTCTTCGGCATGGGCGGCGCGCGCATGGCCACCGCCGGTCTCGAAGTCGTTGTACGGTCTGAAGATATGGCAGTCATGGGCATCACGGAAGTGGTCCGCCACCTGCCCCGCATCTACCGCGAATTCGGCCGCCTCAAGCGCGCCATCCGCGAGCGTCGCCCCGCCGTGGCCGTGCTCATCGACTTCCCCGACATCCATTTCAAGCTCGCCGAGCAACTCCACGCCCTCGGCGTTCCCGTCATCTTCTTCGTCAGCCCTCAACTCTGGGCCTGGAAGAAGCACCGCATCCGCCTCGTGCAGAAGTACATCGACAAGATGCTCGTGATCTTCCCTTTCGAGGAGCAGTTCTATCGCGAGCACGGTGTCACCGCCGAGTTTGTCGGCCACCCGCTGGCTGACCTGCCTCTTCCCACCATCACCCGCGAACAATTCGCCGCCGAAAATTCCCTCGACCCGGCAAAAACCTGGATCGCCCTCCTCCCCGGCAGCCGCGCCAAAGAGATTCGCGACAACCTCCCCGAGATCCTGGCGGCAGCCCGTCTCCTCTCCGCTCACCGCTCGCAAAGCGAAGCGAGTCAAGCCCTCGAATTTGTCCTGCCCCTAGCCCCAACCCTCACCACTACGCAGCGTCATTCTGTCGAGCAAATAGTGAACCGCCTTCGTGAGAACCTCACCGTCCGGCTCATCGACGATGCCCGCGCCGAAGGCGCAGTCAGCCCCACCGCAGGTGGCGCAAGTGCGGCGCTCTTTCATGCCCGCGCCTCCGTCGTGGCCAGCGGTACGGCCACCGTCGAAGCGGCCTTGATGGGGAATCCCTTCGTCGTCGTCTATCGCGTCTCGCCCATCACCTACGCCATCGCCCAACGCGTCGTGACCGTGCCGCATGTCGCCATGGCCAACCTGATTGCCGGCCAGCGCGTGGTTCCTGAGCTGATCCAAAACAACTTCACCGCAGCGAATATCGTCCAGCACATCGAGCCGCTGCTACCCGATGGAGCCCCTCGTCAGTCCATGATGAAGGAGCTCAAACGGATTCGGAGTCTCCTGAATAGCCGACACGAAGTTCCCGGGGGAAACAGTGAGAACGCAATTGACCGGGTGGCAGCCATTACCCTTGAACAGCTCGGTGTGCGTTCCCCGCTCGCCGAATCCGTAAAATCTTGATTGGGCCTACCAGCACATGACGCTGCAATCATGACCGCCAAGCTTCCGAGAAAGCGAATGATGAACTTCCAGTCCCCACCACTCCGCTCATTGACCAAGCTCGCCCTCTTCGCGGTCGGAATACTCACGACCGCACCGCTCATCGCTCAGCTGCCTGAGCGTGCCGGACTCAACATCACCGGCTACAAGATCGATGCCGAAATCGATACAGCCACGCACCATCTGGCCGCCACAACGATGGTCAGTTTCACGGCACCCGATAATGCTGAAGAGGTAAGCTTCGGCTTTCACCCTGCGCTCAAAGTCACCAAGATCTCCGACGACAGCGGCAAGGTCCTCACCGGGGAGCGGTTGGCCGACGGCACCATCCGCGTGACCCCAGCCTCGCCCTTGACCAAGGGGCAGGCGGCGCATTGGACCTTTGTTTACGACGGCACGATCACCGGCACTGAAGACGGCCCCGTGGAAGGCCTCAAATTAGCAGCCATTCAGGAACCCATTACCTATCTGCTTTACCCGGCTCGTTGGTTCCCCATGACCGGCTACCTGACCGACCGCTTCACCGCGGAGATGCACATCAAGGTGCCACAGGGAATGAAGGTCTTCGCCAGTGGCGGTCAGAGCGCGTCGCATCCCGTGACCCTGGCCAGCGGCAAGCCGGGAGACCAGTTCGACTTCAACTGGACCAAGCCCGGCTTTCCCGGCACGGTGATCGCCGGCCGTTTTCTGGGTCCGTTCACAGCGGGTCCCGGCAATGTGAAGGTCTACCTCACCGTCACTCACCAGGCCTCAGGCAATCAACTGGCCGAAGTCGCGGCAAAGCAATTCGACTTCTTCACCGACAGCTTTGGAGCGCCTGAAACGCCTCACCTCAACGTCGTTGAATTGCCCGACGATACCCTCCCTGCGGCCTGGGCTCCGGAACTGGCCGGCATGATGGGTTCGCGCGTCGGCGACAAATCCGGCATCCGCCTCCTCGCCAATACCATCGCTCACCAGTGGTGGGGTTCGGAGGTCAGCCCTCGCACTCTCAACGATGCCTGGATCACCAACGGCATGGCCCGCTACGGCGAATTGATGTACGTCGAAGAAGAAAGCGGCAAGAATGCGTTGCGGGCAGCGCTTGAGGACGTTTCCGCCGGCGCGCTCGCCTACGACACCATCCCCCTCTCTAGTTCTGGACGTCAGGATCCCTTTTCACCCCAGTTCCAATCGATGACTCTCGAAAAGGGAGCCATGATCTTCCACATGCTCCGCGGAGAGATCGGCGACAAGGCCTTTCTGGCCACACTCAAGGGTGTGCTCAGCCAATACACAGATGGTACGGTTCGCACTGCCGACTTCGGGAAGGTAGCCGAGGCGCAAAGCCAGCAGGAACTGACACCTTTCTTTGCCCAGTGGATCGATGGCACCGGCGCACCGACCTTCGACGACAAGTACAGTGTCTATCGCCTCGGCAACAACAAGGGCTTCCGCACCATCGGCGACGTCACGCAGGATCTTGACCTGTTCCGCATGCCCGTGGAAATTCGCGTGGAGACCGATGGCAAGACCGTCAATCAGAAGATCGACGTGGTTGGCACTGACTCACAATATGTCGTCGACACCTTTGGCCGGCCGCGCCGCATCAGTATCGATCCAGGAGACTGGCTGCTCAAATCCTCACCCGACCTGCAGGTGCGCATCGCCATTCTGAAAGGTCAGCAACTGGTCGCCCAGGGCGATCTGGTCGGCGCGCTGGCGGAGTATCAGAAGGCACTGACAGCCAACCCGCAGAGCTCGCTCGCCAGCTATCGCATCGGCGAAGTGCTGTTTACCCAGCGCAACTATCAGGCCAGCGTCAATTCCTACCGCGATGCATTGCGAGGCGACGGCGAGCCTCCCTGGACCGAAGTCTGGAGTCACATCCAGATCGGCAAGATATTCGACCTCACCGGCCAGCGCGATCGGGCCGTGAACGAATACCGTCTTGCTGTGCAAACCAACGACAACACCCAGGGTGCCATCAACGAGGCCCGCCTATATCTGCAGAAGCCCTACAAGCGACCCGACACGGAATAAACCCCGCCCGTGGGCGGGATAGGCATGCGGCTCTGCGAAAATGTGGATGAAAGAGTAATTGCCGAGGCGGTCATCCTCTAATGACCCTTGCCGTCGTCAGATTGCGATTCGTTTTGTCTTAAACTGCTGAGATGATGCGCTGGTGGCAAATCCCGCTTGCAGTTGTTGTCGGAGCGATTGGGACCTGCCTTTGGGCCGTACCTTCCTCGCTGCATAAAGGTGTGTCGATGAGTGAGTTGGCGATAATTCACGCATAGGCCAAGTCATCTTGCGAGCACGCGTGTGGCACTTCTGCTTCCATTCCCGAGCTTTGGGGGTAAGCAAGTTTTCCTAATTGAGACGTTGGTCTCCAATGAGCGCAATCAGCCCATCCCCGATGGAATTCCTCCAGGTTGCACAAGCGGAACCGTCTGAGAGGGGAATGACCCTATTTTAGGCGACAATCGTTAATACAACAGACGTCTACCTTCACTGCGAATCTCCCAGCACACCACCCGAAGAACGAGAAACCAGCATCGCCAAGCTTTTCCATGCGCGTCTGGCAATCAATTCCTCCCATCCTCGTGAAGGAGGAGAGATGCCAACGCTAGAGTTGTTTGGGCCATC
>OBLU010002105.1_pt1 | contig 18430 bp, 16 predicted proteins | sample 1518681 | NCBI WGS metagenome assembly OBLU01 (sample SAMEA3539304, study PRJEB22396) | soil metagenome | biome: tundra; feature: field; material: soil | place: USA | collected 2010-05 | depth 0.15 m | reverse complement strand
ACAGGAGCGAACCTGTCAATCGACTTCGGACTGACCGCGGGAAGATGAGCGAGCAGAGACGGCCGTGTGATTCGAGGAGAACCACCATCAAGAGCGACTGCGGGATGTGGCCCGTCGAAGTCGCTGCGACCATCCCAGCGGCAGTGGTGGCATCGGTACGCAATGAATGAATTGCGACCAAGACATGACATCGGTAGTTCGCCCGCTGGGAAGACGAGGTCGTCACGATTGACGCCGTAGGTGCACTCAGCCATTTCCTAGGCTGCCGCGACGCAAAGCTTCTCGGGAAGCTTGTCGGCCCGGATGAGGAAGTGCTGACACCGCAGGGAGACAGGCTGCCATTCGGTTGGTGAATGATGTCATTCCGTAAGTCATGGCAGCGGAGATGTTGCCGCATCCAAGAAGGTTCTTCCAACCGTTGGCACGGCGGTGGGCCAGGGCAGTCGGGGTGCAAGCCACACCCGCCAAGTCGTGTCGGCGCTGATCCAGCCTGAGGATTGAACGACCCTGGCGTCCGACGTCAATGGTTGGGCAGTGTTGCTCCGGAATTCAACGAATGGGCGCTCTCCGGTCAGCGCCCGGAGATCACATTTGCGACCGTAGCTATTGGCGACGTGGTGGTGCGACCACCGAACTCGACACGGTCGGCGGCACGGTACGCCGCGTAGAGAGAGTGCACGCCGATCCAGCGTAGGGGTTCCGGTTCCCAGTTGCGAGCCTTCCAGTCGACCCAGGGCAATTGAGTGAGCGCGGTATCACTAGCCAGGACGAGGTCACGGAGCGTCCGACCCGCGAGATTGGTCGTGGTGACGCCGTGACCGACGTAGCCGCCGGCCCAACCCAGTCCGGTGGACGCGTCGAGTCCGACCGTGGAGCACCAATCTCGCGGGACACCGAGCACGCCGGACCACGCGTGATCGATGCGAACGTTCGCGACGGATGGAAACAGCCGGCCCAGAATCGCGCGCAACTCAGCAATCGTCTCGGGGCTGGTGATGCCGTCGCGGTCGACGTGCGAGCCAAACCGGTAAGGCTTGCCGCGTCCACCGATCGCAATGCGGTCGTCGGCGGTTCGTTGCGCATATATGTACATGTGAGCGCTGTCGCCGAGCGTCTCGTAGCCTCGCCAACCAATCTGGTCCCACGCATCAGGGCTCAGCGGCTCGGTGACGATCATCGACGAGTTCATCGGGATCCACAGGCGGTGCAGATTGGCCATGTTCGAGCTGAATCCTTCGGTAGCGCGCAGCACGTACGTGGCGTCGACCACGCCGAACGGGGTGCAGGCCTGATGCGGACGTATCTCGGTCACCGGAGTGGACTCGTAGATGGTGACGCCCAAGTTGGCCACCACCTCGGCAAGCCCGCGCACCAGTTTTGCCGGCTGCAGGCGCGCGCAATTGGGAGTGTAGGCACCGCCGAGAGCCCCATCGACGGCGATCCGCTCCACCGTCTGGGGCGCGGAAAGCAACTCCTCTTCGCCGCCCCAGCGAAGGCTCTCAGCGACCGAATCTCGAAGGCGCGCGAGTTGCGACGCGGTGCAGGCGACTTGAAGTTCTCCGCCCTTGACGATATCGGCCTCGATCCCCTCTTGCTCGGCCACGCGCATGACCTCGTCGACCGACTCGATCATGGCTTGCTGCAGCGCGCGTACCGCGTCGACGCCGTGGCGCTTGGCGTAGCGCTCAGGTGAGCCCGCCATCGCCGCGGTGAGCCATCCGCCATTGCGACCAGACGCGCCGTAGCCCGCGAAGGTCTTCTCCAGCACCGCAATCTCCAATGACGGTGCGGCCTTCTTAAGGTAGTAGGCGGCCCAGAGCCCCGTCAAGCCTGCCCCCACGATGCACACGTCCACCTTCACCGGACCAGCGAGTGGTGCCCGGCGCTGTGGGTAGCCCAGTTCAGCGTGCCAGAATGACACACCCCCGTTAATGATTTCCATTCACAAGTCCTTCCAATCTTGGGTCCGTCGCCAATAATCGTATTCGCGGCCGCGGTGCCCTCGTCTGAAAGCAATGATCGAAGGCGGGAAATAGAGGCCAAACCCAACGACAATGAATATCAGCAGTCTAATTACGGCGCCTGCTTCAGATGCGTTGGCGATCATTAGCGGATCATAACTAATCACTGGATCCTTTTACACGACGCCAGCCACTGGTGACCTCGAGAATCCGTAAGGTTCTGCGAGAGGCGAACGAAACGTAAGCCTTCGCTCCAGGTCTCGCGCAACAGAACACGGGATTCCCCGCGTTTCGCTCCGAGCACATCGGAACAAGTACCCTCTGAAGTCTGCGCCCCAACGAGCCAGGCGAATATGGGGTCACTAACATTTCAATAACATCAATGCGGTGCTGCGTGCGCAAACGAGTCTTGATCAACTTTCAACTCTCTTTGCGCACGTTTCACGTGCCGAATACGTCCCCCACTCAGAGGTAGCGATCGGCGGAAACGCCCAGCAGATCAAGGAGTTGTAGTTGCTTCTCCGTGAGGGTCGGTGAGAACGTCTTCAGGAGGTGCCCCTCCCCGTCGATGAGGTGATGACGGGTGACTCCCTTGAAGAGTTCGAATACGCGCTTCGTACTCGGAGCCGAACTCGACCAGTCTTCGGGGTAGATCAGGATATCGGTGATCTTTCGTTCGACCACATGGACCGGCGAACGAGCAGCTCGTCGCGCTGTTGGCACTTGAGGTCCTTGCCCAAGGAATTCCACGACGGCGTGGCGCACCGACTTGCGGAATAGAGTGTCCTTATGCCGACCACAGTGGAGCTTTCGGGCAGATTCCGGATCGCCGGTCACGAGGTCAACCGCCTCGGTTTCGGTGCGTTGCATGTTACGGGGCCGGGAGCGTGGGGACCGCCGAAGGACCACGACGGGGCGATCCGCCTGCTGCGGCGCGCCGTCGAACTCGGGGTCGACCTCATCGACACGGCCGACTCTTACGGCCCGGGGGTCTCCGAGGAGATGATCAGGGAAGCCCTCCACCCCTACGGCCACGTCCTCATCGCGACGAAGGCCGGACTGCTGCGCCCTCGGCAGCACGAAGACGAATGGCCGCGCTGCGGGCGGCCCGACTACCTGCGACAGCAGTGCGAACTGTCGCTGCGCCGCCTCGGCGTTGAGGTGATCGACCTCTTCCAGCTACACGCCATCGACCCGACGGTTCCGGCCGAGGATCAGTTCGGCCTGCTCGCCGAGCTCCTCGCAGAGGGCAAGATCGCTGCTGTCGGCTTGAGCAACGTCACGGTCGCTGAGCTCGAGGCCGCGCGCCAGGTCGTCGAGGTCGTGACCGTGCAGAACTACTACAACGTGGCTGACCGCACGAGCGAAGACGTGCTGGAAGCCTGCGAACGCGACGGCATAGGGTTCATCCCGTGGTACCCAATGGGGTCGGGAGAGCTCGTGAAGACTGGCTCTGCTTTGGCCGAGGTCGCCGCAGCGTCCGGCACGCAGCCCGCACAGGTCGCTATCGGGTGGCTCCTGCAGCACAGTCCCGTCATGCTCCCGATCCCCGGGACCTCCTTGGTCGCACATCTCGAGGAGAACTGCGCCGCGGCTTCAGTCAGCCTGACCGCGGCCCAGGCCGCGGCCCTCGACACGCTCTCCGGCCTGGGCTAGGTACTACCCCACATCTCGGTCCGCTCCAGTAACCCGCGGCGTCTACAGTGCTGGGCGATAACGCGATGAGTTCTGCCCACAATTGGTGCCATTGGCGCTGCCCTAGATGAATGACTGTGCCCCAGTGAGCGTTGCTCCAATCCACTCGTCGAAATCAGAGGCAGTCATGGAACCCCACGTGGGTGTGAACTCGACCCGATCGCGACCGATACGTCTTCCAAGTTCCACAAGTGACCCACTGCGCAGTGACCGCTAGAACTGGCCGTCCCTGCTACTACCGCCAGCGCCTCTCGACGTCGTGCCTGGGCAGGACACCCAGGAAGCAACCCGCTGGATCCAGCAACGCGACTGTGACCGGCGCTCTAATGTGGCTTACGCCACCCTCGATCTCTCGGGTCCCGATCGCAAGGTCTTCAGTACGTCGCTGCCCTTTGCGACGCAAATAGTGGACCCGTTTCATGTGGTGAAGTTGGCCAACCAGACGCTCGACGAGTGCCGGCGTCGGGTCCAGACCGAGCTGTTCGGCCTCCGTGATCGCAAAGTCGATCCGCTCTATAAGGCCCGGCGCCAGCTCACCATGGCCGAAGAGCGACTCGACAACGCCGTGAGGAGGTGCTCAGGCTGTCGAAGGCCGGCGACCCAAAGGGCGAGGTTACCGCGCGCTGGCGCGCAAAAGAGGTCGTTCGTGACCTCTACACCCTCAACGACGAAGAGATCGCAGTTATAGTGAATTTACGAATTGATCCGCGATATGAACGCCCCTTCCTGGCCCGTCGAAGTCCACTCCCTTAGCCGAACTCTGAAACGATAGTTAGGCCAGATCATCGCGGAGCGTCGCGTCACATTCTCGAACGCACCCACTGAAGCCGATGAACAACTTGATCAAGCGGGTGAAGCGCGCCGCCTTTGGCTTCCGCAGGTTTCGCAACTACCGGATCCGTACCCTGCTCTACGCTGGCAAGCTCAACTGGAATGTACTCGCCGCCATCACACCCCGCAAGTTTCCGATGTGCCGTCAAAGGTTGCGTTAGCCCTTCGTTGCAGTCGGAGTATGAATCAACTTCTTGTTCACGAACTCTTCAATACCGTAGGGTCCGAGTTCGCGACCCACGCCGGAACGCTTGGTGCCGCCGAACGGCAACTCGGCACCCCCGCCCTCGGGCGCGTTGATCCAAACCATACCGGTGTCGAGTCGATCCGCCACATCAAGAGCCAACTCCTCATTCGCGCTGTAAACGCTCGCACCGAGGCCGTAGGGCGTATCGTTAGCTAAGGCCACGGCTTCGTCGGCGTTCGCGACACGGTAGACCACGGCTACTGGTCCAAAGAGTTCTTCACGGAACGCGCGCATCTCGGGCACTACGTCAGTGAGCACACTCGGTTCGAAGAAAGCGCCTGGTCCGCTCACTCGTCGTCCGCCAGTACGCACTGTTGCGCCCTTGCTAACGGCGTCTTGGACCTGATCTTGTAAGTTTCGCGCGGCCTGATCGGACGACAGTGGCCCGTACGAAGTGTCCGGATCGGTCGGGTCACCGGTGGTGTACGACGCCATGGCGGCGGTGAACTGCTCGACGAACTCGTCGTAGATGGCGTCAGCCACGATGAAGCGCTTGGATGCGTTACAGGCCTGGCCACCATTTTCCATTCGTGCTCCGACCGCCTCACCCACCACTTTCGGTAGATTGTCGGTATCGAGGACAATGAACGGATCCGACCCACCGAGTTCGAGGACCACCTTTTTGAGGTTTTGGCCCGCGTTGGCCGCGACCGCCGTGCCAGCGCGTTCGCTACCGGTCACGGATACACCACAAATCCGAGGGTCGGCAATAATGTCGGCGACCTGCTCGTTGCTCGCGAAGATATTGATATACGCGTCTGCGGGTAGACCGGCGTCCTGGAAGATCTTCTCCATCTCGAGGGCTGACTCAGGGCACTGCGGTGCGTGCTTGAGCAAGATAGTATTGCCAATCATGAGGTTGGGTGCGGCGAACCGTGCGACCTGATAGTACGGGTAGTTCCACGGCATGATGCCCAGTATCGCGCCAACTGGTGCTTTGCGTACCCACGCGGTGCCGTCGGTCTTCGATGGAAGGGGCGCGTCGGCTAGCAAGGCCGGACCTTCATCGGCGTAGTAGCGGTAGATATCGACCGAAAAGCCAATTTCGCCCAGCGCTTCGGCGGTGGTCTTACCCATTTCGCGTGTAATAACCGCGGCGAGCACGTCGGCCCGATCGCGGTAGAGGTCGGCCACTCGGTGTAGCACCTGCGCGCGTTCTGACTTAGACGTGCTGCGCCATGCCTGGTAGCCCGCGTGCACTCGGGCAACGACTTCTGCGATTGTGGCGTCGGTCGCAGTCGGGTATTCACTCACGGTCTCGCCGGTGGCGGGGTTAACAACTTTGTACAGGCTCATGATGAAGCTCCCTTATGGCATGACGGTACGGAACCCCAAGAGTCTCCGTACACGGCCGATTATGTAACGATCAATGTACTTTTCCACTGCACTGCGAACTCTGAGCCCGCGGTGTCATGCGAATATTAGCGCGTGTACGAACTAAGAGTGGTCTCAACTGGTTTCACTTCGACCACTTTCAGTTTCGTCACGCCACCACGATCGGGGTCAATGCCGGCAACCACGAGGGGCGTTACCAAGCCTCCGTGGACGCTGGCCGACCCCTATTGAGGACCGAGCTATTTAAAGCTCTCGTGACTCAGCCGTGGGTCGCTTTTGCTGCCTAACCACCGGGTAGCGGCGGACAGTAACCACCGCGATCGAGCACACACAGTGCGTTGAGATTGTCGGTCTCTGAGATTATCGGTCGACTTGAACCCGTAGGTCATGCGGGTGAGGAGACGTAGTTTCGTGTTGGTCGACTCGACGAGTGCATTCGACAGACCATTGGTGGTCAAGGCGGCGATGATCGAGTCGCAGTGGCGAAGAATCTTGCAATAAAGATCGACGAAGGCGGGTATCCGACATTGCCGGGCCCGGGCGCACCAGACGTCGAGCGCTCAAATCGCTGGCCTGCCGCGAAGCTGGAAGACCAGGCGGAGTTGTTCTTTGAGTAGATAAGCCCCCTAGAGAGACTTGTTCACTGCGGCCACTCGGGTGAGTCCAGTCTGTTGTCGCGCACTCAAGTTCTCGGGATCCTTCAGCAACGCGTAGCGACAGCACTTCAGGTGGGCAATGAGACTTGGCACCCCTATCTTTCTCACGTCGCGCCAGACACCTTTGCGCACGTCGTCGAGAGCCTTGGTCGCCCACTGCGTGATATGAAAAGCGTCGGCGCAAAGAGTGGTATCTCGACATCGATCGTTCACCACCGTGGCGATCCACTCCGCCGCGTCGGCACTGACCAGTTTGATTAGGGAAGAACGCTCCTCACCCAGGAGATCGAAGAACGCTTCGAGGGTCGTCTTGTCAAGACCGGCCGCCCAGACAGACGCCCACTGTCGTGATCGACGACCACGGTCAAGTACTTGTGGCCCCTGCGGTAGGAGATCTTATCAATGCCAATGCGACGCAGTCCCTTGAAGGGATCGCTCTGGGCCATTGCGTCGCTAACGACCCGGGTGATGATCGACCCCACACTTCGCCAGCTCACTCGCATCAGTTCAGCGGTCGCCGACTTGGAGGTGTAGGTCATCATCCAGGCCACCTCGTCGTCGAAGTGTGGAGTGTGACCGGCGCCGTGACGGGCTCAGGGCACCTGGGCGACCGTCGGTCCGTGCTGCGCGCAGTTCACTCGTGGGGCGTATTCCTACAGTTAGCGGACCGTCAAGCCGAGGTCGAGGGCCCGCCAATTGCGATGCCCCTGTCCCTGGGCATAACCCGGGCAGCGCGGCCCGCAGAGGCCACAACGGCGTCTCTTCTGACGTCTCGGGCGCACGTGAATCACCACCGAACTAGCCCCTTCGTCGAACTCAATCGATTCGATAACCGGGGCTCGGTCGACACCGAGCATCTGACGTCATACATTGGATGCGAGCACGCCAATCTCCTCGCTTCATTTTCTTGTTTGTCAAGTACTCAAGAAACTAGGCAGGAGTTGGCGTTGCTTATTTCACGGCTCGATTTGGCACCCACACATTAGGCAGGCGAGCAAATGATATGAGGGTGCCGCCACCGACTAACGCATTCACCGCTCCCGCAGCGAATGCGGCGGCACCCGCAGCCCCCAAAATCGAAGATGCTGAGATTCAGTTTCGCACTCGCGTTCGTCGGTCACTCACGGAGAGGAACTCGACGGTCGCGCTCAATCGCCCGGAGAAATGGCGCTACCGTCGCTGCGCGGATCCGAAGCGGCAACGAGAGAGCCGTCCTTGAGCACGGTGACTACTTGAGCGTGGCCGGTCGTCTCGTCATGGCGGGGCAGGTCAGCCACTCGTAGTCTGGCTCGGATGCTTCGGCGCGCCTGGGCGGTAATCGGCGATTCAAGGTAGGCGATCTCCTCGACCTGGTCAACCTCAAGACCGCCAACCACCCATCGCGGTGCCGCCACTGCCTCGCGGGCATTCTCCCCGGCGAAGAGTCGGAGAAGCACTTGGGCGAGAATCTGCGGCTGCGCCTTGCCCCCCATCGTTCCAATAACCCACGCGAGGTCCGCTCCGTTGGTGACCATCACCGGCATCAATGTGTGGGCCGGACGCCGACCGGGTACGAGTTGATTCACCGAGTCTGGTGACAGTGAGAAGAAACTGCCGCGATTGTGCATGACGAACCCAGTCGTTGGTTCGAGGATGGCTGCTCCAAAGGAGTGAAAGACGCTCTGGATCAGGCACACCGCGCGCCCGTCACTGTCAGCGGTCACGACGGCAACCGTGTCGCCCTTGGGCCGCTCCGCGCCGAGGGCACCATCCATCGCCGCCCGCCCAGTGCGCGACACGGCTTCACGCGCCAACGTGGAGAGGCGCTCACGATCCAACAGGTCACTCGCCTTCACGGTCATGGCGGCCGGATCAGCGAGGAAGCGCTGACGATCTTCTGTACCGGTACGAAAGAGTTCGCTCAGTACTCCGGCGTCTCGGCCGAGAGGCTCGTAGTTCGGCCCGAGGGTTTCGAGCGCCCCGAGAATCTCCAGAAACACAAAGCCCTGGCTGTTAGGTCCGCTAGTCCAGAGGTCCCAAGGACCGAATTTTCCGCGCAGCGGTTCTTCGAGACGTGGACGGAATTGGGCCAGGTCCTCGGCATCGAGTTGGCTGCCCAATGCAGCGAGTCCCGCAATGAGGTCACGCCCGAGCTCGCCGTCGTAGAGAGCGGAGGGACCATTGCCGGCCAGTGCCGTCAAGCTGCGCGCGAGAGCTGGCTGTTCCAAACGGCTGCCGCTCTCCAGTGGACGTTCATTTGGAGCCAAGACCATGGCGAGGCCGGGGTCACCAAGCACGAGCGCAAGGTTCTCCTTAATGGCAGCGTCCAAACCGGGCGCTACCGGTACCCCGTTCTCAGCCAATTCGTAAGCGGCGCTGAGATGCTCGGACCACGGACGAGAAGCGCCGAGGTCATGAACGGCCCCGAGTCCGGCGACCGCTCCGGGTACGGTGATGGTGTCAACCCCAGTTACGGGCATCACCGTGCCGTAGCGGGAGCGGTAGGCCGCCGGGTCAATGTTGCGACTGGCTGGACCAGAGGAATTGACGCAAGTCATGGTGCCATCAACTTCACGCACCAGAGCGATGAGGTCGCCACCTAGAGCGGTGTTGTGAGGGTAGACGACGGTGAGGACAAACGCCGCCGTCAAGGCGGCGTCGATCGCGTTACCTCCGCTTCGAATTACGTCACGAGCGGCCTGGGTGGCGAGGGCGTGTGGTGAGGCAACGGCGCAATGAAGTGGCGGCGCGGCGCCCGCCACCCTCGGGGCTGGCATCACAGAACCCCAGAGAGGATCGCCTTGGTGCGAAGCTGCGTCGGCTTGTCGAGTACCTCTTGGGGCCGCCCAACCTCAGTATGTTGTCCGTCGTCAAACATGAAGACTCTGTCGGGAACCTCGCGAGCAAAGCCGAACGAGATGGTCATCCCAAAGCCTCGGCGAAGAGGCTGGCGAAGTCCAGTCGACGGAACTCGGTCGTGCACGGGGGACCGTCAGCAAGCCACATCGTCTGCTTCTCCAAGTTCATGATGACTGATGCCATGGTGGCACTCTGCTCCACCGGCTTCAACCTCGTGTCGGGGTGCGCACAGACCCCGAAGGGGTAGTCAGCGTGGTCGGCGAGCAGGAACTCTAGATCCTTGCGGGTGAGCTTCGCGTGGCGCAGTCCCGCAAGAAGCCGAGAGTAGCGAAGAGGACTGTCGGGCGAGGTCCAAAGTGACACGTCACGACCGTCGAAGCGGGGCGCGACGAAGTGGTTAGTGTGCAACAGCACGCCGTCGTCGGGGGCGAGGATGAACAGCCGCGAGAAGTCCCCCGGCGCCGCCTCGACATCGAGCGCACCGCCGCTGCGGTGGCCGACCAGGTAGTTGGCCGACGAGGACCTGACGTTCTGCTGGAGCAGTCCGATCGCCTCGGTCACGGTCGCACAGTCAAGAATCGCGCGCAGGAACACGTGGTAAGGGACACCGGGTTCGCCCCGGTCCGAGTCGCTCGCCAGCGCGTTCGTGACGAGCCCGAGGCCGTGAGCGTTCATACCGATCTTGGCAAGGAGTCCCGCTTCGACGACGGTCACGTAATTGGGCCCGTCGTCCTGACGGGCTTCAAGCACGACCACGGTCTCGAACGTGTGGGGCAGCCAGTCCCAGTTCTGGCCGAGCACGACTGGTTCACCCGAGCCGGCCGGCGGGACGAGTCCGAACGACGTGCACTCATGGGGCGGGGCCGTCGCTTGACGCGCGCGCGCCGAGTACATGATCTCGGTCCGCACGTTGATCGCGAGCAAGTCGAGCAGGTCGAGTCCAGCCCCTTCGGCCATGCCCGTCATCTCGTCTTCGTACTTGGACGAGAAGGCGCGAAAGGGGGCCTCGAAAGTAGCGGCGAATGCGCGGACCTCGGACCAGTCCCAGCCGGCGTAGTACGCAAAGACCTCGCGGTAGGCCTCGATGGAACGCTCCATGCGGGCTCGGGCCTGCTCGCCATACTGGCGACCACGCTCGGTGGCGTCGCCCTCGACGCGGATGTGGGGGTAGGTGCTCACAGTTTCTCCTAGCTGGCGGTCTGTCCACCGTCGATTGGCACGGCGACGCCCGAGACGTAGGACGCCTCGTTCGACGCGAGGAAGATCACGAGCGCAGCCACTTCGTCGGCCGAGCCGAGCCGGCGAAGGGGCACCGACGAATCGAGGTAGACCCCGCCCGTGACAGGGTCGTCCATGAGGCGCAGCATAGGCGTGTCGATGAGGCCCGGGCAGACGGCGTTCACCCGAATACCGTGCGGGGCCCACTCCACGGCCATCTGCTTAGTCAGGCTGATCACGCCGGCCTTGCTCGCGTTGTAGTGGCCCGTCGGTTCGAAGACGTCGGCGACCAGGCCGGCCGTCGAAGCCAGATTGACGACCGATCCGCCGGTCCCGTGAGCCACGAGCGCCCGGGTGAAGGCCCGGGCAACGAGGAAGGTGCCGCGCAGATTGGTGTTCAGCACGTCGTCCCACTCGACTCTCGAAAGACTGATGAGCGGGGCGACCCGGTAGATGCCGGCACAGTTGACGAGGACGTCTGCGGGCTCATTCAGTAATCGGTTGGCCTCGGCGACCGCCTTGGTGACGCTCTCCTCGTCGCGCACGTCGCAGGAGACGTTGTGAACCCCGCCGAGCCGGTCGTCACTGGGCAGCTCGGTCCTCTGGTCGAGAGCGACCACCAATCCGCCCTCGGCGACGAGTCGGCGCACGCAGGCGAGTCCGATGCCCGACGCTCCACCGGTCACGATGGCCCGCCGGCCGTTCATGAGCGAACCCCGCGGCGGCGCGGGCTCAAGTGAAGTAGACGCCACCGTTTACTCCAATCGTCTGTCCAGTCACGTACGAACTATTCGCCGAGATAAGCCACGCCACGGCACCGGCGATGTCGTCGCCGGTGCCGTGGCGTCCGAGTGGTATCGATTCGCGAACCGCATCCTTTTCCTCTTCGAAGGTGGTACCGGCGACCAGGGCCCTTGCGCGCAACTCGTCCCAGTGCATCTCGGTCGCCATGTTGCCCGGAGCGACGGTATTGACACGAATGCCGTGGGGCGCCAGTTCGAGGGCGAGCGACTGGGTGAGGAGTGAAACCCCGGCCTTCGAGGCGCAGTAGGCCGCGCCGCGCGCGACGCCTTGCTGGGCGAAGATTGAGCTGGTGTTGATGATGCAACCGCCGGTGCCCTGGCGGATCATCATAGACGCCCCGGCCCGTGAGGAGAGGAACGTCCCGACGAGGTTGACCTCGAGGGTGCGGCGAAAGTCCGCGACCGCGGTGTCAACGACAGTCGCCGTAGGCCCGCCGATCCCAGCGATGTTGACCACGACGTCGAGTCCCCCGAGCAGGTCGGCGGCTGATTGGAAGGCACCCTCGCAGATAGCCTCGTCGGCGACGTCGCCGGCGACGCCCGCGACGATTGCGCCAACTCGCAGTGACGCGAGGCGCGCGGCCGTGGCCTCGATTCCGGGGTCGACGTCGAATAATACGACATCGGCGCCGTCGCGGACCAGTCGGGCGGCGACGGCCTCGCCGAGTCCCCGATTGGCGCCGGTGACGAGCACTCTCACAGCATCGCCGCGATCTCGGCGGCGGTGGCAATCCAGACGTCGTCGTGGCTCTTGATGAAACCGATGAAGGAGTCGAGGAATGCAAGGCGGCTGGGCCGGCCGATTATCTGGGGATGCATCGCCAGCATGAAGAGCCCCGACATCCGGTGGATCCCGACGAACTCCTCTTCCCAGATAGAGCGGACTTCGGAGGTCGTTGCGATCTTCTTCGTCCAACTCGCACCGTCGAACCAGAAGTGCGCGGCATCGTCGAGGATCCACTGGACCGGAAGTTCGACGATGGCTGAGTTGTCATGGCGGTAGGGGCGGATATCGTCCATCAGGTTGGAGGAGTACGTCAGTCCGTACTTCTCAAGTAGCCCGATCGTGACGGGCGTGAGTTCCCACGATGGTGATCGAGAGCCGGAAATGGGCGCGCCAAAAGCCTTCAGGACTTCGAGGCCCTTCACCAGCTCGGCCTCCTCCTGCTCGGGGGTCAGCAGCGTCGGTGAGGTGTGGGTGTAGCCGTGGTAGGCCAACTCGTGGCCCGCGGCGACGATCTGCTCGACGCGGGCGGGATAGCGCTCGGCGACCCGTCCGGGGACGAAGAAGGTGGCGCGAACCCCGTGACCTTCGAGCAGGGTAAGTAGCTCGGGTACTGCAACTTTCGCACCGTACGTGCCCTGGGAGAGAACGCCGGGCTTGGTGGCGTTTTTCGCGTCCTCACCGATCCAGACCTCCTCAGCGTCGAAGTCGAAGCTAAGACAAGCTGCTGAAGTGAAACGTTCTGGCCACATAGTCCGGGCCCTTTCTCTTAGGTACTGCGCTACAAATGTTTACGGTGACGGGATGGTCATCTCCGACTCGCCGGCGTCGGGCCTGTTCATGTCACCCTCGTCCGCCCAGCCGGAGAGCCGCTGGCGGAGCAACCCGACGATTCCGACCAGGCCACCGGGCGCGAATACCACGATGACCAACAAGAATAGACCGACCACGGTGAGTTCGACGCCGGGGTGGCTCACCAGCAGCGTCTCGACGATGACCACAACCGTCGTGCCGACTAACGGCCCCATGACCGTGCCAAGACCGCCGATGACGAGCATCGTCACGTCGAGACTCATAGCGCCCAGGCCCATCACCGAGGGAGAGATGCTCTGATTAAAGCAGAGATAGAGCGCCCCAGCGATGCCGCCGATGAAACCCGAGATCGAAAATGCTAGCAACCGGTAGCGCATCGGGCTCGCGCCGCGCGCGGCCGCATAGGCGGGAGCGTCACGGATGGCGCGCAGCGTGATGCCGACCCGAGAACGAGTGATGAGCGTCACCCCGACGGTCGTCGCAATGACGATCAGCAATATCGTCCAGTAGTAGGCGTTCATGGAGGCGCTCGGCGAGAGCGACGAGAAGAGCCCTTTGACCGCTGGGAACCCAAAGGCGCCACCCGTGAGGCCCGAGCCATCGTTCAGGATCACGTACTGGACAACCTCGGCGAAGGAAAAGGTCAGCAGCGACGTGTAGATGCCATACAGCCGCAGCGTCGGAATCGCCAAGGCGATCGAGATCACGGCACCGAACAAGCCGCCGATCACCAGGGCGAGGATCGGGGGCAGTGGCGTGTGGAGCATAATGATGCCTGCCCCGTACCCGCCGAGCGCGTAGACGGCCAGTTGGCCGAAGTTCCAGACGCCCGCGACGCCCAGCACGAAGTTCCAACTGGTGTTCAGCATCAAGAGGATCATCGAGGTGACCATTACCGACAGCACGTACTGACTCGTCGCGACGAGTGGGTAGGCCGCGAGCAGCGCGATCAACAGTCCGATGAGGCCCCACCGGCCATTTGTCATGAGGGGAAACCAGGCGCGACGTTCGTTCATAGCCGGGCCTCCGTGGGCTTTCCCATGAGGCCGTTGGGACGAACGATGATTAACACGAAAATAAATCCGTACAGGATCGGCAGCGACCAGGTGGTGCCGATCAGCACCTCGCAGGTCGCTTGGATGAGACCAATCGCGTAGGCCGCGTAGATGGTCCCGGACAGGCTCCCGAGTCCCGCGAACACGACGACGATCAACGCCAGCAGCAGCGGTAGCTCGCCCGCCTGGGGGTATGCGAAGTAGATAGCGCCGAGAAAGACCCCGCCGACCCCGGCGAGCGCCGACGCAAGGCCCATGGTGAGCGGGTACAACTTGGCAACCGGCACACCCATGAGCCGCGCGGAGTCGACGTTCTGGGCTACGGCGCGGATCGCCATGCCCCAACGCGTGCGCGCGAGGAAGAAGCCGAGTCCACCCATTAGCGCGACCGAGAGGACCATCATGGCGAGGTTCTGGTAAGGGAGGTTGACGCCGTGGTACACATTGATTTGTCCAGAGATGACCGGGGTCACGTTGTGCTGCTGGGGACCGTAGACCTCGAGCACCACGTTCTCGATCACCATCGCGACGGCGAAGGTGGTTATGAAGGTGACCATCTCGAAGTCGATGTTGTTCTTGCGGTTCATGAGCGGTTGGACCGAGACCAACTCGGTGACGGTGCCCGCGACGAACGTCGCAAGGAACGCGAGGACGATCGCGAAGATCGGATTCCAGTGCGCGACTACCAGCACGCCCCAGGCCACGTACATGCCGAGCATGACCATCGAACCCTGGGACATGTCGAGGATGCGCAGCGTCCCGTAGACGAGGGACATGCCGATAGCGACCAGTCCGTAGATGGAGCCCAGCACCGCGGCGGTGATGAGGATGCCGACCAGGTCCGTCATCGATACGTCATACCTCGCCGAGGTACGTGTTGATAACCGTGGCGTCGTGGGAGAGCTCGTCGTAGGGGCCGCTCCTCACAATGGTCCCCATTTCGAGCACGTGCACGACATCAGCGACCCGGTCGACGTGGGTGAAGTTCTCCTCCACCAGCAGGATCGTCGTCGAGGCAGCCTTCAGGCCAGCGATGGCCTCGTACACCGCGTCGATGGCAACCGGCGCGAGACCCAACGACGGCTCGTCGATCATCAGAAGCTTCGACGGGCGCATCAACGCCCGGGCGAGTGCGGTGAGGCGCCGTTCGCCGCCCGACAGAGTTCGGGCACGCTGGTCGGAGCGTTCCTTTACGCCGGGGAAGATCTCGTAGACGCGCTCCAGCGAGACCCTCCGCTCCTTCCAAGAAGAGGCAATGAAGGCGCCCATGAGGACGTTGTCCTCAACGGTCATCTCTGCGAAGAGTCCGTCCCCTTGGGGAACGTGGACGATGCCCAGCTGGGCAGTGAACTCCGGCGAGCGGCTCTGAATGGCCTCGCCCTCGAAGACGACCTCGCCCTTGGTCGACTTCACTAGTGAGCTGATGGCGCGCAGCAGCGTAGTCTTGCCGTGGCCGTTTGGGCCAATGACGACGGCAGTCTCCCCGGCATTCACGCTGAGGTCGATTCCCGTCAGCACCGTCGTCGCTCCGTAGCCGGCAAACAGGGCGCGGACATCGAGAATCGGTTCACTCATGACGCCGCCTTGCGGTGACGAGAGCCCAGGTAGACCTCGATGACCCGGTCGTTGGCGAGCATCTCCTCGGGTGATCCCTCGAAGATGGTGGCGCCGTGGTGCATGACGTGCACCCGGTCAGCGAGTAAGGTCAGGGCCCGCATGACGTGTTCGATGCAGACGACGGCCATGTCGTCGTCGCGCGAACGGTTGATCAGTTCGATGGTCGCCGCGATCTCATGGAGGCTGAGTCCACCAAACGGCTCATCGAGCAGCAGCACCCGGGGGCCGAGCGCCAGCGCAGTGCCGAACATCAGGCGCTTGGTGTCGAAGACCCTAAGGGTGCCCGAGATCTCCTCACTCTTCGCGTCGAGACCGACGAAACGCAGGTAGTCGTGGGCGATCTCCAAAACCGAGCGAGTGTCGCCCACGCCGACGCCCTTGCTACGCCGGAAGTTGGCAGCGAGCAGCATGTTCTCCAGCACCGTCAGCGATACTGCGACCGTGGGCTGTTGGAATGTCCGCGCGACACCCTGGCGGGACCGGGAATTCACCGAGATGCCCACAACTGACTGGCCATCCACGAGCACGTCACCCGACGAGACCCGGGCCTGACCCGAGATCACATCGAACAGCGTGGTCTTGCCCGCACCGTTCGGACCGACAATGCCGAGGATCTCGCCGCCGTTGACGGAGAAGGAGACGTCAACGACTGCACCCAATCCACCGTAATACTTCGAGACATTCTTTACTTCGAGTATCGGTACGTCGCTCACGCGCCTATCCAGCTGGGCAGTTGGAACGTGCCGGTGGTGTACGGATCGGGTCCGATGATGACCTGCTTGCCGTCCTGAATCTGGTAGGTGAGGTGAGGCATCCCGAGCGACGGATCCTTAAAGTAGTCCGGGTACGGGTAGATGGTCTGGTAGGCGTCGGGCCAATAATAAGCGCCGCAGATCCCGCGGTGAATCGTGTTCTTGATGTTCGCGTTCACCCTCTTGAAGTCGTACGGATCGTCAGCATCGGCCGCCGCGTTCGCCCAGATGTTCACCTGGTCGTACATGCAACCAGCGTTGCCATAGCCGGGCGAGACGCTGAACTTCTTCTCGTAGGCCGCGGTGAACTTGCTTCCGATTGCGTCGGCGATTAAACCGTCCATCGTCGACCAAATCACGCCGTTGGCGGCAATGCCCGCGAGGTTGAGGTACGCGGGTATCGACGGGGCGTACTGCTCATATACGAGCGAAGGCGTCGGCGACTCGTGGAACTGCTTGATGAACGAAGCCTCGTCACCCGCCGTGTAGTCAGAGAAGAGAATGATGTCCGGTGGATTGTTCCGGATGTTCACGAGCGTCGCGGTCCAGTCCGCCAGGGGAACGGTGAACTCCTGGAACATCGTGACCTTCCAGCCCAGCTTCGTGATCGACGACTTGAAGCCGTTGGCGATACTCAGACTGTAGGGGTCGTTGCTCGAAATGATCGCCGCGGTCTTCTTGGCCGACGGCTTCCAGAGCTTCTTGCTTTCAAGGCCTTGCAGCGTGTTCACGAGACCCGGTCCGTAGAAGACCTCAGTACCGACAGCCTGGAAGATGTTGGTGATGCCGTGCTGCTTCACGAAGTCGACATTGCCGTGCCAGGTGTTAATGTGCATGAAGGTCATGCCGGCAGCTGCGAGAATCGGGAATTCGACCGAGGAGTACGTGGTAAAGCCGGCGAAGACGGCGGCGACACCTTGGGACACGAACTTGCGAAAGACGTTCTCCATGACGTCGGGCTGCTGCTCCTGCGTGTCGAGGATCGACAACTGGAGCGGACGGCCGAGCACGCCGCCGCGAGCGTTGATCTCGGAGATGGCCAGTTCCTGCCCGCGGATCATGTCCTCTCCATCCGCAGAGTAGTAACCCGTGACCGGACTCCCCGACCCGATGAGGATCGGCTTTCCCTTCGCGGACGATCCCTTCGAACCACTGGACGAACTGTGGCCAGCGAGGTAGCCGCCGCCACCACCGATAATGAGACCGCCAGCGCCGATACTCAGTCCGCGCAACAAATCCCTGCGCGAAATTGAAGATCCTGGATTAGACGCCATGAACGCCCCCCTCACCACCGTCAGCCCCACATCCGCCCACCCACGTGGACGCAGCCGATACAGCATTTTATAGCAACTCCTCGCCAGCCGCCATCGGTCAGATGACGTATTCTGTCGAGACCTCCCGGCCCACCCTGGGATAGAGTTCCAGTTCACGGCGGAGTCTGGTACTTGACAATGGAACGAGGACGGTGCGAAAGGAATCCTGGCAAGGGCGGTCCGAGACCACTGGCTCGGTAGGGGCATCGTCGGTTGCGTTCGTCGGATCCGGGCACACCGTGGAGGCCCACGACGGTGACGAATCGGGCGCCGACCGGCTTCGCCATTGTCCGCAGTTGATCGAGTACGCCGACGCGTTCATGACCTCGGGCCGAACGTTCGTCCGTTTCTTGTGGCAGGACGCCGACGAGCGGTGGCTTCAGGTGTCACTTCAGCGCCTCGGGGGCTCTGATCGGGTGCGAGTGACGATGACCCCGAGCCCTCTGCCGGCGAGCCTCACGTCGAGGGAGATCGATGTGCTGAGTCTGCTCGTCGGGGGTCTAAGCAACCGCGAGATCGCCGAGTGTCTCGTGCTCAGCGTGCGTACGGTCTCCCCCCATCCGGAGCACATT
>OBLU010002104.1_pt1 | contig 18430 bp, 16 predicted proteins | sample 1518681 | NCBI WGS metagenome assembly OBLU01 (sample SAMEA3539304, study PRJEB22396) | soil metagenome | biome: tundra; feature: field; material: soil | place: USA | collected 2010-05 | depth 0.15 m | reverse complement strand
GGGCTAAGCTCCTTCGGGGGGCCGATCGCGCACATCGGGTATTTGATTGACAAGCGGCAACCGCTCTATTTCAGCTGCAGGGGCCCTAACTCGGCGCTCCTTGAGCGAAGCATGCAGGATATTTGCCAGCGCTCACTGCCCTTGAGTGCAGCCCGTGGCTTCACTGGCAATACTCGCCGGCGCAATGGCAGCAGTGGACCGATGTTCAGATCAAACGCATCAAGGCCAGGTCTCCGAAATTCACCTTGAAGCGCGACTGGCGCAGCGTTGCTTGGTCATTTGCCACCATCGCCGTGGGGGTCTTCGTTTTCTCCCCGGGCTCGTGGCTGGCAAAGACGCTCTACGTGCTTGGTTGCTGTAGAGCGATATTCGCAATCGTTCTGCTAAGCACGCGGGACAACCAGCGCACAGCGAAAAAACTGCGTACCAAACTCCTCCGGGTCACTCCCGAGGTCTACTTCGGGCATGATGGATTGTTCTGCGACGGCGTCTACACAATCTGGCTCAGCCTCAATATCTACTTGAAATCCTCGTCGATCGATGAGAGGCAACCGCGTAGTCTGCTGCTCCGGTTTGAGAAGGTGGTGAGCAATCCTTATACCGGAAACCAATTCATCCCGGTCTACCAAAGCGTTCTGATCCCGGCCGGCGCCGAAAGTGACATCGCGCGCCTGCAACACGAACTCGCTGCCCGCTGCCGCGAGGCGCACAACGCGCTCGCCTAGACGCCACGGCGTTTGCCACACAGCCATCGCCGGTGCACCCGCAGTGGCCGCGCGCATGTCCGTTTGAGCCCGGCGTGAGATGTTCAACTGATCGTGCGTGTCGTGCTCCGATTGCTCTGTCGCAGCCGGGCGGAAAAGTAGTAGGCTGTGGTTAGAGTCGCCATCGCGGGTGATAGATGCGGCAGCACCAGCCGCCCGATGACTAGCAGCTTGGCCCGATGGTGACATTCGTGCGAAATTGATTGGCAGCGGGTCGCGGGGTCAGATCAGAAACGTCATAGAGATCAGAGGCTCAGGATTGAGCCGGGTCGGGTAATTGTTTTTTCTGGGCCCAGAGTCTGGTGCGCAACCACGGACCCAGAACGGGGCACATCGGCTGCTGCACGTCAGGGCACGCGTCCTCAATCAACAGTTCCGGCGCGATTTCCAGCGGTGGCACCCCCAGCTTCGATTGGCCTCCGACCCTGTTCGCATGGCGGCGTCGCACCCGGAATAGACTGCTCTCTAAGTCGACCCGCTCATGCGCAATCCGTGTGGTTTGAGGGACGGCGCTATCGAATGGGCAGTCGCGTCGAATTCAGTGCGGAGCGTGCGGCTACGCTGAATAATCGCTCGGTGCATTACTCGACATAGAGTCCGTCATGAAATCGATCCTTCCCGCCATCACCGCCCTGGCGCTGGTTATGCCTCTGGCTTCCATTGCCCAGGCGCCTCCCGGTGTGGCGCGCGGCGTCATCGTGTCGGTCGACAACAATACTCTGACCTTGAAGCCGGCAGACGGCACGACGGTGACGATTACGCTCGCGAAGGACTGGACGGTCACGCTGCTGAAGCCGGTTGACGTCGAGGCCATCCAGCCCGGGAGCTTCATCGGCACGGCGGAAATACCGCAGAAAAATGGTACGGGCCGTTCGCTCGAGGTCCATGTGTTTCCGCCGGGCGTGAAGGCCGGGGAGGGACACTATGGCTGGGATCTGCGCAAGAACTCCATGATGACCAACGGCACCGTCGGCAAGGTGACGGCCGGGGCGAAGGGACGGGAGCTCGATGTCACCTACCCGAACGGCGAGCGCAAGATCATCGTGCCGAGGGGCGTACCGATCGTTCAGTTCACAGACGGGACCGCTCCCTGATCAAGCCGGGGATTCCGGCGTTCCTGATCGTCGTGAAGACGCCGAGCGGCGGACTCGCCTCGAACGGCATTGCCATCGGCGAGAACGGCGCCAAACCTCCGATGTGAGCGGGGCGTGATGGTTGTGGACCGAGCGCTCGCTGGCGGCCGGGTCGCCGTCTATCGTCATCCGCTGATCGTTCGCGTCACGCACTGGATCAACGCCCTGTGTCTGCTTCTGCTGCTGATGAGTGGGCTTCAGATTCTGAATGCGCATCCGGCCCTCTATTGGGGTGAGACTTCGCGATTCAGTCGACCCCTGTTCGCCTTCGGATCGGGTGATGCGCTGGCGTTCCCGGCCTGGATCACGCTGCCGGGCTGGCAGGATCTCGCGAGCGGACGACGCTGGCACTTTTTCTTTGCGTGGCTCTTCGTGGTGAATGGCTTCACGTATGCCGTGTATGCATTGACGAGCGGCCGCATTCGCTGGATTCTGCTGCCGAGCGGCGCGCAGATACGTCGCATCGGCCGTTCGGTGTTCGAGCACCTGCGGCTGCGGCTTCCGCACGGCGAGGAAGCCCGCCAATACAACGTGCTTCAGAAGTTGACGTATCTGGCGGTGTTGTTCGGCTTGCTACCGTTCATCGCACTCACCGGGCTCACGATGTCTCCCGGCCTGAACGCGCGGCTGCATTTCCTCACGGCCGTCTTCGGCGGGCGCCAGTCAGCGCGGAGCGTGCACTTCATCACGGCCACGGCGCTCGTGATGTTCTTTTGGATTCACGTTGTGGCGGTGCTGGCCGCCGGCCCGCTGACGGAGATGCGGTCCATTGTGACCGGGTGGTTCGTGATTAAGCCGGACCGGAGAGAATCGTGACGGAGCCGGCGGGAGTGGATCGCAGACGGTGGCTGCAGCGTGCACTGGCCCTGGCCGGGGGCCTCGCATTGAGTGCCTGCGATCGGATGGCGCAGTCGGATCGGGTCAATTCCACCCTCGATGTCGCCGAAGGGTGGACGCAGCACGTCCAGCGGCTGCTCCTCGGACGACAGGCGCTGGTACGCGAGTATTCGGAGCGTGACATCTCTCAGGAGTTTCGCGCCAACGGCACCACGAACCCGGATACCGACGAGTACAACCACCTCGCACAGGGCCACTTCGCCGAGTGGCGGCTCGCGGTCGGGGGCTTGGTGCAGCGGCCGCTATCGCTGTCGCTGGCAGACTTGCGCGGCATGACTGCGTGGAAGGGTGGAGCTGAATCGGCACGTGGACCGGCACGCGATTGAGCGCGCTTCTCAACCTCGTGCAGGTGAAGCCAGACGCGAAATACCTGGCATTCTATTGCGCCGACACGCTCGAGCTGACACTCGATGGAACAGGGCAGTACTACGAGTCCATCGATCTCATCGACGCGATGCACCCGCAGACGATTCTCGCGTACGACATGAATGACAGGCCGCTGCCCGTGCCGCACGGCGCGGCGGACGCGTTTCAGTTCACACCAGCACCCGATTGAACAGCGCCGACAACTCATTCCATGCGCGCTCGGCCTGCGAGATCAGGCGTCGGGTTGATTGTCGTGACGAGATACGGTCCAAATTCGTCAAGACTCCCTTTCTCCCAACCTGGCCACACCGTTTAGTTAATTTGCTCTTACCGCAGGAAACGGGAAACCTCGACCAATGGAAAGGTGCCGGCCGCGTGTACCGTGGCTATTCTCCGGTGCGAGACGCGTCCCGCCGGTTCATACTGCGGGTGGGCGCGACGCGGTCGTTGAGCTTGGCGAGCGATGCCGCAGACCGAGGAGCCGTCCCTCGATGAGCACTTTCACTCGCAAACACGCAAATGACCTGCGGGGTTATGGCCGGCTCGCCGCCGACGCCACTAGCGAGGTTGCGAGTGTCATCGAGTCGTTGCACCACACGATCACGCGATGGCCGGCCCTGTTCGGGGTAGCGCCAGCCGACACAACTCGCGGCATCACCGGTTTTGTCTACGCTTCCATCCGCGCCGGTGCGTGGCTCGCGGCTCGCGGCCTCGATGCGGCACTCACGACGCTGACACCATGGCTCCCGGAGGGCTCGCCAACGCCACGCCAGGAAGCAGTGCGCGCCGCTGTGAACGGCGTCTACGGTGACTATCTAGCGGCGACCGCCAACACGCTTGCGATCCCGATGCGGCTGCGTCGCGACGGCCACCCATTGACTCTGACGCGCGCCGGGCTGGCCGAGGCGATACCGAATGCCAGCCGCCGGGTACTTGTGCTCGTACACGGCCTGTGCACGAACGATCTGCAGTGGCGCCGGAATGGGCATGATCACGGCGCGGCGCTTGCCCGCGACTTGGGGTGTACGCCCGTCTACCTGCACTATAACAGTGGCCTCCACGTCGCCGAGAACGGTCTTGAATTCGCGGCCACGCTCGAGACGCTGGCCTCGGAGTGGCCAGTGCGTCTCGAGGAACTGACAATCATCGGACACAGCATGGGTGGCCTCATTGCACGCAGCGCCGTCGAGGCGGCCCGCGCCGCGCAGTATGGTTGGCTGATCCGACTCCGCCGCCTCGTGTTCCTCGGCACACCACATCAGGGCGCGCTGTTCGAGCAGCTTGGCAGCTGGGTCGAGGCCGCGCTGCGCGCGCGCCCGTATTCCGCGCCATTCGCACGCCTCGGCGCGGCACGCAGCGCCGGAATCACCGACCTTCGCTACGGCAGTGTGTCGACCAAGCGCCGCACAGTGCCGCTGCCCGCCGGCATCGACTGCTTTGCTATCGCCGCAACGCTCGGCCCGCGTTCTCGGCCGGTGCGCGATCAGCTCGTCGGTGACGGATTGGTGCCGCTCGATAGCGCACTGGGGCTGCATGCACGACCCGAACACGCGCTGGCATTCCTGCCCGAGCGGCAGTGGATCGCACGCCGGACGACGCACCTCGAACTCCTCTCAAGTACCGGCGTCTATACGCAGCTCCACGAATGGCTCGCCGGATAATTGAGACCGCACGCTGAACGCCCGCCCGCCAGATTATGGTTGAAACTGAGCGAGGTCGCTGATTTGGCGTGAAGAGACTTCATGGGAGCATGAACTTGACGGAACTTGAAAACCCGCGTGAGCAATTGAGGGACTTCGCCGCCGCGGCGGACAACCGGAAGCCCCTCGCGAACGCCAAGAAATATACCGAGCTCTAGCGTGGGCGCGCACCCGGTCGTTCACTGGACCGAGGGCGGCGAGGCGCGCTCCGCGCGCTGGCGCTCGGAGAGCGGGGCGCCGCCCGCCAGGCGCGTGGTCATCGCCGATGACCACATCACGGCCGACGATGCGTATGGCCTCGCGTGCCAGGGCACCGCGCTGCTGTGGCGGGGCGACTTCCAGAGCGCGCGCCAGATGCTGCTTGCGTTGGCGAGTCGCGCCGACCGCCAGTCGCGCAAGCCGAAAAAGTCGGCCGCATCCTCGATGCCCACATCGCCTGCCGAAGCCTTCCATCTCCATCGCCAAGCCCGGTCCCAGCGTGCGCGCACGTTGGGTGCGCTGCTCGTGCCGCTCGACGAGGACTATGGCATTTCGTTGCGACGTGCGCCCGACATCCGGCAAGCCTGCGCGGAAGCCTACGGCCCGGGAGGGGAACCCTCGGTCGCCTCGCTGCGAGCGTTGCTGGGCCTCATCGGCGCGCACGAGTGGCGCACCAAGGGAATTGAAATCCCGGCGATCGGCGGCCGAATCCATCCGCACTACGGGGTGTTCGCGCCAATTCGCCGCGAATACGTCGATCTGGTCGCCACGGCGCCTCTGCCAGCCTTGAGGTCATCGTCCAGCTTGGCCTTCGACATCGGCACCGGGACGGGGGTGCTGGCCGCCGTGCTCGCGCGGCGCGGCGTCAGGCGTGTGGTCGCCACCGACCGGGATCCACGCGCACTGGCGTGCGCTCGCGAGAACCTCGAGCGTCTCGGGTTGGCGGAGCAAGTGGAAGTCGTGCAGGCGGATCTGTTTCCCGAAGGGCGGGCCGTGCTCGTGGTTTGCAACCCGCCCTGGGTTCCCGCGCGGCCGAGCTCGCCCATCGAGCGCGGGATCTTCGACCCCGAGAGTCGCATGCTGCGTGGGTTCCTGGGCGCGCTGCCCGCACACCTGGAGCCAGAGGGCGAGGGCTGGGTGATCCTTTCGGACCTCGCGGAGCACCTGGGCCTGCGGCCGAGGTCGGAGCTGCTCGCTGCGTTCCATACGGCAGGGTTGAAGGTCGTGGATCGAAGCGATGTGCGGCCAAAACATCCCCGGGCGTGCGACGAAACCGACCCGCTCCACGCGGCGCGCGCAGCCGAGGTGACATCGCTCTGGCGCCTCGTCGTGCGTTGAGTTCGGGCTTTGCCCTTGTCTGGTCGACAAATGCACGAGGCATCGACAAATAGAGCGTGTCGTTATCGCCGAACTTCGTCTGCACGTACGACTCGGCGGTGCAAACAAGCGTCAATGACTCAGGCGAGCAGATCGCTCTGCGATGGCATTGCAGAATTTCTTGCTCGCCACACACCTACAGGTGCAAAACGTAGTCATCTCGCTGATCTGCCCGGATCACTGCATCCGTACGCTCGAGTTGTGCACGAAATTCGCCCGCCGCTCTGGCCGCTCCGCGGAATCGCCGGACCAGATCTCCCTATCGCTCTGGGATGTCCGTTGAGTCTGCGTCGACCTTGTGGTGGTCACACTTGCCACACATTCCCCCTCGAATGAGACCAAGCTCGTACGGTACAGTCACTGCATGAACCAGCCATGGCTGACCACCAGCGACTGCCCCGTCAGAGCATTGGACTCGAACGAGGCGAAAAAGAGCGTTGCCTCGGCGACGTCCTGGGCCGTTGTGAATTCGCCGTCGACGGTATCATTGAGCATGACGTCGCGGATCACTGCCTCCTCCGATATCCCGAGCGTCTTCGCCTGCTCCGGGATCTGCTTGTCGACCAGCGGCGTGCGCACATATCCCGGGCAGATGACGTTCGCCCGCACGCCGTGCTTGGCACCTTCCTTGGCAACGACTTTGGCAAGGCCAATGAGGCCGTGTTTGGCGGTGACATAGGGTGCCTTGAGGAGCGAGGCTTCCTTCGAATGCACCGAGCCCATGTAGATGATGCTGCCGCCGCCCTGCCTGTACATCTGCCGCAGGGCCGCGCGCGTGGTCAGGAAGGCGCCGTCCAGGTGAATCGCGAGCAGGCGTTTCCAGTCGGCGAACGCGAACTCCTCGAGCGGCGCGACGATCTGAATGCCCGCGTTGCTCACCAGAATGTCAATTCGTCCGAAAGCCTCCACCACGCTGGCCATGGCGGCATCGACCTGCACTTCGCTGGTCACGTCCATGGCCACGGCTATCGCCCGCCCGCCCTCGCGATTGAGTTCCGCAGCGGCCAGATGGGCACCCGCGGAATCGAGATCGGCGATGGCAAGCTTGGCACCGGCGCGGGAGAAGGTGCGAGCGATCTCCTTGCCAATACCGCTTGCCGCACCGGTGACGACGGCGACCTTGTCCTTGAGGCGCATTGCCTTAATTTCCATGCACTGAAAGCTCCTCGATCAGGCGCAAGCTATGCATCTCGGGCCACCGCTTGCGCATCTTGCCCGTGTCGTGCGACGAAGGCATCAATCGCCGCCAGACACTCGGGCTCATTGAGCAAGGGCGTGTGTCCGCGATTCGCGACTGTGATGTGCTGCAGATCCGGCTTCCCGCGCGCCATGCGCGCCACCGTCGCGGCGCTCAGCAGATCGGACAGTGCCCCGCGTATCACCAGCATGGGCACGCCTTTGATCTGTGCATACAGCGGCCACAGGTCAGTAGGGGCCGCGGGGGGATTCTTGAATGCATCGCCGACTTTCGGATCCATGTCCGGGACGGGGATGCCGGCCGCATTCTCCCGGTAGCCGCGGTGCGCATAGTCGAGCCAGTCCGCATCGGTCAGCCCGGGAAGTGCGAGGCCATAGACGCTTTTGGCCTGCGCGGCCGCTTCAGCCCAGGAGGACACCGGCGGCAATTTGCCCGCGTACCCGGAGATGCGGCGCAATCCGGCCGGATCGATCTCCGGACCGGCATCGTTGAGCACAACGCCGGCAATTCGGTCCGGCTTCGTCGCCGCCATCGCCATTCCCATCAGCGCGCCGAGCGAGGTGCCCACCAGTACCACGCGGCTCACCCGACGCGAATCGAGCAGCGACCACGCATCCGCTACGTAGGTCAATAGATGATAGCGGGTCGGATCCTGATCCCAGGCCGATCGGCCGCGGCCGCGCAGGTCCGCGGTGAGCACGTCGTGCAGCTCACTAAGGTGCGCGGCGAGCGCGACGAAATCACGGCTATTGCGCGTCAGACCCGGCAGACACAACACCGGCAAGCCCCCCGGCCGACGTGCAGCGTACAGCCCGCAGTACAGGCGCAGACCATCGGCGCTGTTGTAGAAGTAATCGGTCGGGATGACATTCATGATGGTTTTCCAGCTTGGCCGTCGATGGACGAGTATTCGCGCCGAAGCTCGCGCTTGAGTACCTTGCCGTTTGGGTTTCGGGGCAAGCTCTCGCGCCATACCACACCACTGATACGCTGCTGCTTGCCGACTCGGGCGTTGGTCCACTCCACCAGTTCGTCCGTAGCCATCACGCGCCCAGCATGCAGGACCACGACGGCCAGCGGGGTCTCGCCCCAGCGCTCGCTAGACACGCCAACCACGGCGACCTCCGCGACCGCCGGGTGCTCCCACATCACGGTCTCGATATCGGCGGGGTAGATGTTCTGGCCACCCGAGAGGATCATGTCCTTCTTGCGATCGACGATGTAGAGAAAGCCCTCGGCGTCGAGCCGCCCGAGGTCTCCGGTACGTAGCCACTGGCGGCCCGCCGCGTCGATCCAGGTTGCCTCCCGGTTCGCCTCGTCCAGGCCATGGTAGCCCGCCATCACAAGCCGTCCGTGGCCGACGATTTCGCCGATCTCGCCCGGCGCGACCTCGCGGTCGTCATCGCCGATGATCCGGATGTCGGCGCCGAGTACCGGCTTGCCGACCGACTGGAGCTTGCGCTCGAAGTCCTCGGGCTCAAGAATCGTGATCAGCCCCTCGGTGAGCCCATAGAGCTCGATCAGATGGCAGTCGAACTCGCGGGCGAACCCGCGCTTCACGTCCGCGGCGAGCGGGGAGCCGCAGCACATCAGCGTCTCGAGGCTGTCGGTTCGGAACGCGCGGCGCTCCGGATAGCCGAGCAGCCGCTCTAGCTGCACGGGCACGAAGGCGCCGTGAGTGATGCGCTCGGCCTCGATGACCGCGAGCGCCTCGCGAGGGCCGAAGGATCGTAACAGCACGATCGAGCCGCCGACCAGTATTGTCGCGAGCATCGTGACCCAGCTGATGTTCGAGAACAGCCCGAGCGAGAACAGCGTGCGGCAACCGCTCCGATAGCGCAGCGCGAGCGCAGCGTCGTAGGCCCAGTGCATACGGCACGCGTGCGTGTGAACGATGCCTTTCGGTATTGCGGTGGTCCCGGAGCTGTAGATCAGATTGCATTCATCGTCCGATGCGACCGCCACCGCCGGAGCAGTCGCACTCTGCCCCGCGATGAATGCCTGGAAGTCGCGCCAGCTCTGCCCCGGCGGGTCGCAGCCGATGAAGTGGCGGGCACCGAGCCTGCTGGCGAAGCGCAGTGAATCGATCCGAGCGCAGTGACGCCCAGAGGCGAACACGGCGACGCAGCTGGCATCGGCGCACATCGCCGCGATCGCCGCGTCGTTGATCGAGACGTTAAGCGGCACCGCGCACGCGCCAGCGCGGATGATGCCGAGCAGCGTGAGCACCGTCTCGTGCCGGCTGTCCATCAGCACCGCGACGCGCTCGCGCGGCCGCACGCCGAGAGCCGCCAGACCGTTCGCGATCCGCGCGGTTGAGGCCGCGAACTCCCGCCACGTCAGCGTGACTGGCCCGTCGACCAGCGCCGGCCGGTCGGCGAGCCAGCGCCCGTTTTGGGCGATCAAATCCGGCACGAGAGGCGATGGTGCTTGGAACCACGACATGTTGGCCTCGCGGTGCGCAATTTCCAATCGCGTGCGGATGGCCTCTCCGGTGGCGGCGCTCGTGCCGCGCATGCTCAGAATTGGTACATCACGGTCGCCAATATCGTGCGCGGTGGCCCGTAGAAGCCGATCTGGCTCAAACCACCCTCGAGCCCGCTGCCAAAGCCACCGAATTCATAGCCGGCGACGCGGTACGACTTATCCACGATGTTCTTGCCTTCCACCGCAAAGCGCCAGCTCTTGCCCAGGGCATACGCCAAACCGGCATCCAACACCGAATAGCCGCCCTGGTCGGTGACGCTGGCCGTGTTAGAGGCGACCCTGGTGAAGCTTTGATAGCGGAAGGTCGAATGCGCACTGAGATCGCCGCTGCCGACATTCCAGACGTAGACCCCAGCCAGTGAGCTCGTCCAGCGCGGCGCATCGACCGGTATGTTCGTCGATGAGGCGTTGACAACGCAGCCGGGCGCTGGTGTCGGGCAGCTGCCGAGAAAGTCCTCAAAGTACGAGTCGAGGTAGCCCACGTTGACGTTGAAGGTCAGCGGTTGAATCGGCCGCCATGCCGACTCGAACTCGACGCCTTGGTTCAACTGCTTGCCGGCATTGAGCACGGCAGTCACGTTGGTGGGAGCGCCCTCGACCAGCTCGAACTGCTGAGTCATGATCTGCACGTCCTTATAGGGCGAGTAGAACACCGTCAGGTTTAGGGTCAGCCGCTTGTCCAACAGCGTCGATTTCACGCCGGCTTCGTAGCTGTCGGCAATTTCAGAGGCGAAGCCGTTTTCCGTCGAGGGGTCTGCCGCCGCATTACCGCGCATGTCGAAGCCGCCACTCTTGAATCCGCGGCTGTAGCTGACGTAGCCCATGACGTCGTCGCTGATGTGATAGTCGAACCCGAACCGCGGCGAGACGTTGGCGAAACGGCGGGTGTTGGCGTAATTGGTCTCCGGGGTGCCGAGCGGGACGAATCCCGACGGCGGATTGCCGGAATTGAAAAAAGTGGCATCGGCTGCAAGCGTGCCCGCATAAAGCTCCGAGACGTAGACGTTGGCCTTCTTCTCATCCTCGTTCCACCGCGCACCGACATCCATGTTCAGTCGGGAGGTCAGGTTCCAGGTGGTGTCGAAATAGGCGGCCACGCTGTTGGTGATGACGCTGCCTTGGGTCAACTGGGTGACGCCCGGAGGAAGACCGGGCGCAAGGGAGATGCCACCCAGACTCAGAACGGCATTATAGGAGCCGGCCGCCGTACCATTGTAGTAATAGAGTCCGCCGACCCCTTTCCATCCCGAGCCGGTGTAGGTGACTTGCATCTCACCGGTGGTCTCGTGATCAGCGTATTGCCCCGGCACTTCAAACAGCGGGGCATTCAGCTCGCTGAAGTTGATGAATTGGTGCGCCTCGCCCTGCCTGTAGGCCGCGACCGTCTTGAACGACCAGGCGTCGTTCAGGTCCTGGGTGTAGGTTCCCGAATAGCCGAAGAATGCGAACCGGTTCTGATTTACCGGCATATCGGTGTACGTATCAAAACGACTGTCGAGAGGTGTCTCGAGGTACGGATTCGCGGCCAGCCGCTGTCCGGCGGCCGCGTTGGACCTGTCGTCCATGGTGTCGGCCAGCAGCTTCAGCTTCGAGCTCTCGCCCCACATGATGGTGAGGTTGCCGCGGGCCGAGATCACGTTCTTGTCGTCCACGTCCTGGCCGACGCGGTTGTACGGCCGTGGCAGACCATCGTCCTCGATCTGACCCCAGCCATCATGGCGCAGATACGCCGCCGCAACGCCGAAATAAACGTGGCCCGGCACGATCGGTGTCGACGCGGCGAGTTTGACGTCGCGCTCGTCGTAGCTGCCTCCGGTGACCGAGCCCTTGAAATACGGCTCGTCAGAGACGATGTCCCGAGTGATGTACTTGATCGCCCCTGCGATTGTGTTCTTTCCGTAGAGCGTGCCCTGCGGGCCGCGCAGTACTTCGATGCGGTCGACGTCGTACAGGTCGAGCAGCGCTCCTTGTGGCCGCGCAATGTAGACATCATCCAGATAAATGCCGACACCCGGCTCAAAGCCCCACAGCGGATCGCTCTGGCCGACGCCGCGGATGTAGACGTTGATGGTACTGCTGGTCGCGCGCCCCGCATTGACCTCGATGTTCGGCGCGACCGCAGTCACGTCAGTGAGACTTTGGACGTTCTGCGTCTGCAGCTGCTCGGCGTTGAGCGCCGTCACTGCGATCGGCACGTTCTGCAAGTCTTCCGACCGACGCCGCGCCGTGACCACCACCTCTTGCAGGGTGCCGGCGTCGGCGGCGGCGGTAGGCGGGCTGGCTGTCGCATCCGGGTCGGCCGCGGCCGCGGCGCCCGCCGCAATCAAGCAATACGAGATCAATGCGGTGCAGAATCTGCGAATCATGTTCGAGCCCCCCAATTTTATTTATAGGCCGCCGCTCACTGCCATATATTGAACGACCGTTGAAGTATATTTAAACGGTAGATGAATATCAATTCTGGGCCAGGAAGGCCACACGGACGATCGCAATCATGCCTCCCTGAAGGCGGGCGGCCCGGCGTTTCAGGGCGTGACCGGTTGCGCAACGGATCCGGTGACAGGCTAGAATTATGGTTTGCCGTAGGCATCCAATGACCCGCCCGAAGCGCACCACCAAAGACAAGCTCATGGACGCCGCGGAAAAACTCTTCGCTCGGAGAGGCTTTCACGGCACATCGCTGCGTGACATCACGGGTGCGGCCGGCGTGGACCTGGCCCTGGTGAACTACCACTTTGGCAGCAAAAAGCAGTTCCTTGAAGCGGTGCTCGAGCGGCGTGGCCACGTGTTGAATGAGGAACGGTTGCGGCGCCTAGCCGACGTGCGCCTGAGCGCCGCACCGCACGCGCCCAGCACCGAAGCGGTGGTCGACGCGTTTCTCGATCCAATTCTGGATCGCCTGGCGCACGCCGGCCCGGGCTGGCACAGCTACTTTGCGCTGATCGCCTATGTGAACAACTCGCCTGAGTGGGGCCGAAAGCTGATGGGCAAGACCTTCGATGACACAGTGCGCGAGTTCATCCAGGCGGTGATGGAGTCCCTTCCAGGCTCCGCACCCGAAGATATCTTCTGGGGCTACAACTTTCTCACCGGCGCACTGACGCTCTCGCTCGCGGAGACCGGCCGCCTCGACGCACTCTCAGATGGCCTATGCCGTTCGAATGACGTTGCGGGTCTCAAGGCACGGCTTGGTCCGTACGTGACGGCAGGATTGCGCGGTCTGGCGCGCCGGCACCAATCGCCGGCTGAGCGCTAGGATCCCGCGGTGCAGTCACGGCCGGGGTCCGAGGCCTATGCGCGCTACGCACTGGGCATGCTGCTGCTGGTCTACGCGTTTAATTTTACCGATCGGATCATCCTGGGTATTCTAGTGCCGCCGATCAAGGCTGAGCTGCACCTCACCGATACCGAGCTCGGGCTGTTGGGTGGAACGGCCTTCGCGCTGTTCTACACCGCGCTCGGCATCCCCATCGGTTGGCTTGCCGATAGAGTCAGCCGCATCTGGATCATGGCGATCTCTCTCGCCCTGTGGAGTGCATTCGCCGCCGCCAGCGGCATCGCGCAGAATTTTGGTCAACTGTTCTTAGCGCGCCTCGGAGTTGGCATCGGCGAAGCCGGCGGCGTGGCCCCGGCTTATTCCCTGATCAGCGACTACTTCCCACCGGCGCGGCGTGCGCGGGCGCTGGCGATTTACTCCTTTGGCATTCCGATTGGCAGCGCCGCAGGGCTTCTATTTGGCGGCCTGATCGCCTCGAAAGTGAACTGGCGTATGGCATTCATTGTCGTGGGCGGCCTCGGACTTATCCTCGCGCCGCTGTTTCGCTACGCGGTACGCGAACCGGTGCGCGGTGGACTGGACGCGCCCGCGCCGGGCCGCCGCACTCCGAGCCTGCAGGACGTTACCAGGCTGCTGGCCGGAAAAATCTCCTTCTGGACTCTGTCGTTGGGCGGCGGCACCAGCTCGATCATGGGCTACGGGATGTTTTTCTGGTTGCCTTCGTTCTTCGTGCGTAGCTATCACTTCTCGCTGACACAGGTCTCCTGGTATCTCGGCGCGTTGACTTTCTTCGGCGGGGTCTCTGGAATTTGGCTGGGGGGGTGGCTCGCCGATCGCCTGGGCAGCTACAGCCGCTCCGCCTATGCGCTGGTGCCAGCTGGCGCATTCCTGATCACGATACCGTTGTATGTGCTTGGCGTTCTGGCGCCACCGAGCCTTTGGTCGCTGCCGCTATTCCTGGTGCCCACGGCGCTGGCTCTTGCCTGGTTGGGACCGACGATCTGCGCGATACAGCATCTGGTGTTACCCGACATGCGGACGCTGGCCTCAGCGCTGTTTCTATTCATCAACAATCTGATCGGTCTGGGACTCGGCACGCTGTTGATCGGCCGTTTGTCGGACCACTTCGCCATCAGATATGGCAGCGAATCACTGCGTTATGCGATTCTGTCGGGCACGGGATTCTATCTGATCAGCGCCGCATTGTTTTTGCTGGCTGCGCGCCACCTCGCACGAGAGTGGCAGAAATAACCAGAAATAATGGGAGTGGAACCTATGTGGGGGTCGCCGAGCTTTAGCTGCTCGAATGGACAAACTCGGGCGTTCCGCGAAACCGCGGGTAATCGGCGCGGTAGCAGTCGATCAGCGTTCCGTCGCTGCCGTCCCCGCGGTAAAACGCTCGAAACTGATCGAGTAGGTCATCGACCTGATTCTTTAGGGAAAGCTTGGTGACCACACCAAAGCCGGCTGCCTTATTCTCAGATGGCGTGGCTGTCGCGCACCGGCCAGGGCACTTGGTCTATCCAATTCCAGCCCGAGGGCCCGATCCAGACCCCGTGGTCGGAGCCTAACCCCGATGGGGGCTGTGGACCGCTACGCTCGCATGAGCGTCATTTCTCAGCGATCTTTTGAACGCGATCCACCACCGAGTTGAGTGCCGACGCGGTTGCGTCGGCCGCGGAATGCACAGCGCTTTCGACCTTTTCGATGGCCACCTTTGCACCTGCGGCCACTATTCGCTTTCCGGCGCGACCTGCTTTGCGGCCCTTCTTTACCATCTTTGTCGCGGCCTGGGCGACAGCGCCTGCCGCCCGTTTGCTGGCGGGTTTGGCGCCAGAACTCGCTCTGGTCTTCGCTTTATCGGGCGCCGGACCGCACCCGAGGTGCCGGTTTGGGTTTGCGTGCGGTCGAACCTTTGCGTGAACCCCGATGCTTGCCACTGCTTGTTGCTCGGCGCTTCTTGGCGACCATGACTGCCCCTCGGTATAATTCGCCCTATCCTGCCTCAGTCCGAGTGCGCTGCCATACAGGCTGAAACTCCCTACTCGGAGCACGCAACCAGTTCTCCGCGATCATAGGCCCGGCGGTCGGACATTCGCCCATTTCACTTTTGAGCTGCTCGATCTCGGCGCGCCGCTCTGCAACCGGTACGTCAATAAACAGGTTCATGGCGGCGATTTGCTTTGCTTCCGCATCGTCCCAGGATTTCCACAGGCTGAAAATGTGGTCGCGCATCTGAGTTGGCTCATCTCGCGCACGGAACTGCGCCGCACGGGACCCGCATCGACCTCATCGCGGGGCGGCCAGGCTAAGAGATGAAAGGCAATGTATCGGCCGAGATCGTTAGCGGTGGTCAGAAGACCGCCTGCGGATCCGAAGGCGCCCTGCGGCACCGGCGGCTCCGCGAGATAAGTCCCGTCGGGCTGAAATCGATAGCCCACCGCGCGATTGCCGGGCGGAACTTGCGAAAATTCGAGCTTGGAGGAGTCCATGTGAAGCTTGGCGAGGATTTCGCTGCGAATGTACTTCTCATAAGGTATTCCGGAAGCCTTCGTGACGATGCGGCCGAGTAGGCCGAAGGCGTAGTTCGAGTATTCGTAGCGCGTTCCAGGCGGCGTGGAAAAGGGAATGCCTCGGCGCAGCCATTTGCTGAGATCGGCATCGGTGGCGGCGAGCTGCTGATCCCCGCACGGATTGTCCTCCGGGAAGCCAGCGCTATGGCTTAGAAGTTGACGGATTCGCAACGGTGCGGTGTCGCGGGTTGGCAGTTCCATTTGCGCAAATTCAGGAAGCCACTTCGATACCGGGTCCTCAAGCGAGAGCTTTCCCTCATCGCGCAATTTCAAAACTGCGAGAACTGTGAAACTCTTGGTCATGGAAGCGATGCGAAAGACAGAAGCCACGGTCACGGGCGAGTGGGAGGACAAGTCCTGGACGCCGGAAGATCCGACGTGCACAAGGCGACCATCGATCACGATGCCCCACACCATACCGGGTATCTTTTTGGCAGTGACCTACTCGCGGAAGATACCGTCAATGTCCGGAAAGGCAGATTCGAGCTTTGAGATCCGATCGGGATCAGTGAAACGCGCCGGTGGATAGGCATCGCCGGCAAAGACCAGGCCGGCGGCCAATAAGAAGCAAACTGGGAAGAATCGCATACGAGTCAGAATGCCATAAACACGCTAGGCTCAGTATCCACGCAGGGTGTCACCGGCTCCGGGGTGACGGCTACGTCGCCCACCTCGTTGCCGTCGCATGGTATGGTGCCGGTCGGAGACGGCTCGTTTTAGCTGGCCTTCGGCGCCTCTAATAACCGTGTCCGCAGACCCTAATTTGAGGAGTGTCCGTGGCAGACTTCGATCGAATCAGCCATCTACCCGATGTCATGGGAGGCAAGGCCTGCGTGCGCGGCACCCACCTGACCGTTGGGAAGATCGTCGGCCAGATTGGCACCGGCCACAGCATCGACGAGCTGCTCGCCGACTATCCATCTATCGAGCGGGCAGACATTCTGCAGGCGCTGCGCTATGCGGCATCGCTGACCCAACAGTGAGGCGGAATTCGTAGCAAAGGCCTTAAAATTCCTCGGCCGTAAGGCCGTGCCGGTTCACGTTCGGCTGAGGGCACCGCTAGATAATCGCTTGGGTTTGTTTTCCTGTTTCCCGTGTCGTCAGGCGCGGCGAACAGTTCTATATGAGTGCATTTCTTCCTCGCTTCACGCTCGCTCCGACCGATCTGCTACGCGACGCAACCTATCGGCGCCTTTGGACGTCGATCCTGATCTCCTCGTTCGGCGGACAGGTGACGCTTCTCGCGTTGCCGCTGACGGCGGCGGTGCTGTTGCACGCATCCCCGACGCAGATGGGCATCCTGACGGCGGTGGAGATCGTTCCGTTCGTGCTGTTCTCGCTGCCCACTGGAGTATGGCTCGATCGCGTACGCAAGTTGCCGGTGTACGTGGTCGGCGAACTGTCCATCGCGTGTGCCGTGGCCACAGTGCCGCTCGCATGGTGGTTTGGCTGGTTGTCGATGTCCTGGCTTTATGTCGTCGGTTTCGTGATCGGCGCGGTCAATACGACCGCCGGCAGCGCAGCGCAGGTCGTGCTGACTCAAATCGTCCCGCGTGAACGCCTGGTCGAGGCACATGCCAAGAACGCGCTCGCTTCCTCAACTGCCGAAGTGTCTGGACCTGGCGCGGCCGGCGCGCTGATTAAGCTCACTGGCGCGCCGATCGCCCTGCTGGCGGACGCGGTGCTGTTGCTGATATCGGCAACGATTCTGCGCGGCGTGCCGGTGAAGGAAACGCCGAGTGCGACCAACGCCGCATTCTGGCCTGCCCTGCGCGAAGGCTTGAACTTTGTTCGCGGTCACAGGCTTCTCGTCACCATGGCGAGCTGCGTCGGCGCCTGGGAAATGTGTAGCCAGGCCGCGACCGTGGTACAGATTCTGTTCGCAACGCGCCAGCTGGGACTCAGCGAGCGCGGTGTCGGCCTGAGCTACGTGGCCCTTGGAGCGGGCACCATCGCGGCGAGCACGATCGCCCATCGGCTGGCGCGCCGAATTGGCCCGGGTCCGCTGCTCGTGCTCGGATTCGGTGTCTGCGGCGCCGGCTGGCTGCTGCTCGCGGTCGCGCCGCTGAACGCCTACGGCATCGCCGCGTACGCGATGATGCTCTTGATGTTCGGCATCGGCGCCGTCTTCATCTTCATCAATTTCCTCGCGCTGCGGCAGTCTGTCACGCCCGGTCGAATGCTTGGCCGCATGACCAGCACGATGCGCTGGCTGATCCTGTTGCCAGCCGCGCCTGGCGCGTTGTTGGGGGGCTGGCTGGGCGAACTGTTTGGGCTGCGAGTGACGCTTGGCTTCGCGGGCGGTACAGCCCTTCTGCTCGCACTCATTGCGTGGCGCCTCCCAGTGATTCGCAGCGTGAAGACGTTACCGACCTTAAAGGCTGAAGCCGTCACGCCATATTCGTCGGATCAAACCTCTACGAACGCACGGCTCGACGTGACTGGTGGCCGTGACTTGTAGGAGTCAGCGCGCAATGATAACGGGACCGTCCGATATGAGGACTGTGATCAATATAGTCAGGGTCGAAGTGGTCAGCCGGCGACATGCCGCTTGACGTTCTCCAACTGGGCTGCCCATCCATGTGAGTTCATCTCGACTGCGTACGGGTGCCATCGAAACGAGAAGCGCTCAAGCGAACCTGCTTTTCGATTCGATCGCTGCTGGTCTGACTCGGTGAC
>OBLU010002102.1_pt1 | contig 18444 bp, 19 predicted proteins | sample 1518681 | NCBI WGS metagenome assembly OBLU01 (sample SAMEA3539304, study PRJEB22396) | soil metagenome | biome: tundra; feature: field; material: soil | place: USA | collected 2010-05 | depth 0.15 m | reverse complement strand
TTGCGCGGCTATGCCCACGACCTGCTCCATTTCCTGCGCTGGTGGGCGGGTGTGAGCCACAGCCCGGAGATCAGCGAGGAAGCCGGGATCATTACCTGCTCCTGGAGCGGCCCCCGGACTGTGGCTCGCCTTTGTTCGTCGGTCTCAAGGGGCGCGCTCGGGGACGGCGTATGACCGCCGCGGGGCTGCGCTCTCTGTTCCGCCATCACCGCCGAATCACCACCGTGCCGAAGGCCAACCCCCACCGGTTTCGACACACCTTCGCTACCGACATGATCCTCGCCGGCGTCAGTCTGCCGGCCCTGATGCAACTCATGGGTCATGCCAAGATCGAAACCACGCTGGACTACGTGCAACTCACTTCACAGGACGTGTATCGTCAGTACGCCCGCGCCGTGGCGCAACAGATCCGGCGCATTCCTCCTCCATCATGAGACAACGCCGTCCGCTCGATCATCCTTTGAAGCCTTTCTTCGAGCGCTCCGCCGAGTCCCTCACTACGGCGCTCGGCGATGCCTCCGTGAAAGGCTATCACGCCACCTTCCGGCGCTTCCTGCATTATTTAGGCGCACAGCATCCCGAGGTCCGTCGTTTGGAACAACTGCGGCGCGACCCGCACGTTTTGGGCTGGCTGGCCGAAATACGCGCGCACGTTCCGCCACTGGCTAAATCGACCATCGCCACACAGGTCCTCTATTTGCACCGTCTGCTGGAAGACGTGGCCTTCACCCGGCAGATCCCCACCCTGACTCACCTGCTCTCCCGCGAAGATGCTCCGCGCCCGGAGCGCAAGCTCCCGCGCCCGCTGCTGCCGGAACAGGACCAACGGATTCAACAGGAACTCCGCCGCCGCAACGATCTCGCCAGCAACCTCCTGCTGCTGCAACGCCACACGGGCATGCGGATCGGCGAGTGCGTCGACCTGGCGGCGGACTGTCTACGCCCTCTGGGGCCGGATCAGTGGGCCATTCACGTGCCCCTCGGCAAGCTCAAAACCGAACGCTTGGTTCCCGTCGATTCCTTGGTTTGTCAAATCGTCGAACGCCTGCAATCCCTGCGTTCCCAGAGTGCGGTCGCGCCGGGAAGCTTCCTGCTGCCTCGGCTTCGCAGCCGGGAAACTTTGATTCGCCGTGTTCGCGCCGCGTTCCGCGACGCAGCCGCTGCCGCGGGAATTACGGCCCGCCTCGTTCCTCACCAGAATCGTCATACGTATGCGACGGAAATGTTGCGCGCCGGCGTCACCTTCCCCGGAATCATGGAATTACTCGGACACGCCAGCCCCGACATGACCCTGCTCTACCTGGAAATCACGCAGCCCGATTTGCAGCGCGAGTATCATCTGGCGCGATCCCAACCCCGACACCTGGTCCCATCCCCTCGAGCCCAAGCCTCCGCTTCCTCGCGCGCCGATTTGCCGGGCCTGCTGGATTCACTGGACACCGCCCAGCACGTCCTTGAGATGTTCCGCCGCTCTCTCCCCGAAGGCTCCGCTCGGCGCCTCCTCGATCGCGTACACAACCGCCTCTTCAAGATCGCCGCCGAACTCCGCACCCTCGCAGTTTAGGCACAGATTGGCCGGTTAAGTGGGGTCTCGTCCATTGAGTCGCTCCCATTTTTTAAGCTGAGGGTCGCTGGTTCGAGTCCAGCCTGGCCTACCATCCACTCCTCTATCGCCGCAAAGGCCTCATAATCGGAAAAGAGGGTACCCCCATGACAATCCGTTTCGGCTTCCTGGGGTTGATGGTCGTGGCCTCGCTGGCCCTGAGCGCCGCGCCCAATCCATCCATCCTGGTCTCTGGCGATTGGGTCGCGAACCACTTGAAAGACCAGTCGCTCGTGGTCCTGCACGTCGGCTCGCAGAAGGATTACGACGCAGGCCACGTCCCCGGAGCGCGACTCGTGACGCTCAGCGACATCTCGACCACGGACCAGCGTGGCCTCCGCTTGGAGCTGCCGCCCGTGAGGGATCTCGAGGAGGCTTTCGGACGTATCGGCGTGTCGGACGGCGGGCGAATCGTCGTGTATGCGGGTACGGAGTCGTTGCAGTCGGCGACGCGCGTTTGGTTCACGCTTGACTATCTCGGGCTGGGCGATCGGGCGGCGCTACTCGATGGCGGGCTCGCCTTGTGGCGGGCGGAAGGCCGGCCGCTGAGCACCGTGGCTGCGAGCGTCGAGCCCCGCAAGATTACGGCGCATCCCGCGGCGAAGCTCATTGTCAGCGCCGAATGGGTCCGCACGCATCTCCACGACCGCAACGTGCAACTGCTCGATGCGCGGCTGCCGGAGTTCTACAGCGGAGCGAACGCCGGCGGCATGCCGCGGGCCGGCCACATTCCGGGCGCGCGCAACGTGCCATTTACAAGCGTCCTCGCGGAGGACGGCAAGCTGAAGCCGCTGCAGTCCCTGCGAGCGATTTTGAATCCGGGCGGCGGCCGGGAGCCCGCCCTGACCGTTTCCTACTGCCACATCGGCCAGCAGGCCACCGTACTGTACTTTGTGGCGCGATACGTGGGACTTGATGCGCGGCTCTATGATGGCTCGTTTCAGGATTGGAGCAGCCGCTCCGAACTGCCCGTGGAGCCGGCGGCCGGTGATCAGGCGCTTTCCTCCAAAGTCGATTCGATTTTCTCGTCCTTCGCCGATGGAAAGTCGCCGGGAATGGCAGTCCTTGTCCGGGGCCATGGGCGCACGCTCTTCCATCGCGGCTATGGAATTCGCGACCTCCGGACGTCTGCCGGAATCGATGCGCAAACGGATTTCCGACTGGCGTCGTTCACCAAGCAGTTCACGGCGATGGCCACGATGCTGTTGATACATGACGGAAAGCTGCAATACGACCGGAAACTCACCGACATCTTCCCGGACTTCCCGGCATACGGGCAGGCGATCACCGTTCGTCATTTGCTGACCCACACCTCCGGACTGCCGGACTACGAAGATCTGATGGAGGCGGCTGAGAAAGCCAAGGGGCCAACCTGGAGCGCAACCCATCAGATTCGGGACTGGGAAGTGCTGGACCTGCTCGAGCGACAGACCGCCGGCAAATTCGCGCCGGGAACGAGCTGGTCCTACAGCAATTCCGGATACGTGGTGCTCGGGCTGATTGTGGAGAAGGTATCCGGCCAGCCGTTCGGGCGATTCCTGCACGACCGGATCTTCGAACCGCTTCACATGAGCGATACGCTGGTCTACGCGAACGGCGAGAGCGACGTGCCAAACCGGGCGTACGGACACATGAAGGGCCCCGACGGTTTTATGGAGACCGACCAGAGTCCGACTTCCGCGACTCTGGGCGATGGCGCCGTATATTCCAATCTGGCGGACCTGGCGAAATGGGATGAGTCGCTGGAGAAACACGTACTGCTGAGCCGGAAAGAGATGAGCGCGGCCCTGACGCCCGTCAAGCTTGCCAATGGAAATCGGCCGAAATGGCCCCTCGCGCCGGGCGAGGACAATCTGGCCCCCGGCAAGCCGGTCTCCTACGGATTCGGATGGTTTCTCGATCCCTACGAAGGCCACGTGCGCATGTGGCACTCTGGCAGCACGATGGGGTTTCGCACGGTCATTGACCGTTTCACGGCGAACCAGCTAACCATCGTAGTTCTCTGCAATCGGACAGATCTTGACCCGGGCAAGCTCGCGCTGCAAGTGGCGGACGTCTTCTTTGGCGGCAAATAGTATGCGGCGTATGGGCATTCTTTTTTTCGGCCTTCGGACCGGCCGCTCGGGTGGATGGCAGGAGAGCAGCAAGAACATGTTCCGAGCGAGATGCCGCGATCTGAAGAATTACATCCTGTGAACTGCGTCAATTGTACGGAAGCCTGTCGCGCAGCGACCTCGCCAACCAATTCTCGTCAGGGCGCACGATAGATTTCGCGCCATCCACCCGTCGGGATCGCCACTCCCACGACCGTTCCAATGATCGCCCCCAGAGGAGTAATAACGGCTTTACCGAAGTTGGGGAAGAAATCGAAAGAGCCTCGATCGCTGTGATCGACAGCGGCGCCAACGGCCAGACCGCCGCCAGTGCCGATCAAAAGCCCGATCAGCGTATTTCGCCCGCGGCGCCCTTTGCCCTTCAACTGGACCCTTTTGATTTCCGTGCGCAACAGCGTCTCCTGGCTTGTGGTCGCGTTGATTGCGAGCGAATCGGACGTCACGTTTTGCAGGTATCCGCGGACGGTCCTGCCGCCGGAGAGAGCGACACGGATCTCCGTTCCGGGCGCGAGTTGAATGAGGTTGGCCCACCTTTCAGTGGACGCTTGTTGTTGGGCTGGGGCGTTCCCGGCGAGCCCCGCGAACAACAACGCTACAATCCTGAACTCCATCATTGGCTTGCTCATGAATTCGGCCTTTCACCCGCATGCCGGTTGTTTAGACACCAATTATACCTACTGCGTGCTGGGAAAGTTCGCCCCACTCAGCGCCTTGACCCGCAATGTGGGAAATTCTTGGGTCCGACCGGCGGCAACGAGTGGGCACTACCAACGCCCTTGCGACCGCGATGCCGTTCCACTTGGACGTATCGGCGATCCGGGCAAGCGTCGGGACGACGGAACTGGGAGGCCCTCCGCTGGCTGGTTAAGTTAGCGCCTATTGGATGCCCCCCTCACGCCTCCGGCAGCAATTCCCGCAGTTGTCCCATCAGCTCCGAAGGAAAAAACGGTTTGCGCAAGAAGCGCACCTGGCCCGCCTTGCCCAACGCCGGCGCCTCTTTCGAGTAGCCTGAAATCATCAGCACGGATGCCTGGGGGTGCAGCTTGAGCACGCGCTCCGCCAGCTTGTTGCCGTCCATTTCGGGCATCTTCACGTCGGAGATCAGCAGGTGTATGGTCTCGCGCTCGCAGATCTCGAGCGCCTTCGCCACCCGCGGCGTCACCAGCACGTTGACGCGCCGCGGCTTGAGCATGGTCTCCAGCAGCCGCAGGATCTGCGGATCGTCATCGACAATCAGAACAGTTCGCGTGCCGTTGTCCATTCGAGGATTTGATGCCGCGGGCCGCGGAACGGCGCACGCCGTTAGTCGTAGAAATTTCTGTCCCAGGCGTGGCGCTTGAGAACCGCCAGGGTTTCCCTGGGCAGCGGACCTTGGGCGGATAGCACGGCATTGGCTTCCACGTGGCGCACCGTCCGCATGCCGGGAATCACCGCCGAAACCGCGGGGTGCGAAAGGCAGAATCGCAGCGCGGTTCCCGGTAGGTCCACGCCGTCGCCCAGGTCCCGGCGCAGCGCCGCGACATGCTCCGCCACCTGCCGCTTGCGGTCACCGCTGAAATAGGACTCGCGAAAATCTCCCGGCGGAAACTTCGTGTTCGCGTCGATTTTCCCCGTGAGCCCGCCTTCGTCCAACGGCACGCGAGCCAGCACGCCGATGTTCTCCTTGATGCACAGCGGAAAGAGAGTCCTCGCCGCCCCTTGGTCGAAAACGTTGTAGATCACCTGGACGGTGTCGATGAGGCCGGTCCGGATGGCGCTCAGGCCCGAGTCCGGGTCGTGGTCGGAGAGCGAAAGGCCGGCGGCGCGTATCTTGCCGTCGCGCTTCAGGTCTTCGAACGCGCGGCGCCACTCGTCGCGGTCGATCCACTCGGGGTTCCAGACGTGAAGTTGCAGCAGGTCGATGGCATCCAGCTTGAGGTTTCGCAGGCTCTCCTCCGCGGACTGGATGATGTAGTCGTACGGAAACACGGATTCGATGCCTATGCCCGCGCGGGCGGGCCATAACAGGTTCTTGGGCGGCACTTTGGTAGCGACGTAGATATTGCGGCCCGCAGCCCGGACCACCTGCCCCACCAGTTGCTCGCTATGGCCTTCGCCGTAAGCCAGGGCTGTGTCGATGAAATTCACGCCCAGATCGATGGCGCGCCGCAGCGCCGTGAGCGATTCGTCGTCGGTCCCGCCGAGCCACTGTATGCCGCCGATGCCCCAGGCGCCATAGCCGATTTCGGAAACCCGGAAGTTCGTTCTGCCTAGTTTGCGATAGTTCATTGTCTGCCGGTCCCGTTACTGCGTCACTGCGATGGTCACGCCCGACTGCGTGGAGGCGCTGCCCACCTTGACTACCACCGCCGCATTCCCCGGCACGACCCCGCTGGGAATCTGCGCGGTGACCTGCATGACTCCCGCCACCACGCCCGTTATTCCGCCGTAGGATACTACCGTAGCCGGCTGCCCGCCGATGGTCACCGTTACCAGCAGCACCGGCGCCGGCGGCGTGGCCGAACCCAGTAGGCCGTCGGTCCCCGAGGGACTCGTCTGGCCCTCGCCGGTCTCGTACAGCGTGATGGTGTTCCCGATTTTGACCGCATTCCCCGCTCCATTCAGCGTGCCGTCCTGGTTCAGCGCGACCGCCGGTCCCTGGCCGGAGCTATCCAGCGTGAAGAGCGCCGGCGCGGCCGGAACCACTTGTACCGATCCCGGCGCCGTGGTCTGGCCCTGGTATTGGACCAGCACTTGCACGGCCTGCCCGGTTACCGCATAGGGAACCACCGCCGCCACCTGGGTGTTCCATGCATAGATCATCGGCCCCGGCGTTCCATTGAACAGGACGGTGGTCCCCGCCAGGCTCTTGCTCACCCGGCCGAACGTATCGAGCTGCATCTGCGCCAGTTGGGCGGGCCCCAGGCCGGAGCCGTAGATCACCACCACCTCGCCCGGAGAGAGTGACCCGGGAAGATTGCTGGCGCCATTCGTTACGGCTCCAATGGACAGAGTGGCGCTGAGAGGCGCCAGCATCCGGACGGCGTTGTTCCCGGCATCCGCCACGTAGATGTTGCCGGACGCGCTCACCGCGACTCCCGAGGGTCCATTAAGCTGAGCGCCGGTAGCCACGCCGCCATCGCCCGAAAAGCCCCGGTTACCGTTGCCGGCGATGGTGATGATGGTTCCGCCGGCGTATACTTTCCGGACGCGTGTGCTGCCATCGGCGATGTAGAGATTGCCCGCCGCATCCACCGCGACGCCCGTGGGGTTGGCCAATTGCGCGGCGGTCGCCAGCCCGAGGTCGCCCGCGTATCCTCCGGCGCCGTTGCCAGCGGCCGTGGAGATCGCACCGGCGGCGGTAACCAGTCGGACGGCGTTGTTGTTCGTGTCGGCGATGTAGATGTTGCCCGCCGCATCGGCCGCCACCGCCTTCGGGCCGCTCAATTCCGCGTTCGCGGCCTGCGAGCCGTCACCGGCGTACCCCGCGACGCCGTTGCCTGCCACCGTCGAGATCGTGCCGCTCACGGAAACCTTCCGCACGCGGTTGCCGCCGAACTCCGTGACATACAGATTGCCGGCCGCATCCAAAGCCAAGCCGAACGGCGCATTCAATTGCGCGCTGGCGGCTGCTCCGCCATCTCCCGTGGACCCGGCCGTACCGGTTCCGGCGAAGGTAGTAATCGTGCCGGTGGATGCCACCTTGCGCACGCGGTTGTTGGCGCTATCGGCGATATACACGTTCCCGAGCTTATCCACCGCCACGCCCTCGGGCGCGTTCAGTTGCGCTACGGGGCCGTTGCCGGCATCGCCGCCAAATCCCGCCGAACCATTGCCGGCGATGGTCGAGATCGTGCCGTTCACGGCGGCCTTTCGCACCACGTTGTTGGCCGAATCCGAAACGTACACGCTCCCGTCCACGGCCACCGCGACGCCGTGCGGAAGGTTCATCTGCGCTTTATTCGCCTGCCCGCCGTCGCCCGAATAACTGTAAACGCCGCTGCCCGCAACCGTCGTGATGGACGGACCGACGCTGGCTACGGAGGGGATCTTTCGGACTCTCATGTTACCGGAATCCGCGATGTACAGGTTGCCGGAGGAATCCACAGCGACGCCGGTGGACATGTTCAACACCGAGTTCGCGGCTGGACCGCCATCCCCGGCGAAGCCGTTCGGCCGGTTGCCGGCAATGGAGTTGATACACAAACCTGTTGCGGGACACAGCGTGGTACCGGCCGCGGAGACGGTGATCTCCCGGATGCGGGCGCCCAATACATCGGGTTCCACCTCAAACACATTGCCGTTGGAATCCACCGTCACGGCGAACGGCGAGGCCAGTCCCGCCACGTTCGCCAGCCCGCCGTCGCCGAAATAGCCGATGACGGCTTTGCTATTGCCCGCGATGAAATTGATGTTCCCGTCGGTGGTGATCTTGCGGATCAATCCGTTGCCCGTATCGGCGATATAGATATTGCCCGACGAATCCACCGCCACGTCCTCGGGAGTGCGGAATTCCGCGAGATTGGCCTGGGAGCTGACTGGGGTGGTGGGGACCGGGTCGGGATACCCCGCATCGCCCTGGTAACCCGCAAAGGTGTCGCCGGCGATGGTGGTGATGGTTCCGTCCGTGTACACCTTCCGGATGCTGTTGTTGCTCGTGTCCGCGATGTAGACGTTTCCGGCTGCATCGACTGCGACGCCCGAGGGCAAGTGCAGGTTGGCCTGAGTGGCCGGGCCGCCGTTACCCAGGGAAGGCGTTGGAGGGCCGGTCGGCTGGCCTGGGAGAGAGGCTCCGGTCTGGCCATTCCCGGCGAAGGTGCTGATGATGCCGGCGGCCGAGACCACCCGCACGCGATTGTTCCCCGCGTCCGCAATGTAGAGATTGCCCTTGGAATCCAGGGCCATGCCCTGGGGTGAGTTCAATTGGGCGTTTACGGCCGGTCCGCCGTCGCCGGAAAAGCCTGCATGCGAGGTCCCCGCTACCAGCGTGAGCGTGCCGCCGCCGCTCACCTTGAACACGGAATTCAGACTGCTGAAATAGAAATTGCCGGCGCTGTCCGCGAGCACGCGCGACGGTTGCCCGATGGAGAGGCTCACGGCCGATACCGGTGTGGCCGGCGGCGCGGCGCCCGCGACGGTAGAAATCGAATACTGCTGCGCCATTCCCGCCGTACAAGACGCCAGCAGGACCAATCCGCTTCGGTAGAGCCTTCCAACCGCTTGCAACATGTATAATTCCAGTCCGGTGCTTTCGTAATAGCGCAAAAATACAGGGTTTAAGCAGCTATGATACCACTCCAACGGCCAGCGCCTTCGTCAGCGGCGCCCGGCCGGTACGGGCGCGAATAACACACTTGTTTTCAATGGGCGTGAATGAGCGCCGGGCGGCGGCCCGTGCTGTTTCGGGCAGCGTGTTAGCGGAAGAAAGCCGCGCCAGTTCCTCCGGCAACTGTTGCTCGAAGCACCCAGTTGTGGTTTTCCGGCCCGATGCGGGAAGCATCACAGGCCGAACATGGCGTGGTATTTTTGCGGCAGCCGCGCACGCTGCATCTGGTGGTTGACGAAAACGTGGCGGGTGTGTCCGGTGGCTAGGACTTGGCCGGATTCCACCAGGCGCATTTCATATGCGAAGACTGCGATGCGGGCGTTGGCCTCGTCCACCCAGGTCTTGACGATCACCTCGTCGTCGAAGCGGGCTGGCGCGCGGTAGCGGCAATAGGATTCGGCCACCGCCAGGAGAACGCCGTCTTCGTTTTCCATGTCGCGGTAGTTGAAGCCCAAGGACTTGCAAAGCTCCACGCGGCCCACTTCCATCCAGACCAGGTAATTGGCGTAATAGACCACGCCCATGCAGTCGGTTTCGGCGTAGCGCACGCGCAAACGGGTTTCGGCGGTGGGTTTCATGGGTAGAAGTATTGTAGCCCGGCGCAACGGGGGGGCGGCCGATACCGTCTGTTAGACTGAGTGTTACTGCCCAACATGCATGCGCGAGTGTTGTTTTTCGGCGTCTTGAAGGACCTGGTGGGGCGGCCCTCGGAAGAGGCCGAAGTCCCCGCCGGGACTACCCTGGGCGCCGTGCTGGAAGGCTACGCGGTGCGGTTTCCGCGCTTGCGGGAGATGACTGGGAGCATCGCCGCCGCGCGCAATCAGCAGTTTGCGGACCTCTCGGCGAAGGTGGAGGAGGGCGACGAAGTGGCCTTTTTGCCTCCGGTGAGCGGGGGAACGGACGCCGCGCAGCCGGAGATTTGCGACGGGGGGCACTACTTCGCGCTCACCCGGCGGGAGATCAATCCCCGCGCTGTCGCGGCGCGCCTGATCGCAGGCCCGGAGGGCGCGGTAGTGACTTTCGAAGGTACGGTCCGGAACAATACCAAGGGCCGCCCCACGCGCTTTCTGGAGTACGAGGGCTACGAGCCTATGGCGCTCCGGACGATGGCGCGGATTGGGCGCGAAATCGCCGCCGCGCGCGAGATCTGCCGTATCGCGATGGTGCATCGCCTGGGCCGCCTGCTGGTGGGCGAAACCAGCGTGGCGGTGGTGGTCACGGCGCCGCACCGGCGGCCTGCTTTCGAGGCCGCGCTCGAAGCCATCGACCGGCTCAAGAAAGTCGTTCCCATCTGGAAGAAGGAGTACTTCGCGGATGGAGAGGTGTGGGTGGAAGGGGAGGGAGACCGCGATGCGCCAGCGCGCTAGCTATCTGACCGCGGGATTCGATGCTACCGGGAAACCGCTCGCTGACGCTCACGGCTCCGCGCGGAGCCACGACCGTCAGGGAGTGGTTGCCTGCAAAAGCACAGCATCACACGGTCGGAGACCTAGTTCTCCGATCGTGTTGACTTGCCGGGTCCGCCGCGGGCCGGGCATGCCCGACCCCTACAACGGGGCGCCTCGCCCGCTGGGCGGCCGCGAAGCGAATCGCTGGCTGGGGCTCGCTATTCTTTGCCTGGCGGCAGGCTCGGCCGTGGCGCAGCAGTCCTCCGTGTTCCGCGACAACGTCAATCTGGTGCATGCCGTGGCGACCGTGAGAAACCAGGCGGGCAATCTGGTGGGGGCGCTCCAGAAAGAGGATTTCGAAATCTACGATAACGGCGTGCGGCAGGATCTCGCGGTGTTCGAGCGCCAGACGGAACAGCCGATTTCGATCGTCCTGATGATCGATACCAGCGGGTCCACCGGCAAGGACCTGAAGTACGAAACCGATTCGGCCAGCCGGTTTCTGCGCGCGCTGCTTTCGGAAGGCAGCGACCGGGACGCCGTCGCGCTCTACGGCGTCAATGCGGACGTGACGCAGCTCCGCGACTTCACCCACGACTACGCGTCGCTGGAGCAGCGCTTCCGGTACTTGTATCCGGAAGGCGCGACGGCGCTCTTCGACGCGGTCCTCTTGGGTTCGCGGTCCCTCGAAAAGCGCGAAGGCCGCAAAGTCATCATCATCGTCACCGACGGCGACGACACTTACTCCAAGACGACTTCCCATCAGGCGCTCGAGGCGGCCCAACTGGCCGATGCCGCTATCTATCCGGTGGTGGTGGTGCCCATCACCAACGACGCCGGCCGCAACATCGGCGGCGAGCACGTCCTGATCTTCATGGCGGAAGGGACGGGCGGCCGCACGTTCATGCCGACGCTGGGGCCGCAACTCGACAAAGCGTTCTCCGAGATCGTCACGGAGCTGCGGACGCAGTATATGTTGGGCTTTTACCCCCACGGCGTGCCGCCCACCAGGGATCGTTTCCACAAGCTGGAAGTGCGGGTGAAGCGGCCGGAATTGCGGGTATCGGCGCGCAACGGCTATTATGGTGAAGTCGAGGCTGCAACCGGCCCGTCGGATGCCCGCGTGTCGGTGACCTCCGAAACAACCAGGAAGGTTCCCGACAAGACCAAGAAGCAGTAGGAGAGGCGATTACGTTACAACAGGCTGGAAAGTCCGGGCGCGCACCGGAACAAACGTTCGAAGAGGCCAAGTACCTGAAGCGCCTCATCGAGAGCGCCACGCCCGTGCGCGTGAAACTGGCGGGCGGAGAAGAAGTCACCGGGACCATCGAGTACTACGACCAGTCTTTCATTCGCCTGACGCGCAAGGGCGAGCCGAATCTGTTCGTATTCAAGCACGATATCCAGTACCTCCAGGAAGAAAGCTAGCGGTGGACGGTTATCTGGAAACCGCCGTTGAAATCGCCCGCGAGGCCGGCGCGCTGCTGGCGAACTACTTCGAGCGCCGCGTCCGGTTCGAGCTCAAGGGCGAATTCGATCTGGTGACCGAAGCCGACCGCGCCTCCGAGAAGCTGGTGGTGGAGCGGCTGCGGACACATTTCCCCTCGCACGCCATCGTGGCGGAGGAAGGCGGCGGCCACGAAAGCTCCTCCGAATATCGCTGGTACGTGGACCCGCTCGACGGCACCACCAATTTCGCGCACGGGTTCCCGGTGTTCAACGTCACGTTGGGGCTGCAGCGCGCCGGCGAGGCGGTAGCCGGCGTGGTGTACGACCCGATCCGGCAAGAAGTGTTTTCAGCCGAACGGGGGTCCGGCGCGTACCTGAATGGCAAGCGCATTCGCGTTTCCACCACCCGGAACCTGGGCGAGAGCCTGGCGTCCACGGGCTTTCCGAGCCGTAAGCGCAGCCACGACGTAAATATTCACTTCTATTACCAGGTGGCGATGGCCTCGCACGGGGTGCGGCGAACGGGTTCGGCGGCCATCGACCTGGCATATGTGGCGTCTGGGCGGCTGGATTTTTTCTGGGAATTCGGCCTGAAGCCCTGGGACATGGCCGCGGGCGTGCTCCTGGTACAGGAAGCGGGCGGGCGCGTCTCCGACATGCACGGCGCGCCGCACAGCATCAATGCGTCGCCGCATCTGCTGGCCGATAACGGCGCGCTGCACGAGCCGGCGCTGGCGTTCCTGTCGGAGATCTTCCAAGGCAACTTCAGCGTGCCGATGCCGGAGATGAAGTAGCCCTTCCCCCTTGCGCTTGGGCGCGCATTCCAAGATAATAAGACCTGCTTACTACTAATATCGCAATCGAGAACCGGAGGTGAACAAATGCGTAAGCGCTACCGCACGATCACCCTGGCGCTGGCGAGCCTGTTACCCCTTGCCAGTTCCTTTGCGGCCGACATCAAGTTGGTGAAAGCCGTGTCCGGCCATTTCGAGCTTTATACCACCGACAACGAAGCCGCGGCCAAGGCGGCTCTCACGCACTTCGAGACGGTGCGCGGGTATCTGCTGAAGACGACCAACTCCCAGGATCCATTCCAGAACCCGGTGAGAATCGTCGGTTTCAAGTCTTTGGGGGAGTTCAGTTCCTATCGCCCGAGAAATGTCGAAAGCGACAAAGCCTTCGCCGTAACCAACGCCGATCGTACAACCATCGTCATGGCGGGACTCAAGAAGGAATTCTACGAATATGGCGTGCTCCAGTATGCCACGCTGTTCTTGGACCGCACCGCTTCCAACCTGCCGTTTTGGCTCAGGCTGGGCCTTTCCCAACTCTACTCCACCCTGAGCCCGGAGAACGGGCAGATCTCGATCGGCTCCGCTCCCTACCGTTCCTACCGCGCCGGGAGTATGCCGGACCTCAACATGTCCGTGTTGATGGGGCTCCGCTCCCGCGACGTGGCAGGCGATAAGCAGGCGGACAGTTTTTACGCTACGAACAACAGTACGTCGGCTAGCTTGGCTGCTACGAAGGGTATGGACACGATCTCCAATGCGCTTACCCAGGACTTCCCTCTCATAACCTTCCGGTTGACCCACATGCTGATGTTCAAGAAAGAGTACGCTGCGAAGTTCGGCGCCTTCGTGAGCGCTCTTTCGCAGGGCCAGGACTCGGCCGCCGCGTTCGGAACAGTTTATGGACAATCCCTGACAGGCGTGGGGCAGGATCTCGCTCTGTATTTCAAATTGCCGTCGCACGCCGTGGTGACCATCGCATTTCAGTTGGAAAAACCCGTGACGCCGCAAGTCAGCCAGCTCTCTCCGGGCGATTCGGCCCCCATCCTGGCCGAGCTCAAGACCGCGAGATAGATCGGTGGGGCAGACCATCGTTGTTTGTGGTCTGCCGCCGCTTCGCGGCGCGGGCAGACGACAGAAAACGATCGTCCGCCTCACGGAGAAGAACCTGCATTCTCCGCGCCGTGCGTCGCCAGATATCCGCCCTTCGTCCGCCATTCCCGCCTTTGGTCGGGAGACCCGCACGGATTCCTGCCCTTCCCGCTTATTCTGCTGATGGAAGGGAGAACAAGTGGAGCACATAATCGAAGCCGAGCATGTCAGCCGGCGTTATCCGCTGGACCATAACTTCGTGATGGCCCTCGATGACGTGACTTTGCGTTTGGAGCGCGGCGAGTTCCTGGCGATCGCGGGGCCGAGCGGGACAGGTAAATCCACGCTACTGAATCTGATCGGCTGCATCGATAGCCCGTCCAGCGGGCGCATCCGGATCGAGGGAATCGATACCTCGGCATTGAAGCCGGCGCAACTGGCCGCGTTGCGGCGGAAGAGGATCGGTTTTGTTTTTCAGACCTTCAACCTCATTCCGGTCTTTACGGCTTGGGAAAACGTGGAGTTTCCGCTGCTGCTCGGGCGGGTAGCGGATCGCGATCGCAAGCGGCGGGTCGAGAACGCGCTGGAGAGCGTCGGACTGGCGGACCGCGCGCGCCACCGCCCGGATCTTCTCTCGGGGGGCGAACGGCGGCGCATCGCGGTCGCGCGGGCGATCGTGCATCGGCCCGCGCTGGTATTGGCCGACGAGCCCACCGCTAACCTGGACACGCACACGGCCGTCCAGTTGATCGACTTGATGCGCGACCTAAACCGCAGCCTGGGCCTGACCTTCGTGTTCGCCACGCACGACCAGCGCTTGCTTGGCCGCGCGGACCGCATTGTGCGGATGTGCGACGGCAGGGTGGTCGAAGACGCCGGTATTCGAGGAGTGAACTATGCAGAAGTTTCTGTCGCTGGCAATTAGAAACGTGTTCCGCAACAAACGGCGGACGCTGATGACCCTCCTGGTAGTCTCGGGCGGGGTGGCGGGACTGCTGCTCACGGGCGGTTTTTTCGCGTTTATGTTCCGGGGTCTGCGTGAACAGACCATTCGGAACCGTCTGGGACATTTGCAGATCAATAACGCGAACACCTTCCGGCGGGATGAAACGCACGCGCTGGAAAACGGCTTGGAGGACTACGGCCGAATCGCAGCCATCGCTTCCGCGGAAGGCCACGTGCGCGGAGTCGCGCCGCGGATCGAATTTTGCGGCATGGTCTCCAACGGCATGAAGTCGTCCGGGTTCATGGGCAGCGCCGTGGATCCCGAAAGTGAGAAGAACATGGGATTCGCGCCTCGCTTGGTAGCGGGGCGGGACCTCAACGAAAAATCGGACACTGGCAACGATGCGCTGCTGGGCGTCGGACTGGCGCGGTCCATGAATGCCAAGCCGGGCGACAGGCTGACCCTGCTCGCGGTGACAGCCGATGGCGCGTTGAATGGCATCGACGTGGACGTGGTGGGCACGCTGACTACCAGCGTGAAAGATCTGGACGACCGCCAAGGTAGGCTTCCTTGACGCGCGCCTGCGCATGCGCGTCGTCATCGGCCCGGACGAAGGCGCCGGCTTCGCTGGAAAACGTGGGAGTGCCCCCGCTTTCGCTGGAATCGCTAGTGGAGAACAGCGTCAAGCATGTGATCGCGGTCCGGCCGGCGGGCGGTGCGATTCTGGTCACCGCGTCGGCCGATGGGAGCGAGATCCATCTGGAAGTCCGGGACGATGGGCCGGGCTTCGCCGCGGAGAGGATGACTCCCGGCCACGGGTTGGACAATCTGTCGGCCCGGCTGGCATTGCTCTTCGCCCCGCGCGCCGGCCTGACGTTCGCGCGGAATAACGGCTTCGCCACGGTGCGCGTTGCGTTGCCGCGTTCCCCGGAGGGATCGCCACGGGCATGACCGCGCCAACTCTTCGCGTGTACCTGGTGGACGATGAGCCGCCGACGGTCGAGCGTCTGGAAAGAATGCTCGCCGGCGTTCCCGAGATTCAGGTCGCGGGGAGCGCGTCGGACCCGGCGGCGGCCCTCGATTTTCTTTCGCGCGAGGCGGTGGACGCGGTCTTTCTGGACATCGAGATGCCCGGAATCAATGGCTTTGAACTACTGGCGCGCCTGCCCGAGCAGCCGCTCGTGATCTTCACCACGGCATACGATCAGTACGCGCTGAAGGCGTTCGAGGTGAATTCCATCGATTTCCTGCTCAAGCCGGTCGACCAGGAGCAGTTGGCGCGGGCGCTGCGGAAATTGGAGCGGCTTCGCTCGGCCGGCAAGCCCAAGTGGATGCGCCAGCCCGAGATGCAGGCGTTACTGCACGAGTTGGCCGCTTCCCTGCGCCCCTCGCCGCAGGATTATCCCGAACGGATCGCCTCGCGCGTGGGAGAGCGGACGCACCTGGTCGAGTTGTCCGCGGTCACTCACTTTTTCGCTCGGGACAAGCTGACGTACGCGGTGGCGGCCGGCGCAACTCCTGTGTGTGGACCAGAGCATTGCGGAGCTCGAGCGGAGGCTGGACCCGAAGCGCTTCATCCGCATCCATCGGGCGATTCTGCTGAACCTCCGATTGGGTGGAGGAAGTGCATTCGCGATTGGGCGGACAGATAACCGTCGCGCTGAAGGACGCAAAGCGCACGCAACTGGCGGTTGCCCGCGATCGCATGAGCGCACTGAAACAACGCCTGCTACGCCTGTGACGCCGCGATGGCCTGCTCCAGGTCCCAGATAATGTCTTCCACGTCTTCGATACCCACCGAAATCCGAACCAGGTCCTTCGTCACGCCGGCTTCGATCTGCTGTTCGTCGTTCAACTGTTGGTGCGTGGTCGAGGACGGATGGATGATGAGACTCTTGGCGTCGCCGAGGTTGGCGAGGTGCGAAAAGAGCTGCACGGAGTCGATCAGCTTGCGGCCGGCTTCGAGCCCGCCTTTGATGCCAAAGGTCACGATCGAGCCGCAGCCTTGTGGCAGGTACTTCCGCGCCAGACCGCGATACGGGCTGGATTCCAGACCGGGGTACTTCACCCAGGACACGGTCGGATGCTTTTCCAGCCATTCGGCAACCTGCTGCGCGTTGCGGCTGTGCTGCTCCATGCGGAACTTCAGGGTCTCGATCCCTTGCAGGAACAGGAACGAGTTGAACGGGCTGATGCACGGGCCAAAATCGCGCAGGCCCTCGACCCGCGCCTTGATGATGAAAGCGAGTCCGCCGAAGACCTCGGTGAACTTCATGCCGTGGTAGCCCGGACTCGGTTCGGTGAGCGCCGGGAACTTCTCGCTCCACGGGAATTTTCCGCTATCGACGATGATGCCGCCGATCGACGTGCCGTGGCCGCCCAGAAACTTGGTCGCGGAGTGGACCACGACATCGGCGCCGTGCTCCATGGGGCGGCAGAGATAGGGCGAGGCCATGGTGTTATCGATGACCAGCGGCAGGCCGGCTTCGTGCGCGACGGCCGCCACGCGCTCGATATCGAGCACGTTCATGCGCGGGTTGGCGATGGTTTCGCCGTAGACGGCGCGCGTCTTCGGGGTAATAGCCTTGCGGAAGTTCTCGGGGTCGTCCGGCTCGACGAACTTCACGTCGATTCCGATGCGGCGGAAGCTTACGTCGAACTGCGTGTACGTTCCGCCGTATAGTGTGCTGGATGCCACCAGTTCGTCGCCCGCGCCCATGAGGCTGGCGATGGCGAGAAACTGGGCCGCCTGCCCGCTGGAGGTGGCCAGCGCGCCGATTCCGCCTTCGAGCGCCGCGACGCGCTCCTCGAAGACGCCGGTGGTCGGGTTCATGATGCGCGTGTAAATATTGCCGAACTTCTGGAGCGCAAACAGCTCGGCCGCGTGGGTGGAATCCTCGAACACGAACGAGGTGGTCTGGTAAATCGGAACGGCGCGTGCCATGCTGGCCTTATCGGGAGTCTGCCCGGCATGCAGCGATCGGGTGGAAAAGCCCATTTGACGGGCGGGAGCGTTAGCGTCTGCCATAAGGAATCGGGATATCAGAGTGGATCGGACCAAACCGCCAGGATGTTCCCCTCCGGATCGGCGAAATGAAAACGGCGCCCGCCAGGGAAATCGAAGGTTTCGCGTACGACTTTACCGCCGGCGGCGAGCACTTTGGACTGGATGCCATCCAGATCCGCGGCGTAGAGCACCACGAGCGGACCAGCCGCGGAGACCTGCGCATCGGTGGTGAAACCGCCGGCGATCCGCCCGTCATGAAAGCTGGTATAGCCCGGGCCCCAGTCTTTGAACTTCCAGCCGAGCACCTCGCCGTAAAACGCCTTCACGCGGCTTGTGTCCGTGCAGGGGAACTCGATGTAGTCGATGCAGCGGTCATGCGAAGTTTCCATAGGGGTGAGCACAGCGGAAGGTCGGCCCCTGTTCCATGCTTTGAAAGATGAAATACACCCCGTACTGGCCGGCCCGCTCCATGCGGCGCAACCCGGGCCGGACGTAATCTTCTTTACGGACACCTTTTTGCGCCCACTCCATGGGGATCTTGTGGTTGCGGGCGAACGCCTCAACCCATCCCCGATACTCGCCGGTCCGTTTGCTCAACGCCCCCTTGTCCACCACGGGAACCCCGGTCACGTTGCGGAAAAAGTAGACCACTTGTTCGGGACGCGACAGCCCGCTCAGATATCCGTGGATGACGATGCGGTCGAAGCAGTGGTATACAAAAACCAGCAGGCTGGAAAACAGCTTGGCGA
>OBLU010002101.1_pt1 | contig 18446 bp, 13 predicted proteins | sample 1518681 | NCBI WGS metagenome assembly OBLU01 (sample SAMEA3539304, study PRJEB22396) | soil metagenome | biome: tundra; feature: field; material: soil | place: USA | collected 2010-05 | depth 0.15 m | reverse complement strand
GGCGGCTCGGCGAAACAGGTCCAGCGCTTCCTCCACCAGCCCCAGCTTGAAAAGGACCTGTCCGAGATTGTGTTGAGCCTCTGGCCAATCCGGATGAATCTCCAACGCTTTCCGGAAAGAGGCAATGGCGGCCGCGTATTCCTTGTGGGAGCTTTCCGCGCAGCCGGCTGCGTACCATGCGCGAGACAGTTTCGGGTTGAGTTGGAGCGATCGCCGGTACGCGGCGATAGCATCCGGAGGGTGCCCAAGTGTCTGCAGGGCGTTGCCCAAGTCGCAGAGCAAGTCTGCGTCGTCGGGCATCAGCGCGATTGCCCTCTTCAAAAAGGGGACGGCGTCGGCGGCCTGCGCCAAAGTCTGCAGGACTCGACCCAGGGCGGCCAGGGCGCGCGCATGCTCGGGGTCGTTGTCTATGGCCCGGCGAAAGCACTCCGCGGCTGGCCCCATCTGCCCCTTTGCCCGGTAAGCGACGCCAAGATTGTAGTGAGCGGCGGCGTAACCGGGAGCTCGCGCCAGGGCTTGCTGGTATGCCGCAATCGCGTCGTCTAGACGCTCTTGCTCCTTCCAAAGAACGCCCAGGTTATTGTAATAGTCGGGGGAATCGGCGAGAGCAATTGCCCGTCGAAAGCTAGCCTCCGCTTCGTCCGCCATCCCCAGCGCTGCCAGGTTCAGTCCCAGGATGTTGTAACACCTGGCCTGATCTGGCACGATCGCGAGAGCCCGGCGATTCAGTTCGACTGCTTGAGCGGGTCGACCGGTCTGGTGAGCGATTACTCCAAGCAAGTATAGGACGTCGATGTGATCGGGCGTTGCCCGCAGAATCTCCCGATAGAGCCCGCTCGCTTCCACCAGATGTCCGGCGCGATGGTGATCGAGCGCCTGCCGGAACAAATTGTCTTCGTGCTCGGTCAAGGATTGAGTATAGTCTGTTCGCTATCGACGGCGCTTCACTTATGGGGCTCATCGATACCGAAATCGAAACCTTTGCCGTAACTACCCTTAGGCGGTTCAGCTGAACCAAGCTGAAAGAAAAGGTACTCTCCCTTGGTGAGCTTGGCAGTGGTGAGCTTGAACAGTCCCGGCCCAACTTCGAGAGAATCGAATGGCCTCCTCGCCTCGGCTTTGAGCTCCGGCTTCGGGCCAGGTGGGCCCATTTCGAGCTCCCTGCGGTCGGCCTTGTGATCGAGGGCGACCAGGACGACCTCTTCAATTGCCTTGCCTTCGGGAAGGCGCATATAGAAAGTTGGCCCCGCATCCTTGATCCTGGTTTTCGCAGCCGGTCCGACCAGGTAGGCGACAATCTTGCCCTTCTTCAGCAACACTTTGCCCAAACCGGCCCCCTCCTGCGTTCCTAACAATATTTTGATATCCACTCTCACCGGCGCCTCTGCCGGAAAACGATACAAGCCGAGCTCGGGCGGGACTTTGGATGCGTAATCGTCGGCCGGATAGTGTTTAGCGGGAAGACTTGCCACCGGTGGAGATGCTCCCGGCGTTTCAGGGTGGCTTGGTACTGGCGGTGGCGAGGCCGGCTTGGGCGTGTAGGAAGGGTCCAACAGATAGTTCACAATCGAATCGCTGATGCCGAGCTTCCTGAGCTCGAGAATCTCGGCGGTGTTCAGATCGAAGGCTTTGCCGTTCATTTTGATCTTTGTAATGATCACTTCTTCAGCAACGCCCCCTTTCGAGAGTTCGACTACGCCCTCCACAGTGAGAGACGCGCTGCTCTTGGGCGATTGCGCTCGCACTACGGGGACGGGAACCGACGCCAGTACCGCCGCCAGGCAAAGGAAACGTAACAGTGGACAGCTCACCATCAAAAATGCACCCAGATTGAGATTAGATCAATCGGTTGTTCTTGTAAACGGCTCTTCCTGGGAATCTGTGGGAACCAGGCGGGCTCAAAGTCGGGTTGGGGTGAGGTGTATTGCGCCGGCTGCCAGGCTGTTCCGGACCGGCGGGCCGGATGACCGCTTCTTGTTATTCTTTCTTATTCTTCGACTGGGCTTGCAAAACTGGTCTGGATGGGTGTAACGTGTTCTACCAAGGACGACAGCCATGCAAGCGGACCAGCACCGGGCGGTGGGGCAAGAGATGACAGAGCCGGCTGAGGCGTCGCCTTCACAAGAAAACCTCGCTCTCCTTTATCAAGGCTTATTGACCGGCATTGTCCGACTGCAATCGCAGCGACAGCGGATCGCGGATGGAGAAAGCTTCCGAAAGCGGACCAAGGCTACGCTGCAAGAGGTTGAGCAGGTGGCGGTTGCGGCTGGTTACGATGTTCGCGACGTGAAGGATACGCACTTTGCCGTGGTGGCTTTTCTGGATTCGGTGGTGCTGCACTCGAAGGACCCTGTTCACGCGGAGTGGGAAAGCAAGACACTACAGGAGGAACTGTTCGGGAAAAGCGAGGCAGGCGTGGTTTTTTTCGAAAAGCTGGAACACTTTCGTTCCCGTCGCGATTCCCAACAACTGGCCGACATTGTCGAGGTTTATTTGCTCTGTCTGCTTTTAGGGTTTGAAGGCCGGTATTCGGGCGGTGCGCGGGGGGAATTGGATGGAATCATCCAGCGAACGCGGATGCGAATACAGGATATTCGAGGCCGGAGCCGCCAGATTTCACCCACAGGTGGCCTGCCGACGGATCCAACATCGCTTGTTCCGGTCGAGCATGCTGAGGACCAATTCCGCCTTGTAACGCTAGGGGCAGTCGTCCTCACTATCCTTTGTTTTGGCTTGTGTTTCTGGGCGTTGAGCTCGGAGGCGTCCCGAGCAAGCGAACAACTAAGCAAACTGTTTTAGCGGCCCCTATGTACGCGGCATCTTAAAGGACTTCGGTGACCATCAAGAGTCTGCTCTTCATTTTGTTCCTGTGTTTATGCCTGGTTTGGGTCGGGGCGGCCTACCTGCGCCCCGGTCCGGACTTCCCGCGAGTTGGACTTCTCTGGACGGCCTTGGTCTTGATGGCGGCGCTGGCGATGGTCCTTGGGGCCCGCCTTTGGGGGTGGTGGCGTCTGTGGCGCGCCAAGGCGGCGGTTCGGCCGGTTGCTCCCGCTAAGACCGCGCGTATTGTCCACGAGGACGATGCGGCGCTGGCTGCTCTTATTGCGGACGCGAACGCCGCTCTTGCCAAGGCGCCGGGCTACGCGGGATCGCGCGGAAAATCACCGCTCTCAGGCTTGCCCTTATACCTTCTGATTGGACCGGAGGGAGCCGGCAAGACCAGCACATTCCTCAACTCCGGCGTCGAACCGCAGTTGCTTGCCGGACAAGCAAGCGGATCTGCCCCAGTTTCTACGCGACTCTGCAACCTCTGGCTGGCCAAGAACGCGGTCTTCGCCGAGATCTCCGGGCGAGTGTTCAGCGGTGAAATCAGCCGCTGGAGCGAACTGCTGAGCGTGCTTCGAGGAAAAGCCTCGGTCCCTTTCTGGCGTCGCCTATGGCGCGAACCCGATGAGGGGTTGATGCTTCGCGGCGTCATCGGGTTTTGCGATGTCAGAGAGCTCACCGGGGCCGCCGCCGACCCCCAGCGATTGGAGCGCGGTTGCCGCGATTGGCAGGAGCGGCTAAGAGCCGTCGGTGAAGTTTTTGGCGTTGAATTTCCGGTGTACCAGGTATTCACGAAGTGTGACAAGATCCCCTTCTTTCCCGATTTCTTTGGCAGACTGCCGGAATCGGAGGTGAATCAGATCTTGGGCTGCACGCTCCCCATTCGCAAGCCCGACCCAACGCCAGCCGGCGAGGTGTTTGCGGAGGCTGAGGCAAAGCGCCTCACCGGAGCATTCCGCCCGCTTTATCACTCGCTGGCGGAACGCCGCCTCACCCATTTGGCTCACGAACCCAATCCCGCCCGAAAGCCGGGGATCTACGAGTTTCCAAGGGAGCTCAAACGGATCCGCGCGCCACTGGTTCAGTTCCTTACCGATGTGTTCCGGCCCCATCCGCTGCGTCCCGTTCCGGTCCTGAGGGGTTTCTACCTGACTGCCGTGCAAGAAGTAGAAGTCGCGATCGCGAAACCAGCCGCGAGCGAGGCGGATTGGACCAGTCCCAATCTGAGCATGGAGACCACTCGCTTGTTTCGGGGAGACGCTACTCAGATTTTCAACCCGGATGAGCCGGACCGGACCGGACCGCCTCGCGGCCGCAAGGGGATGGGTACTCGCTGGATCTTTGTCTCGGATTTGTTCCATCAGATAGTCCTGGCGGACCGCCCCTCCCTGCAAAGAGCCGCGCCGAAAGATGCGCGTTTCGAACGGTATCGCCGTGGCGTCTTCGCCGCGATTTGCGCGGTGTGTGTTCTTTTGTGCCTTGCGTTTGTGAATTCCTGGAGCAAGAATCGAGGCCTCCTGCACGACGTTGAAGACGCCGGCCGCAGCGCCGACATTGCGAAACACGGCGATTTGGCAACAGTAGACGATCTTCGGTTGCTGGACGATCTGCGTAAACAGGTCGATGGGCTGGAACACCACGAATCATGGTGGTATCACTGGGGCCTCTACAAGGGCAACGCGATCTTGGATGACGCAAGGAAGGCCTACTTCGGGCGCTTTCAGCGACTCCTTCTCAATGATCTAAACGGCGTAATCCTGGGCCAACTGAGGAACTTGTCGGCGACGCCATCTCCTAACGATCCGGACGAGCCGGCCTATTCCCAATTGAAAACCCACCTTACGATTTCATCGGGTAGTTGCAAGGCAGACCCTGAACTCGTCTCCCGCATTTTGAAGGGAACGGGCGGGCAACTCGCTCCGGACGCCGGCCCCACGTGGCACGTGCTTGCGAACCTGCAGATAGACTTTTACGCAAGTGCGCTGAGCCGCGGCAATCCCTGCCAATTGAAGGAAGACACCACCGCCCGCGATCATGCACGCCAGTACCTCTTGGGGATCAAGGGCATTGACCGGATCTACCGAGGCATATTGGAGGCTGCCGAAAAGAATGTGCCGAGGCCACAACAGCTTGAAAATCTGGCTCCCAACTATAAGCAAGTGCTCAATGGTGACGGCGCAATTAGCGCGGCCTTTACCCAAGCGGGCTGGCACTTCGTACAAAGCGCCTCCAAGAAAGCCGGCAATACCGGAGCGCCTGACGACTCCTGCGTGATTGGTAACAGTCCGGGCCTCGTGAGCGCACTGAAGCAGGATGACGTCGAGAAAAAGATCCAACAGCGTTTCATCCAAGAGTACATCGACCGGTGGCAGAAATATGTGGCTGGATTCTCCGTCGTGCCCTACAAGAACGCGGCCGACGCCGCGCAGAAGTTAGACATCCTGGCGGGTAACAAGTCCCCATTGCTGGCGCTGCTTAAGTTGACTGCCGATCAAACCGACTTTCCACCGATCGCGACCGAAACCAGCGTTTTTGAAAAGGTGCCGGTGGTTGGTGGTGTATTCAAGGAACGCGAAAAGGCGGCGCATCAGCTTGCAGCTACCCTGACGGACACGTCGCACACGTTAAGCACCGTCGATATAACGCGCTTTTTCCAGCCCGTGCACTACGTGGTGCCGGCAGCCAGCGAGCGATGGATCAACGAGAAGAACGGCGCCTACATGGATGCCTTGGCCGCCTTACGAAGCGCAGTACAGGCCACGACACGGTCATCGGCGGATACACCCGACCCTCAGACCGCCATGCAGTCTGGTGACAAGGCCGAAGAGACCGTCCGCCAGTTGGAAAAAGGTTTCAATCCCGCTGGGGTTGGTGATCTGGACCGTCAAGTCACCCGGTTACTCGAGGAACCCATAACCAATGCCACGCGTTTTCTGAATCCGCCAAACCCGGACCAGAAGGTCGGAACTGACTTGCAGAAGTTCTGTTCTTCCTTGCAGCCCTTGCTTCGGAAGTACCCATTCAATCCATCCGCGCAAGAAGGCTCGCCGGGTACCGAGGCAACGTTGAATGAATTGGGGGACTACTTCGCTCCTCAAGGGAAGATCTGGAAATTCCAGAAATCGGCATTGGCGGAGTTCACGATTCTGGATGGAGCGGTCTGGAAGCAGAATCCCGCCTCGCAGAAGGTCAAGGCCTCGCAGGGATTGCTCGATTTCTTAAATGGCGCGCAGGGCATTACGAAAGCGTTTTTCCAGGACGGTGGCACGAGTCCACATCTGTCCTACAGCTTGCGGCCGCGTCTCGATCCGAATTCCGATCAATTGATCACACTTGAAATTGATGGAAAATCTTACGAGTTCAACCGGAACTCTGTGCTACAGCAACAATTCACGTGGCCACCAGCGGCAGGCGCGACGCCGAAAGTATCCGGCCGAAGCGGTACTGCCGGATACACTAGCGCATTCTCCTTGCATGAGGGGCTTTGGTCCGTGTTTCGGATGTTTGGAGATGCGGCCCCCCGTAGTCTCAAGGAGGCAGCCCTTGAATGGAACCGGGTCAAGGGACCCACGGGCGGTTTCGGGCCGATCGAACCACCCGTTAAGTTGGAGTTTGTTGGTGGTGGGTTCCCCAGCGGGGTAGATGTCTTCAACCCCACATTCTACGAGGCGCTTAAATGCCCAAAGAAGGCCGTACAGTAAGATCGTGTAGCACCGCGCAGACTCGGTTCGTGATATTGCGCGCTTTCAAAGGTCACATTAGAATGGAAACGTTTTCAAATCTCAGGCCACTGATAAGGCGCACAAGCCGCTGCGTCGTAAAGGTTCTTGGTGCTTTGGTGCTTTAGGGCGTACTTTAGTACCTTAGTACTTTAGTACTGCAAGCACCCGCGGAAGGTTGGCGAATGAGCCGGTTAAGGAATGGGAGGCCAGGAACGAAACCAGGGCATTTACTACGTCTTGTGTTCGTGATAGACTCGCTTAGCATTAAATCGTGTTCGATGCAACCTAAAGAAATAGGGGGCAGCCCGGCACACGGCGCTCCCTCCGGAGGAACGGGGAACCATGGCTAAAGAGAGTTTGCAGAAGAAGGTCGGCCGGGTCCGGCCGCCGAGAGTGCACATCACCTATGACGTGCAAGTTGGCGATGCTATCGAAAAACGAGATTTGCCCTTCGTGGTCGGCGTGATGGCGGACCTCTCCGGTATGCCCGACAAGCCGCTACCACCCATCGCCAAGAGAAAGTTCGTGGCAATCGATCGGGACAACGTCAATGACGTGATGAAGAAAATCGGCCCCCGCCTGGCTTTTAAGGTACCAAACCGTCTGAGTGAGGACGATACCAAACTGAACGTCGAGTTGCGCTTTGAGGGCATGGAGGATTTTCAGCCCGCCAAGATCGCGCAGCAGGTCACTCCACTTCGGAAACTCCTTGAGTTGCGGAACAGTCTGGCGAATCTGCGGAGTAGCCTGATCGGCAATGAGAAGTTGGAAGGCCTCTTGCTGGACATGGTGCAGAACCAGGAATTGCTGCAGCAGGCTGGCGCAGAGGCCGGCATTCACCCGGGCGAGGGGAAGGAGAGTTAATATGGCCGCCGAAACCAAGCCGTCACCGGATGCCCAACCCGTGGTGGAGACCCTGGAGAGTCTCAGCCTCTTGGACCAAATTGTCAAGGAAGGCCGGATCGGCCAGACCGCGGAAGAGCGGGTCAACGGGAAACTTTGGCTCAAGGATTTGGTCCAGGACGTCATGACCGGCCAAATGACTGTGTCGAAGGACATGGACGAGACCATCAACCGCCGTATTGGCGATCTGGATGCCCTGATCTCAAGGCAGCTCAATGAGATCGTACATGCCGAGCCGCTCCAGAAACTGGAAGGTTCATGGCGTGGTTTGCACTATTTTGTGCAACAGACCGAAACATCAAGCAACCTCAAGATCAAGCTGCTCAACATCAGCAAGACGGATTTGTTCAAGGACCTCGATAAGGCGGTTGAGTTCGATCAAAGCCAGATCTTCAAGAAGATCTACGAGGAAGAGTACGGCACGCTGGGCGGAAGTCCTTTTGGCGCTCTGATCGGCGATTACGAATTCGGCCGGCATCCGCAAGATGTCGCCCTTCTCGAAAAAATGTCTGGCGTTGCCGCGACCTCTCACGCACCGTTTATCGCCGCAGCCACGCCGGCGTTGTTCAATTTCGAAAGTTTTACAGAGTTGTCCGGTCCGCGCGATCTGGAAAAGATCTTTGACAATGAGACCTATTTGAAATGGAACATGTTCCGCAAGAGCGACGATGCAAGATACGTCGGACTCTGTCTGCCTCATGTTCTTATGCGCCTGCCTTACGGGAAAGACACCAGCCCCGTTGAAGAGTTCGACTACGAGGAGAACGTGGACGGACGCGACCACTCGAAGTACCTGTGGGGCAACGCCGCGTATGCCTTCGCCGCCCGCCTCACCGATGCCTTCGCCCGGCATGAATGGTGCGCCGCCATCCGCGGCGTGGAAGGCGGGGGCTTGGTGGAGGGTCTACCCGCACATACATTTGCTACCGATGACGGCGACGTGGCGACAAAATGCCCCACCGAAATCGCCATCACAGACCGGCGGGAAAACGAACTGGCGAAACTGGGTTTCATCCCGCTCTGCTACTACAAGGGCACAGACACCGCTGTGTTTATGGGAGCGCAATCGACTCAGAAACCGCAACTTTACCTGGACGATGAGGCCAACGCCAATTCCCGATTGTCGACGCAACTTCAGTACATCTTTGCCTGCTCCCGGTTTGCGCATTTCCTGAAGACCATGATGCGGGATAAGATTGGCAGCTTTATGTCCCGTGATCAGTGTGAGACCTTCCTCAATAAGTGGATCTCGCACTACGTGCTCCTCGACGACATGGCGGCTCAAGACCTTAAGGCCAAGTTTCCGTTGCGCGAGGCTCGAATTGAGGTGTCGGAAATCGCGGGTAAGCCGGGCGCCTACACCGCGGTCGCATTCCTTCGGCCCCACTTCCAGTTGGAGGAATTGGCGGTTTCCTTGCGCCTGGTGGCCAAATTGCCGGCAACTAAGGGTTAGGTTTTCGGGAGGGTTCGGTTTGCAGCGCGCGTTGCAAGCTTTTGGATAATGCTCTCAGCTTGGGTGAGCTGAGGGCCGACAAATATAACTTAGCCAAAAGGAGTTCACCAATGGCATTCAACGGGTTCGTAAATTTCGGCGATATCAAGGGTGAAAGCACCGACAAGGATCACAAGGATTGGGTAACCATTCTGCAGTTTCATCACGCGATCACGCAGCCCGCCTCCGTGACGCAAAAGTCGGCTGGGGGCCGGAGCGCTGAGGAAGTGGATCATTCCGAGTTTAGCGTCGTCAAATTGCTGGACGCCGCTACTCCAAAGTTGCATGAGGCGGCGTGCAAGGGAACGCACATACCAGAGGTGACGATTGAACTCTGGCGTGCCGGCGGAGATAAACCGGTGAAGTACATGGAGTACAAGCTGAAGGAAGTACTGATCAGCGGTGTGCTATCGAACGGCGATTCCTCGGGCGCGGCCCAATTCCCGACCGAGACCGTCAATTTGAGCTATGGGGCCATTGAGTGGACGTATACGAAGCAAAAGCCCGACGGCACAGCGGCCGGCCAAGTGGCGGCAAAATGGAGCGTGGCCCAAGGAGCGGCGTAGTCTGACCTCTAGCGCCGGCTTTGTTCACTGACGACAATGTCCACGGCACTGCTTGATATTGACCACCTCCTCGATCCGATTTCGCCCGATCAGCCGGCCGGGTCCGACTTGCGCTGGACCACGGATTGGGACCGGATCAAGGAGGCGCGGCGGGCGGATGATGGTCTTGACTCCGGCAAGTGGGCAAAGAAAGAACGTAAGGCAGCGGACTGGCGATTGGCCGAAGAACTGGCGACCGCGATGCTTCGGGATCGGTCTAAGGATCTGCAACTTGCACTGTGGCTGACCGAAGCGAATATCAAGCTGCACGGCTTTCCGGGTCTGCGCGACGGGTTACGAATTACCCGCGAGTTGATGGTTCGTTACTGGGACAAGGGTCTCTACCCGGCTATCGAAGACGGGCCCGAAGATCGTGCCGGACCTTTTGAGTGGCTGAGTAACAAACTGGTTGATGCCATCACCGCCATTCCCATCACGGTTCGGTCGGATGGCGGAGCTGACTACAGCTTCATAGACCAGCAAGACGCTCTCCGAGTAGGTTCGGAGGTAAAGTGTCAGACACCGGACGGCGAGATAGACGCAAAGAAAAAGAAGGATTACGATCAGGCCATAGCCGACGGCCATGTGTCCATGGAGGTGTTCGAACTCGCGGTCAAGGAAACAAAACGCGCGGATTACGAGGCGTTGAATTCGGATTTCGAACAAACTTACGACGAATTCAAAGCGCTGGAGAAGGTCGTCGACGAGAAATTCGGTGACATGGCGCCGAATCTATCTGGCTGCAGAACGGCCTTAAGTGAGATGAAGCAGGCAATTGCGGATATTTTGGAGAAGAAACGGCTGGCCGAACCGGACCCGCGCCCCACACCTGACTCGCCGTCCGGTCCGGGTTCTTCTGAGCCAGCACAACGTCCCGACGGCGCCGATTCGGTTGTTCTCCGTTTACCCATTCCACTTCCGGGTTTGCAGGAATCTCAAGCTCTGTTGGGGGGCTCATGGCTGGATGCGGAAATGCTGATCCGCTCGGGTCAAGTGGAGAAAGGCTTGGCCGAGATGACGCGCCTGGCCGCGAGCGAGACCAACGGCCGGAACCGATTTCAGCGCAAGCTGTTACTCGCTGAAGTATGCCTCGCCAGCAAGCGCGAGCGCCTGGCCCGTTCGATTCTGGAGGAGTTGGCCGAGCAGATCGACAAATTCCAACTGGAGTTGTGGGAATCGTCGGAGTTGATCTGCGGCGTCTGGACCAAATTGTATCGGTTGTACAAACTTGGCGCCGAATCATCGGACACCGACCGCGCCAAGAAATTGTACGAACGGCTTTGCCGGCTGGATCCCTGGCAAGCTCTCGGTTGCACGGAAGGGTAATCCATGGCATCGGGTGACAAACAAGTCGGCGTGGTACTGTCTCTTTTAGACCGCCTCACTGACCTCGATCCCGATTCCAGGAAGGAGGCGCGTGCCAATCCCTGGGATGAGACACGCGACTTGAAAGTCTCGCTCTGCCGCGACCTGACGGCCCTCCTCAACACACGTCGTGCCGAAGAGGATTTCCCGGCAGGTTATGAAGAGGCAACGAACTCCCTTCTGAGTTTTGGCGTAGTCGATTTTACCGCGCACGACCTCAAGAACGGCATTGAGCAAGAGCGGCTTCGTCGCTCCATCGAGCGTGCGGTCCGGCAGTTCGAACCACGATTGGCCGGCGTAACGGTATCCATCGAAGAGCCCGACCCGCTGAGACCGGTGCTGCAATTTCAGATTGCGGCGATGCTGCGAATCCAGCCCGCTTCCGAGTCTGTTGTGTTCGATGTCACCCTGCAACGCGAGTCGCGCCGCATGGCCGTCGCCGGGGGGCACTCATGAGAGATGAACTGCTGCCCTATTATGAGCGGGAGCTCAAGTTCATCCGCCACATGGCGGGCGAGTTCGCGGAAAAGTATCCGAAAGTGGCGGGCCGTCTGCTGTTGCAGCCCGACACGTGCGACGATCCCCATGTCGAGCGGTTGATCGAAGCTTTTGCGCTGCTGGCCGGCAGGGTACACCACAAGCTGGACGATGAATTCCCGGAAATCACCGAGGCGCTGCTGGATGTCCTGTACCCTCACTATCTGAAGCCGGTGCCTTCGCAGGGCATCGTTCAGTTTCAGCTCGACCCTTCGCAAAGCGCTCCGGCGTCTACCAGTGTCCCGCGCGGCATCCCGCTCCACACTAAGCCTGAGAATGGCGCCGTCTGCTCTTTCCGCACCTGTTATCCGGTTACCCTCTGGCCGCTACGGGTTACGGGCGCGTGGGTGTCGTCCGTGAACCGGTTCGCGACGCCTGACATGCCCGCGGATGCAGGGGCCGTGATCCGCATCGGCATGGAATGCCTCGGCGGGCTCCGGTTGGAACAATTGCCAATCGATTCCATCCGCTTTTACCTCAACGGAGAAAGCGCCGGCGTTCACACGCTGTATGAGTTCCTGTTCCTGAATAGTTTGCGTATAGCCATTCGTGCCGTACCTGCGAAAGATGGGGCTGCCCACGCAGTTCTTCCCGCGAGTTGCCTGCAACAGGTGGGATTCACGGAGTCGGAGGGAGTTCTGCCCTACTCGGACCGCAGCTTTATGGGCTACCGTCTGCTGCAAGAGTATTTCAGTTTCCCCGAGAAATTCTTCTTCGTCGATCTGAAGGGGCTCGACCGCTTTTCCAAGAGCGGATTTGGCACTGCCTTCGAAATCCTGATCTATCTCAAGCAACCGGACCAGCCCCACCGATTGATCGCTCTGGAACAAACCGTCGGCGCCGGCACGTTTCAGCTTGGTTGCACCCCGATGGCCAATCTGTTCCAACGTATCGCGGAACCCATCCGCGTTACGCAAACCAAGTCGGAATACCACATCGTGCCGGACCAACACCGGCAGTCGAGCACCGAGGTCTACTCGGTCGATCGCGTCATTTCCGGCAACTATCTCGAAGAAGTACAGACATACGAGCCTTTCTATTCCTTGCGCCATGGCGCCCCGGATGAAACGCATAAGCATTTCTGGTACACGCATCGCCGGCCTTCTTTACGGAAAGACGATAACGGCACGGAGGTGTACATTTCGCTGGTGGACTTGGACTTCAATCCGGCGCTCCCCCCGGTCGAGATGCTGACCGCGTGGGTGACGTGTACCAACCGCGACCAGCCCTCACGGCTGAAGTTGCCCGGGGAATTCGGCGAGTTGGACCCCGAGGGAGTTGCCTTGGTGCACGCCCGGTGCCTTCGAAAGCCTACGTCAACAGTTCGGCCGCCGGCACGCCGCGGGTTGCAGTGGCGCCTGATCTCTCATCTTTCGCTGAACCACCTTTCCATTGTGGAAAAGGGATCGGAGGCGCTGCAGGAGATTCTTCGGCTGTACGATTTTTCGGACGATCCAGCCATCCGCAGGCAAATCGCCGGACTCACCGGAGTGAACAGCCGTTCCTGCATCAGCAGAGTCACCTCGGATACCGGTGTGGCGTTCTGCCGCGGCACCGATGTGACTCTGGAGTTCGATGAAGACCAGTACGTGGGAACGGGAGTGTTTCTCCTGGCCTGCGTGCTCCAGAAATTCCTAGGACTATACAGCGCGGTGAATTCATTTAGCCGCGTGACTGCGAAAACCAGGAAAGGAACGCTCAAACAGTGGCCCCCTCTGGCAGGCGAGCAGATCCTTCTCTAGAAGAAGCTCTGTTCGAACGTGGTTACGAGTTCGAATTCTTCCAGGCCGTGCGTCTGCTCGCCCGAGTTTTCCCGGAGCGAAAGCCGGTGGGCAGGACAGCCAGGCCGCAGGAGGAGTTTGCCCGCTTCGGGGCGCGCCTTTCGATGGCATTTCCGCCCAGTGCCGTGCACGACATCGAGCGAGGCCCCGATTCGGCCGATCCGGCGCGCATGACCGTGGCGTTCCTTGGATTGACCGGCACCCAGGGCATTCTACCCCTGTGCTACACCGAGTGGATGATTGCCCGCGACGCAGCTAAGGACGACACTCTCGCGGCGTTTTTCGATCTCTTCAACCATCGGTTGCTGTCTTTGTTCTATCGTGCCTGGGAAAAGCACCACCCGCCAGTTCTCTATGAACTGAGCGCCGCCAGGGATCAGCGGCCGGACCCGTTCACCCACTCCCTTTTCGACGTCATCGGCATGGGCACCCGAGGTTTGCGCGGCCGTATGCGCATTCAGGATGAGAGCCTGTTGTTGTATGCAGGCCTGATCGCACAGCGTCCGCACTCCGCCAGCGCGCTGCGAGCTATTCTCCGAGACTATTTCTCCGTGCCCGTGGAAATCGACCAATGCGTCGGAGATTGGTACCAATTGGAGGAGGCCGACCGCTGTTACCTGTCGCCGGAACTGGAGCGGAACCAACTGGGAGACGGCGCATTCCTCGGAGAAGAGGTTTGGAACCAGCAGGGGCGATTCCGTGTCCGCGTTGGCCCGCTCGGATTGGAACGTTTCCTGGAATTCCTGCCGAATGGGCTGGCCATGGCGAAACTGGTAGAGTGGACGCGCTACCTTGTGGGGCAAGCCACGGCATTCGACGTCCAGGTCTTTCTGAACGCCGGAGAGGTGCCCTATTGCCGTTTGGATGACGAGGGCGCCGATGCTCCTCGTCTGGGCTGGATGGGTTGGCTCAAGACCGGCGAGTTCGTGACCGACGCCGGCGACGCGGTCTTCGGATGGGTGAACTGATGGCCATAGCGCAGGCACATCGTCGCATCGCGATCTCGACGCCTCTCGGCAAGGATGTGCTGTTACTGCGCGGGTTCAACGGTTCGGAAGCCATCTCGCAGCTCTTCCATTTCGATTTGGATCTGCTGTCGAAAAACGATTCGATCCAGTTCCAGGACGTGGTGGGCAAGAGCGTGACGCTTCGCATTTACGATGCCGACGGTGGCCAGCGCTACTGGAACGGATTCATCAGCCGGTTCTCCCAGGGCGCCCAAGACCGCCGACTGACCGCGTACCGCGCCCAGATGGTCCCCTGGTTATGGTTTTTGACCCGCACGGCCGATTGCCGGATCTTCCAGAACCAGAAGGTTCCCGACATCATCCAGAAGATTTTCACCGACCTGAAGTTTCACGATTTCAAGCTTCGCCTGTACGGCGATTTCGTGCCGCGCGATTACTGCGTGCAGTACCGGGAAACCGATTTTAATTTCGTCTCCCGATTGATGGAAGAAGAAGGGATCTTCTACTACTTCAAGCAGGAGGACGGCAAACACACGCTGATCCTGGCGAACGACCCCGCGGCGCACGATCCCTGCCCCAACCAGAAGACAGCCCGCTACGATTTTCGCGGCGGAAATATCATCTATGAGGACGTGGTGACCGAGTGGTTCCACCAGGAAGAGTTCCGTCCGGGCGCCTGGGCGCAGACCGACTATAATTTCGAAACCCCCAGCACCAGCCTGGCGGTCACGGTAAGCGGCAAGAATCCCTACGAGATCTATGAGTACCCTGGCCAGCACCGGATGCGTCCCGCAGGTGATAAACTAGCGAAGATCCGTTTGCAGGAGCAGACGGTGGCAGCGGCGGTCATTCAGGGCGGGGGCGGTTGCCGCTACTTCAGCAGCGGCTACCAGTTCACGTTGCAGGACCACTACCGCGCGGATCTGAATCAGGCGTATGTATTAACGTCGGTGCGTCACATGGCCACGCAAGGGGGCAGTTACCAGGTCGGAGTGGGAGGCGGAGAGGAGTTGACGTACCGGAACAGTTTCGAGTGCATTCCGTTCTCCACGCCGTTCCGCCCGCCGCGCGTCACGCCCGAACCTTTTGTGCAAGGCTGCCAGACGGCGGTGGTCGTGGGCCCGGGCGGTGAAGAGATCTATACCGACAAATACGGCCGAGTGAAGGTGCAGTTCTTCTGGGACCGGGAAGGAAAGAAGAACGAGAACAGCTCGTGCTGGATCCGCGTATCGCACCCCTGGGCGGGGCAAGGCTGGGGGTCGGTGTCGATCCCGCGGATCGGACAGGAAGTGATCGTCGATTTCTTGGAGGGCGATCCGGATCAGCCGATCATCGTCGGGCGCGTTTACAATGCGGAGCAGATGCCGCCGTTCGGGATGCCTGCCGGCGCGGTGGTCAGCGGGGTCAAGTCGAACAGCACTAAGGGTGGCGGCGGGAATAACGAGATTTCGCTGAATGATACGAAGGGAACGGAGCTGATCAATATTCACGCGCAGTTCGATCAGCAGAAGAAAGTGGAGCACGACGAGCGGGTGAATGTGGGGAATGATCGGACCGAAGGCGTGGGGCACGATGAGAAGATCACCATCGGGAACAATCGGACGGAGAAGGTCGGGGTAAACGAGAGCATCACGATCGGGAGCAACCGCACGGAATCGGTGGGATCGAACGAGACGATAAGCATCGGTTCCAATCGGACGGAGACTGTGGGGGCGAATGAGATGGTTACCGTTGCGATTACTCGTACGCACAACGTAGGAGTGAACGACATGCTAAATGTAGGGGCTGCGCAGGAGATCACCATCGGTGGACTGCAGGCACTCACGATCGGGGTAACACGGGCAAAGACAATCGGAACAAGTGAGACTGTTGGGATCGGTACCAGCCAAACCGTAGGGGTTGGCACCAGTCAGACCGTCAACATCGGCACGACTCAAACCATCAACGTAGGTACGGATCTGTCTGAGACGATTGGAGGCAATCACTCCGAAAACGTCGGTGGCGACCGCAGTGCGGCAATTGGGAAAAGCGACTCAGTGAATGTCGGCAAGAAGCTCATGATTGAGGCGGGAGACGAAATCGCCCTTAGGACTGGCGATGCCACGATCCTAATGAAGAAGGACGGGACGATCACAATACAAGGTAAGGACATCACGATCAAGGGCTCGGGCAAAATCCTTGCGAAGGCCGATGGCGACATGACATTGAAGGGGCAAAAAATCGCACAGAACTAACCGAAAGGACTGGAGCGCGAATGAAGAAAGAGACGGTCGGGACCACACTCGAAGCTGAGTGCCCCTCGGATGCCGGCGGCAGATCAACGGTGAGGACCCTCCAAGACTGGATGAACAGAATCTCCTCCTTTGAAGACCTTGCAGGCCGTGCCGTGCGTGGTGTCCTTTACGGATTTGACGAAGCCGGTGAACCCTTAGTAGACTTCCCAGCGAACGGGAATCGTGGTCCTATCGTGGCAATTTCAACGGTGCCGCTGGGAGAAATGGACCGAAACCGAGAGATCGTTCTCTTGTTCGAGGATGGCGATCCGACGCGTCCAATCGTTGTTGGAGTTCGGCAATCACCGGGCAAAGCTGGGCAAAACGCCGAGAAGACCGAAGCTCATCCTTTGGCAATTGAAGTCGATGGCGAACGCCTAGTCTACACAGCTCAACGAGAAATCGTTCTTCGGTGTGGCAAGGCTAGCATCCAGCTTTTGAGCGATGGCAGTGTTCGTATCCGAGGTACGAGCGTACTAAGCCGCGCTTCGGCCACGAACCGCATCCGCGGCGGCAACGTGCAAATCAACTGACCAATAGGATCGACCCAATGTGGGCGGTGACGAACCAAACCAAATTCAAAGCCGACCGTGCCGTCGCCAGAAGTGCCGCTGGTGCGGAAATCTGGATTGTCGCTGTCAGGGCCACTTTTTCCGTCAGCCTCGATGGCCGGGTGACGGTGGCGGACGATCAGGACGACGTCTGCCTCGCCCCCAAATACTTTGGCGAGCCGGGAGGTTCCAGCTTGCGATACGACCTGGACCTCGTGCGAACCAAGCCCGGGACCGACGTTGTCCTTCACGGCTACGCCCACGCACCCGGTGGCAGACCCGTACAGTTCGTGGACAGCAGCTTGGTTGTGGGATCCCTTTCGAAGCAACTCAGAGTCTTCGGTGACCGCTCTTGGCGGGAAACGCTGTCGGACGTTTACCCCAGCGAACCTCAACCTTTTGTCTCTCTCCCTATCCGCTACGAGCGTGCCTGGGGCGGCACTCTCCCAAAAAGCGAAGCTCGGGATCCCTTCAATCCCGGCGGCATCGGTGCGGATGCTGTCCCAGGCAAGCCTGTTGCGAATGTAGAGTACCCAGGCAAGCCCATCCGCTCCCCTCGCCATCAAGGTCCGCCCGCGGGCTTCGGCCCCATCCCCGGCCACTGGCAGCCGCGGGCGAAACTCGCGGGCACCTACGACGCAGCCTGGCGGAAGGAGCGCCAGCCCCTCGTCCCGAAGGACTTTCACGACGCCTACTTCCGGTGCGGCCCTGCCGACCAGCAGTTCAACGGTTTCCTCCAGGGCGGCGAAGAAGTGGATCTCCGCAACCTCACTCCAGAGGGTTTCCTGCGCTTCCGTCTGCCCCGCATCAGCCTCGGGTTCAGCACGAGGATCGCCGGCGGAATAGAGCATCACCGGGGCCAGCTTTACACAGTCATTATCGAACCGGAAGAACGCCGACTTATCATGGTCTGGCAGACCGCCTTGCCATGCCACCACACCCTCTACACGCTCAAGGAGACCATAGTTTACGAAAAGGAGCGCGTGCCTCTGGGGGCGATAGAGACACCCGAGGCCGAACTCTTGGGCTAATACGATGAGCACGCCCACTCGCCAGGATGAAGCCATTTACGTCGTCGGTGCCGGTGCGCAGACGCCAGTCGGACGCTCCGTGCTCGCGGCTGCTGCCGCGGTGCGTTGCGGCATCTCCGCCTACGCCGAACACCCGTTCATGGTTGACAAGCAGGGCGAGCCGATGGTCGTCGCACGCGCCGAATGGCTGGACAGTTGTTTGCCCCTAGAAGACCGCATCGTCACCCTGCCAGTCGACGCCGCCGAGGAGGCCCTCTACCCGCTCGCCTCAGAACTTCCCTCGCTCCGCCGCCAGATGCGCGTCCATTTCGCGCTTTCGGCCGAAAACCTCCCCGACCCGGTTCAACGCCAGAAAGTCCTCGACCGCTTCGCCGCCAGAGCCAGCTTCACCG
>OBLU010002099.1_pt1 | contig 18449 bp, 8 predicted proteins | sample 1518681 | NCBI WGS metagenome assembly OBLU01 (sample SAMEA3539304, study PRJEB22396) | soil metagenome | biome: tundra; feature: field; material: soil | place: USA | collected 2010-05 | depth 0.15 m | reverse complement strand
TTTGTTGCTGTGCCAAGACAACTGGTTTTCCGATGATCAAAGTCCAGATAAAGAGTAATAGAAGGGCTGAAACAAACCGCAAACCCCGACGCTTTGCCAGATGACGAGTAAATTTATGTCTTTGGATGATGTTCAAATTACAGGCATCAGGTTCAATTAAGTCGGTTCTTCCGGCTTTGTAATGGGTGATTTTAAGGCCGTTGGCGGGACAACGGCTCGGATCATCCGTGATGGAGCGAAGAGTAGTATTCGTAAGCTGTTTGTCCAAAATTACTTGCAGTTGTTTGTCACACGCCTTCGACCGCAGCGGGGCGCGAGCTTTGGCTCGCAAGCCGCCCCGTTGCTCATTTTATCTTGCAGTCTTACCCATTATAAACCCGGAAGAAGGATTAAGTCCAGAGTATTCTTCGTGACAAAAGTCTTTCCTCTCACTGAGTGTAACAACAATTCGGCTGACTCTGCCGGTACGGTTAAATATAAACTGACTAGTGACAGCATCAAGGCGCAACTCTTTACAAAGGATTGTCGGTTTTCCATTGAAGAAGATGCGCAGGCCGTTCTGTCGACCCAACCGATAAATAACGGGAACCTGACAGTAAGTGTAGGCGAGAGAACCGAGTTGGAGGCGGAGGCGCCGGGCAGATCCCGTCAGGTCGTAGTAATGAAAGTTGGCCGGTTCAGAAAGAAATTCCTCCCGCCGCAAGAGCGCCGGACAGAAATAAATTTCCCCCTTTTTGACAAAGACCCCCAACTCACCCATGCGGCAAAGAATGTCTTCCTTGACCTGCCCGGTCAACCCCGGTTGGCGGGCGCCAGCATGGGCGGGCGTGTGCGAGTAAGGATCCATCGGGAACGCTCCATACTCACCGGGTGATTTGTGGTCGCCGATGCCTGAACGGATGTCGTGGTAACATCCTGCCAGTTTCCGCAACAGGGGTGGCGGCGCACCGGAATCGAGAGCGCGAAAAAATGTTTCCTGCGCCGCGAGCAGGAGTTTGGAAACCATGTGCCAGTATATGCAGCCCAGCCCCTCATACCCGAAGAACGTTCCAGAACGCCCGGTGAAAGATTGATGGTCAAAGAGACGCTCGAAAATTTCCAAGACTAATTCCTTTTCCCCGTTGACCAAACGTGCATAGCCAGAGAGGGCCAGTTTTTCAAAAATCCAACGCAAATCCTGGGCGTTGGTAATGGCTGCATTGAAATGGCACCTGCCGGCCACATCTTGCTCAACCAGAAGGCGGTTGCCATTCTCAAGCAGCTTTTTCAACAGCCGAGACCGCGCAATTTCTTTGTTCGGAATATTGTTCTTTTCAATGAATTGTGGCAACCGGCGATTCGGATATAGCAAATAAGAATGTTGATCAGCTCGATAAAGTTCACTGCGTTTTAATGCCATTAGCAGCCCGAGGGATTTTTCCGCAGAGAGGCAACCGGAACTGAGCGCGGCAACCTGGCCTTCCAACATTGTGTAAAGACGACGAATGGGAATTTCCCCATGTCGATCCAACTTGATCAGATTGTATGCATGATAGAGGCCGTCCGGCCTGCGGTTCGCCTGGATGGATTCTTCTGTAAAAGCCAGCGCGACGTTGAAGAAATCGAGCAATTGTTTTCCTTTGACCGGAATTATCCGGCCGGAAAATCCACCGGTGTAAATCTGTTTTCGATACCGACTGCTGGCGCGCCCGAGGTCGGCGAGAATGTGGCGGCGGTCGCGGTCACAAATTGGTTTGGTCAGCAATGGTTCATGACATTTAAGAATTCGGTGCAGGACAAAGAAGAAACGCGCCACTTCAGCGGAAAGGCTGACCTCGGATTTTTCCAGTGAACGGAATATTGCCAGAGAGAAAGCCAGGTAACGGCGCAGGTAATACAGCGTCACCATGGAAGTGCCGTTGCCAACCAAGGCGTTGTTAGCATCGTTCCATTCCGGTCGTTGCGTGTTCAGCCAGATACCTGCCTCTGGAACGAAGTTGGAAATTTTGGCCAGTAACAAGACGAGCATCTTCTCGGTCAGATTGACGAGATGAATCTGCCCGGCCGCATCCCAAATCAATTTGCCGTCCGAACCTTTCGACTGAACCCGGCGACCAGTCAATTCGTTCTGAGCCGGGTCAAAATCGACGGTCTGCTTGGGGTTTGCGAGCAATTGATCGTAGGGTTTGATACGGTAAGGGACATTAGCGTAGGAGAAAATCTTGCGAGTTAGAAATTCGTGTAGCGTGGCTTCTTCGTGACGTTCCAATATCTCCAGCAGCTTGAGCAAGTAAATGACCTGGTGATCGCCCCAGTATCCGATATGTGTCCAGGGGTCGGCTGGATCGATGACCTCCCAATCAATGCCGTCCCGGGTGATGCGATAAGGGTTGTAGCCATCGGCCGTGGAGGCGTTGGTGAACTTGCAGATCATGCTGGCCGTGTAGCCCGGGAAGGAAAGCGAGAGGGCCTCCCAGTTCTGGAAGATGTCACGCCAGTTGCCCTCGTAATTCAAAATCCTTGTCCCGTCCGGATTTTTCGTGGCGATGGAGAATCGATTCCAGGGGCGGCTCGGATCGCCGTGCCGCCGGCTGAAGGTCAGCGGCAGATATTCCCGGCAGAGCCGCTCAAGGTTGGGGTCTCCGCTTTCGACCGCCAGCGCCAGCAGGCGGGGGTGGTGAATGCGTTTGCCAAGCTTGCGGAAAAAGACAGTGTGCCGGGCGGCGACCTCTTTGTTCGCATGGCGTACAAAGGCTTGCAAGTCGTCCGGATTCACCTGGTAGCTGTCATAAAAAATGCCGCCACGCATCACATTGAACAGCACATTGCTGTAATGTCGCGCGTTGCCTATTGGTTGGGCAGTCTTTTGCAGCCCATCTGCTTTTCCGACGATGCGCCGCAGTTCCTCCGTGCCGCGGGCAATGTCTGCGTCCACCAGCTTCCGCAGCTTGGTGGGTTGACGCAGCAACCGGTTGAGTTCGGCCACATCGGACGGCCCCTGATTAACGTCGGCAACAAGATACCAATCCCTGGTCTGCCCGCGCGGGAGCGCCAATGCCGTGTGGAGGAAGTAAGCGCCGCGTTCGGCCCGGACTTCGGTTTCCTGCCGGAGCGGCACCTCCTGCCGGAAAGAGTTCAGTTGTGTTGAGGAAAGCAGTTTGAGGCTTTTGCCCAGCCCGAAAGACCAGACGGTGGTGGTCCTGAGCGCCTCAGCGGGCTCCGGACGATCAATCGGGATGGCGCTGAGCCGGAACAACCCAAGGCCCGTTTCGGGGATCAGTTCGCTCTTTTTGTAAGCGTCGAGCAGCGTGCTGTATTCGAGCTGGAATTGGCTGCCGATGCCGCAGGGCATCAGATTCTGAATGCCATCCAACAGCTTGACCCGCACGGTCGCCAGCCCGGAGTTAGTCAGCCAGGCGCGCCGGATCCAGCCAAAGCGGTCGCTGTTGAACCAGCCGTAACGGAAGGTCAGCCCCAGGTCCGCATTGGATTCCTCAAAGAGCAGTTTGTTGCCCCAAAAACTCTTGTAGAGGTTGCGCTGGAGCCGATAAATGCTCCGGTAACGCTCCGAGAACGGTTCCCAAAGATGGCTCCGGCCTTGTTTCTCAACGATGAACATGGTTTTGCTGCCGGTGATTTCGGCCGAGTCATGGATTTTATCATCGGTGTAGTAAGGAAAGAGCGCGAGATCCGCGTTGCGGCGTCCAGCGGTCACCGCGCCGGTGCTGGAGATAAACATCCAATGGTCGTCGCCACTGACGATGCTCATGAAGAAGGGCCGCATCCGGTCATAATTGGCAATCTGATAAAAGCTCTCGCCCTCCAGGTCAACTTGGCGTCCCTCGATGGGAACGGAGTTGAACTGGAGCAGATTTTTGCCGACGTATAAAGTCCTTTTCATGCCAGTTGTGATTCTATTGGGCTGCCGGGTTAAGCTGCCGCATATTCTCCCGATTCCAGGTCCGTTTTTCCAGGAACGCTGAACGATGTTTTATCAAGGCTGCCTGACAAACGATAAATAATCGATGTTCATTCCGCCGGCATTCTCGATCTTGACCGTCATGACGTAATCCCCTGCCGGAAGGTCAATGTCCGCCAGATTGTTGAGTGTTTCCCAGACATGGTAAACTTCGACTCCCGGCTGATAGCCGGCGGTCGTTGGAATGGCAATCGGCCCGGTTTTGATCTCCGGCGTGAACGTCACGGAAAGCATTGCGTCTTTGCCGCCGGCGGCGAAATGCCCGCCCAACCGGTAGGTGCCTGTCTCTTTGACATGCACCGAGTACCTCATCCACTGGCCGGTCTCGGTCCAGCCGACGTAAACCTGGTCCGGCTTTTCCGGCTCGCCCTTAATGTTCACGTGGCCGTTCCCGAAACTGGCCAGTCCGATGGAATCACCCGTGGCGCGCAAATTGGCGTTCCTGGCAGGGCCGTTGTAATGGAACGTAACCCCATCCACGCCATCCGGGGCGACGTCATACTGCTCGGCCTGGATGATGCCGGGAATCTGGCGCACTTCGCCACCATAGGGCTTGCCCGCGTATCCGGTGGGAACCGCGCTGAGACCAGCCTGGTCGACCTTGGATTGAACCGCTGGCTCGCTGCTCTGAGGAGTCTGTGACTGCGCGGGAAGTTCGTCAACCGTCATGCTGCTGGCATCGCCCTTCATCAACCGCTGCAGGGCAGCAGCCATCGGTTTGTCCATCTCGAAATTGTCGCTGTTGAACGAGCGCCCGAGCGCGGCCAGTTCTTCGGCCGTCAGACTCTTCATCTGCTCGACCAGTTTCCGAAGGGTTTGCATTTGCAGTTCGCGCCGCGTCTCCTGCTCCAGCCAGACGCGATCTTTGGGGTCAAGCGGCAGAAAACCGTTAACCTGTGCCAGATAGGCTTTGATGGCCGCGCTGGACTGTGTCTGCAAACCAGACGTGCCGAGGCGTTCGAGCAACTTCATCCAGGGAGTTCCCTCGCGCATGTGCCACAAGCCCATGCCCCGGACATCCTTCCAATGCCAGAGACACCAATTCACGTTCTCCTGCTCGCACCAACCAATTATGGTTTCTATAATCTTGCGCTGTGAATCGACCGCAGGAGTCCGGTATTGGAAGCCAAATTCGTCCAGGTATTCCGGGCGGGCAATGCGCCCGCGATCGGAACGCTCAGTCAGCCCGGTGTGATGGATTACAAAGTCGGCGTCGATCGTTTGACCGTCATGGATGGAGGGAAACGACGCGATGTCCCGCAATGGCGGCGTGTATTGATGATAGAAGTGAAATGCAGCCATCACCTGAGGGTCTTTGAAAGTGGTCGCGTCGAGCGCCCGCAGGTCCGTGGCATGTTTGTCGCCGTCAACCACGATGATGTGCCGCTTGTCCACCTCGCGTATGGCGCGGATGCAGCGAAGATGGAAGGCGTTGAGGCTGGCCACCTGGCGCGGGAAGGTCGTATCCGGTTCGTTCAGTACTTCATAGGCCATGACGGTGGGTTCATTGCGATAGCGTCGGGCGATTTCATGCCACAGAGCCGCCACCCGCTTCTGATCGTCGGCGTTGTCCCATAAAAACACTTCGCCGTGAGCGCTCTCGGCATTCCAATCGCTTGCCTGACACCCGGGCGCGCTGTGGAGATCCAGCAGAACCCACAAGCCTTGACGCCGACACCAGCCAATCATGCGGTCAAGCCGGCGAAAGCCTTCCTCGCGCCACTGGCCGGGTTGCGCATCAGACTCCAATTGCCGATAGCTGAAGGGCAGTCGCACATGGTTAAAACCCAGCTCCCGAATGCGGGCCACATCCTTTTCGGTGAAATAGTTATCCATGTAGGCGTCCCAGAATGCCGCGGCGCGCTCCGGACCGAGCACCTCGGTGAACGTCTGGCGCATCACATAATCCACCTGGGGCAAGCCGATCATGAAATGTTCAACGAGCATCCAGTTGCCCAGTCCGATGCCCCGCAGCCGGATGGGCTTCCCATCGGCAACCAAAATGCGGCCCTCGATCCGTATCCACTGAGGCGCAGCCTCTGCGCGTGGAGGGCTGTCCGCCCGACTGTGTACATCGCCCGGCCTGGCTTCGGCCGGGACCTGGCCGGCGCCGGCCGCGATGGCACATGCGACCATCCAGCATATGCGCGCGCGGCGTATGGGCATCATCAAAGAAGACAGCATCATGGAGTTAGGCCGTGTGGTGTTTTCACTTTTCATTTGTGATAAGGTGGTTTGCATCCTGCCATGGCCAGAGGATTGCCTTCGCAAATTCAGCCGCGCTCTGGCCCCGCCAGGAGTTCTCTCGCCGTTCCTTGTGAATCCGCCCGAATTGCGGCAATGGCAGCCTTCGCCCCGGCCATAATGAAAATGGATGGTCCTGTGGTGTCATCTACCCCGTTCTTTCTCTCTTCTTGTCTCGAGATCTCTTTTCATTTGGTCGGTGGTCTGAGAATCAATATTGTAACCGAGCATGAATAAAGCGCAAGACATGTACAAGATTCCCGGGATAACAGAAACCAACAGCTTGATTCCGGTCAAGGCCGTTTGGGTTTGTATGGCATTAGGGACGTAGTTAAACGCCGTCAGGAGACAGCCGGCGATGGCGGCACCAATGCCCCAGCCGGCTTTTTGCGCGAATGTCGCGGCTGAAAAATACAAGCCGGTGGCCCTCCGTCCGCTTTTCCATTCCGAATAGTCCGCGGAATCGGCGATCATGGTCCAAAGCAAGGGAACAGCGGGAGCGTAGGCCATTTTTGCAAGTATATTCAACGCATAGATGGTGATAATGTCCTTTTCTCCGGGCAGGTAGAGCAAAATAAAGAAAACGCCCGATATCAGGGAGCTGCCAATGAAGACATTTTTATTGCCGAATCTCCTGGCCAAGGGTTTTGAAAACGGCAAGGCAACAATAAGGGCAATCGTGCCGATGACATTGAACAACTGAACGCTGTCCTCTTTGCCGATGTAATATTTGAAATAGTAGGCAATCGCCGCGTTCTGCATGGCAAACATCACGAAGGAGACGATGCCCACAATGGCCAGGATGATCCAGGGCCGGTTCTTGAACAGGCCCTTAATGTCCTCTTTTATCGAGCCCTCCAATGATTTTAACGGCTGCACTCTTTCTTTGGTGGTCTTGAAGGTTATAAAAAAGAAAACCAGACTCAGGAATCCAAACAAGACCGCAGTGTGTTGCCACCCTCGCGCTTTGTCGGCACCGCCTAAAAACTCCACCAGCGTCAGGGCGAGGCCGGTCACCACGAATTGCCCGCCAAAAGCGCAGATAAACCGGTAAATGTTCAGACCGGTTCTCTCATACGTGTCGGCGGTCATGACAGCGGCCAGGGAAGAGTAGGGAAGGTTGACTGCGGCATAGGCTGTCATCAAGAGAACGTACGTGACGACGGCGTAAATAATTTTGCCCGTTACCCCAAAATCAGGGGTGGTAAAAGTTAGAACCGCCAAGATGGCATAAGGCAGTGCCCCGAACAAAATGTAAGGCCGGAATTTCCCCCACCGGGTCCGGGTCCGATCCGAGATAATGCCGATCACGGGGTCAATGCCCATGTCCCAGAAGCGGGCAACCATCAAGATGGTGCCGGCGGTGGCGGCGGGGATTTTGTAAACATCGGTGTAAAAGAACAGCAGCCAGAAACCGACCATGTCCCATACGAAATGGGACGCGGTGTCGCCGAGGCCATAGCCCAGCTTCTCTTTGAACGTCAGGCCGGCACGGGGTTGTGTTTGCGGAGCTACGTCGGCTGTGGAGGGCGTGATTTCGCGCAAGCTCATGGCGGGAAGGTTCTATCGCTGGCAGTGAGCGCCGTCAAGATTGCGCGGCCATTTATTGGTTGGCGGTCGTGGCGGAGTTTTCCGTCGGTGGATCCACGTAAAATGGAATGTTCACGTGAGCAGCGTGCCCTTTGCCGTCGAAGACATAGGCGTACACGCGATAAGCGCCGGGCTGGGTCGGCGATTTGAGAGCAATTCCACTCCTCTTCGGGTCTTCGATCAATCCAGACAAAACCGACTGCTTGAACCACATTGTGACCACAAAATTGGAGACGTTTCCGAAGCCGAGGCTGGCGTTCGTCGTGGCGGCGATCGGCCCGCTGCCACCCTGACCCGTATTCGAAGAAAAATCCAGCGACCGGCTGCCGGTAGTGAGTCCGGCTACTCCGGAGCGGGCTGCCCCGTGATAATCAGTGGCGGCGCCGCTACCGTTGAGCATTTTCAGAGTAGCGCTCACGCCGCCACCGCTTGTATCGCTCGGCGTGGTGGTGCCGGGGCCGGCATCGTCAAAAGAAAACCTTACTTTGAGGGCGGGACCATACGGCACATTGCCGACGACGATAATCAGCCCAACGCTCGTTATCATGACTCCTTTGGCGGCTTGAAATACTAGGCTGTAAACTCCATTAGTGCTAAAATGCACAATCGTGGTGAGAGCGTTCGTATCGCCGAAAGTGACTGTGCCCGGGCCGCTGGCCCGGCTCCAACTGGTGGTCAGTGCCGGCGGGGAATTCGACTGGTTGTCGGTGGCAGTGGCGGATAGTTGCAATATAACATTGGTGTTATTTAGATAAATAGTGGGAGTCGCCGGGTTGATGATGGCTGCGTTGGGCGGCAGAATCGGAACTGTCCAGATTAACGAATCGGTAACATTGCTGCCGCCTTTGGTGCCGATGGCCTGAACGGTATTGGTGCCGGTCTGCAACGTCACCGGCCAGGTGAAAATGCAGTTTGTGCTCGTCGTGGCACCTTGTGAAACTCCATTAAGGAAAAGCTCAACCGAATCGCAATTGGCATATACCTTGGCCGTGATGGCGTTGGTCAATCGGTTGGTGAACGTATGCCCGGTGATATACATCATCGGGTTGGTCGTCCAGTTGGCCTTATACCAGTAAAAGGCGTCCTTGCGCACCTGACGGTCGTAGGTCACCAGCCCCTTGTCGTTGCGACCTGAGGTATCACCTTCGTTGCGGCCATCCACTGCGAAATCAAACATATTCCAGACGAACTTGCCCCACAGGAATGGCCGCGCCTTCATCGCCTGCCAGTAGCATTCGTGGAAAAGGTTTTGGTATTCCTCCGGATGGTAAGGGCCCCAGTTGGCCGGTTCAGTTACAGGATCTTCGCTGTGCTGGTAAATGCTCGCACCCACGCCGTATTCGCTGACCCCGACACATCGGGTCGGATAGGTGGCGTGGAAATTGTCGGCCCAGGGCGCGAAATCATTCATCGAGCCCCAATACCACCCGTTATACTTGTTGAACGCAATCACCTGCGCATATTGGGTGGTGGGCGCGTTATCGCTGGAGTTGGCCGCGGCGGTTGTAAGGCGCGTGGAATCCTCCTGGGCGACCCATTGCGCCAGTTGGCTGATGAGATTGGTGGGGTTCTGGCCGGTCGAGGTGATTTCGTTGTACAATCCCCAGAACACCACGGCTGGGTGATTGTATTCCTGGCGGATCATCTCGATCATTTGCTGATGCGCATTCGTATAGAACGCCGGCACATCGTTGATGTAATTGATGAGCGGAATCTCGCTCCAGAGAATGATGCCGTTCTGATCGGCCAACTGATATTCATATTCGTTGTGTTCGTAGTGGGAGAGGCGGAGAGCGGTGGCGCCGATCTCTTTGAGCAACATGAAATTGGTGGTGCGCTGCGCATTGGTCAGCGCCCAGCCACAGTTCAGCCAGTCCTGATGCATGTTCACTCCATGCAGGTCATAGTGCTGGCCGTTGAGGAAAAAACCGTTGGTCGGGTCCACGCTGAACCAACGAAAGCCCAGCGGTTGTACCACCCAGTCAGTCACATTGGTGCCGTTCCACACTTCAACAAAGGCCTGATACAGTTACGGGTCCGCAAGGCCGTTCCACAAATGCGGATTGGCGATGACGGTGCTCGCCACCACGTTCGAAACCGACGCCGCCGCAAGCGTCACCACATTCGTCAAGGTCGTCACGATGTTCGTCGCCGCATCGGTGACAACGGCCCGCACCGTCACCGTTTGCGCCGTGGCAGTGGAATTGGAAACAACCGTGGTGATTTGCAGATTCGCCGAATAGGAACTCACATTCGTGGGTTTGAGATATACTCCAGGGGAACCGTAATCCAACGGCGAGATTTGCACCGGATCGGTCACCAGCAAATGCACATCCCGGTACAATCCGCCGAAAAAGGTGAAATCCGCTGATAACGGGGGAATATTCGCGTTGTAGGCGTTGTTGACCTTTACCGCGATGACATTGTCGCCGTCCACCTGGATATAGGGGGTCGCATCAAAAACGAACGCAGCGAAACCACCCTGGTGTTCGCCCAGATAGTTGCCGTTCAAATACACGTCCGTGACAGAAAATGCGCCATCGAATTTCAGAAAAAAGTGGCGGTTGGTATAACTGCCATCCACGGCATAATGAACCCGATACCAGCCGATGCCGCGGTAATAATTGTTGCCCCCATCCTGGCCGTCGAGATTGTTCCAGGTGTGCGGCAAGTTTATTACTGACCAGGCCGAATCGTCAAAGTTGCTGTTCTGCGCACCGGCCACATCCTGCCGGATAAACCGCCAGCCGGGATCCAGAATCACGTCCACGCGTTCGTTCGCTGGCGGGGTGTAGGGCTGGGCGACCAGGGCGGAGGCGAAACTGAAGATGGCCAGAACAACAAGAGAAACCTCACGCGTAATTCGTCTAAAGATCCAAGAATGTGCGGAGACTCCAACATCTGTGGGCCGGGTTCGGGAGCCAACTCGCGGATTTTGACGTCCGCGTTGCGCATCGTGCGGCGCGGACGCTGTCAGAGTCTGTTGTATTTGGCTCATTCTTGGAGTTTGATTCGGTAGAACTGCTGCGGTCCAGCGGGCGTGACTACATAAGGTGAGGCCGCTCCGCTGAGATCGTACCATGGGCCCAAAATATTAGTGGCCGACTGTAGAGTCCCGTTTGGCCAAGTGATCTCAATGCCATCGGGGCCATTCTGGATTAATGTGATGACCGGAAGGTTGACCGTCACCATTGTAGTTGCCGCCGTAGATGTGCAACCGCCAACGGTGGCCGTTACGCTGTAAATACCGGAAGCATTGGTCGTCGCATTAATGATTGAAGGATTCTGGTTGCTTGAGGTAAAGCCATTGGGTCCGGTCCAACTATAGCTTGCGCCGGCAACGGGCGAAGCGGTCAGGTTCAAGGTCATGCCATTAAAAATCGGGCTGTTGTTGGCCGCCACCGGAGCGGGAGGTGTCACGCATTGCGGCGTTGCAGCAGCCTCCGAGGAGATGGCGCCCTCTCCGGCGGCATTAATTGCCGAGACCACATAGTAGTAGTGATTGCCATTTATGGCGGTGAGGTCGGTAAAATTAGTGCCGGATACATTCGTGCCGGCGCCCAGTGTCGCGTAAGGCCCGCCACCGGTCGCCGAGCGCTTGACATTGTAGCCAGTTGCGCCGGTGGCAGCAGTCCAGCTCAAGGCCACCTGGTTGTTGCCCGGGGTAGCGGACAGACCCGACGGCGGGCTCGCGGCCAGCAGCCGGATGTTCTCAACGAATGTGCCATCGGCCGTGCCGTTATAAAAGCGAATGTCGTCAATCCAGCCGTCGAACGAGCGCTGGAGATTTTGTCGGTTGCCGACATAGAGAGCGGCGCTGTTCCCAAAATTGACGTTTGTCGCTGTCGCCGTGGAACTGACGATCACGGCAGGTGCGATGTCCGAGCCCTGGTAGATCAAAAGATCGGTTCCGTCATAAACCGCCGCAAAAAACAGCCAGGTATTCGCCGGCAGATTGGTAGGAAAAGTTGCCGAGGCCGTAACCCCGTCGATTTGGAAATAGATCTGGCTATCAGTTTGGAATTTAAACCCAATGCTATTGGGCACGCCGGTGTCAGCAGGCGTCCCGGTGCCCAGAACGAACAGGCGCGGACCGATGTTGTTCCCGGGAGTCATTAACGCGTTTTGCTTGAACCACATCGTGGCGATAAAGTTGGTGATCGTTCCGAACCCAAGACTTGCGTTGGTCACGGCCGCAAGCGGCCCGGGATTGCCGGGTTGATTCGGGCCATTAGACGAGAAATCCAGTGCCCGGCTGCCGTTTACCGCCCCGGCCACACCTGAACCTGCCACGCCGTGATAATCCGAACTAGCGCCAGTGCCGTCTACCATTTGGAGCGTTACATTGGCGCCGCCGCCGTTCGTATCGCTGGAAGTTGTGGTCGAGCCACGAGCGTCATCAAAACCAACCCGGAGTATGAGGATGGGCGGAGGCGGGGGCGCGGAGGCCCGGTCGTAAACCCGCACGTAGTCCACTTGCATGTCGCCCGGAAAAACAGTGGTGCCATCTGGATCGCCGCCGAAATTGCCCCCCACGGCGAGGTTTATGATGATGTAAAACGGCTGGTCAAACGGTGCTGGATACGGATTACGAATGCTGGTATTGGTTGGATTACTCGAACTCCACCAAAAAGTTTGGATTTCATAAAGTTGGTCATCGACATACCACCTGATGTCATAGGCCGACCATTCAAGTGCATAGACATGGAAGTTGGTAACCGAGTCTCCACCGGGAAAGTTGAATGAGGGTCCATAAGATTGAGCCTGATTTGGATACCTCCCGCCAAAGTGGATGGTGCCCGTCACATTCGTGGGATTACTGCCTTTGTTTTCCATCACATCGATTTCGCCAGAAGCAGCCCAACCGCCATAGACTCCGTGCTCTGGCATCATCCAAAGCGCCGGCCAATATCCCTGACCCTGAGGCAATTTGGCGCGGAACTCGAAACGGCCATAGGTTTGGCTGAACAATCCCAAAGTCTTCAATTTAGCGGAGGTGTAGTTTTGCCCTCCGTAAGACTCTTTATTGGCGATGATGTGGAGAATGCCGTTGGTAACGTATACATTCTGAGGGCGGCTGGTGTAATACTCCTTTTCATTGTTGCCCCAGCCGCCGGAGCCGTTGCCTATATCGAATGTCCAGTTATTTGTATTAATGGCGCTACCGTCAAACTCGTCACTCCAAGCCAATTGCCAGTCTCCACGGGCAGTTCCCAGACTGCCGCTGAGCAGGCTTACAACCAAACACCAGGGAGAGACGATTCTCAAGGGTAATGGAATAATTCGTACCAATGAACGCCAGAAAATCATGTTTTAGAATTTGTCTCATGCAGATCCAGGCGGATTCAACACCATGGAAACATTTGGCTCATCTTTCCCCATTCACATATCCTTCAATCAGGGAGCTGGAATCATGCTGGGGTCATCCGCGTGTTTCGAAAGTTGATTTGGAAAATCCGATCTGTCCTGATAAAAATAAAAAGTTCTGTCGCTCTTGCGAAAGGTCGTAAGCGCACGCATGTCATCAATTTTGATCCATTGAGCCGAACCATCCATGAACACTTCATTGCCACCAGCAGGATATTGTGCCCCTTTTAGATGCACAGGCAAACTTACATAGAGTGGAGGTTCATTTGGGGTATCACCGGGATCGATCTGGCCACCCCATACACCACCCACTTTAACTTCCACGTCGGCTGCAAGACACCAGTGTGGTTTGGAACGGCCGAGCACCACAGGGCTAAGACTTGGGAGACCTGAAGGATAGACTGCATTTATCCAATTGGTGATACCACCAAAGTATTGATAACCAATGTCCCATTGGTTGTTTGCCGTGCTGTACTGCACAACAAAGTCCTGGCGAGCGGGGCAGGCCCAAACACTCACGCTATTTGACAGCACCGCCAAATTCGCCATTTGTGCCGCACCGCGATCCAATGGATTCAAGGCTATCTGGTTAAAGACATTACCACTGCCTGCCGGGTTGGGCATCATGCGCGCCGAAACAACATAGTCATTATTGTCGCCGGCATAGATAGTCATGCCGACGCCAATCTGTTTCAAATTACCAAGGCACTGGATGCGGATTGCCTTTTCCTTGGCCTTCGCCAGGGCCGGTAACAACAGAGCCGCGAGGATGGCGATAATGGCTATAACCACCAGCAATTCAATCAGGGTAAAACCACCTCGCCGGCTCTTCTTTATCCGCTTTAAAGCAGGTTCGCTTTCGCCGCTCAAATTAAAACCAGATGCTTCTCGTACTTCTGCTGCTATAAATGTTCTTTTTATGTGCATTCAATTTTTAACTCGTTTGCTGCCGCCATGTTTTATGGCGGCAGCAATCAAGGTGTTGTCTTCAAAGTTTTCTATTGAATCGTCAGCCGGTAAAAACGGTGGCTTTCACTTATCCCATCCAGCACTGACATGATGGAGCCGTCACCCAAAACCGGGGCGCCCAATTGAGTCCAAGTGGGATCTGTCAGGTTATTCTTGTAATAAACCGTGTAAGTGCTTCCAGCCTGCGTCGGGAATGACAGCACGATGTTTGTCCCGCTCAGCGACGCTGTGAGGCTGACTGATTGCGCCAACGGCACGAGTTGGAAGAAATTCACATTCTCGTTATAGTCGCCCGTCATCTGGAATGTATTGGTTCCGCCGAGAGAAAGGACCACCGGCTGGCTGGTGTTGGTATTTACCAGCGGCACCCATTGCCAGGTGGCAAAGCTTGTGCCGGTGCCTGTGAACGTTCCCAAATACTGGTTCGTTTGCGTTGTGGTTCCCCACCCGCCAGTCACTTGAGCACACTGGAGGTTGAAGGCGCCATTGCCAGCCGATAAGCGGGCGTAAAGGTAGAACTGGCCGGTTGGGAATGTGCGGGTGTAGTTGAGCCAGGCATTCGTGGCCCAGAAACACACGTCATAGTCCGCAATAAATGGATTCGTGCTTTGAATTTGGGCATCCAGATAATTCTGCCGCAACTGATCGCTGGTAACTTCACATGGCACATAGTCGAATTGCCGATATTGGTAATCAGCGGCCGGGGGCAGCGCGGTATTGAGGCCCCAAATTATAGATTCGTCAACGTCTATGGCCCCGACCTGGCCGTAATAACTGTTGGTGGCCGCAACAGTCGTGAACGCCGGGTTATCAATGAAACGGTTGCCACTGCCGTTGGGAACGGGGCTTTGGCTGGGATCGAAATCATAGTCTTCCGCTTCCCACGTGAAGTCATTTGGATTAAACGACGTGCTGAAACTCACCGTGGTGGTTATGGTTTGGTTGTTGGCATCCTTAATTGTGATGACGGCAGTGTAAGCCGTGCCGGGCAGCAGCCCGGGATAGCTCACATTCCAGCTCGTTGATGAACCGGTAAACACCAGATTTGTTGATACATCAACACCGTTCAAGGTCACATGAATGTTGGTGGTATTGATTCCATTCGGGCTGCTGGCGACGAAGGCCAGTTTGTTGGTTGACTGCATCGAAACCAAATTATTCGGATAAACACCGTCAATCCGAGGCAGGTCTGTTCTTGCGGCAAGCAGCATGTAGAAGTTAATGTTGGCTGCGCCAACGGTTGAATCTCCCGTGTAGCTTGTTCCCAGGGCCCTGCCAAAGGTGGGTCGGAAGGTGTTGGTGCCGCCCATGGTTACATTTGCATAATTGCCGAACTGGTCTGTCAAAGGCACATACATGTAAGCCGACCAGCCACCGGTTCGCGGAATGTTAAATACGCCGATGGGCTTGAGAAATTGATTCACCGTTCCCCAACCACCCGTGATCTGGTCAAACCCCTCGTGCTGCGTGGCCGGAGTGGCGGCGCCGGAAGCCACTCGAATATAGACATTGAACGTGCCGGTTGGCCACGTCCTCGTGTAGTTCTGCCAGAAGAATACTCCCATGAATCCGATGTTGTAATCCGGAGCCCCGGCGTCAATGAATTGTTTCCGCGGGAAATCAGTGATAGGAGTGCAGGCGATGGGGTCGGCGCCGCTAGGGTTGGCGCGGTAGTTAGCGGGATTGGCGCCAGCATAGGGCGGCGCACCATTGTTGTTGGACTCGTCAATATTCATCGTGCCTACCCGCCAAAAATAACTATTGCCGGCCTCACTGGTGGTGGGCACAGGATTATCAATATACTGCCCACTGTTAAAATCAAAATCTTCCGCCTCGACCACTAAAACAGGGTTCCAAGTGTCAAAGGTGAACGAACTGTTGGCAGTGTTGCCATTGGCGTCGGTCACGCTGATTGCAGCGGTGTAGGTTGTGTTCGGGAGCAAGCCGGTATAACTCACGTTCCAAGTCGAGGGTCCACCGCTGAAGACCAGATTCGTGGTTACATTATTGGTGCCGTTCAATATTAGTGTAATGCTGTTCGTGTTAATGGTGGTGACCGTCGAACTGGCTGTGAAAACAAGCTTGTTTGTCGGCTGCAAGAGCATGCTCGGATAAATTCCGGTGATGCTGGGCACATTGGTGTTGGCCGGCACCAGCATGTAAAAGTTCGCGTTGGCTGAACCGCCAGAGGTTACCTTTAACGTGTTGACTCCGGCCAGATTGACAACGGCCAAATTGCCCAAACTATTCTTCAACGGCACCCAGGTGTAAGCCAGTTGGTTGTTTCCTGTGTAGGCACAAGTGCCAAGATTGGTTTTCGTCTGGCTGCTCGTGCCCTGTCCAGCTGTAACGTGGTCAAGCGTGAGCGTCGAACTCGAACCGCTGGATGCGCGGGCATAAATGTTATAATTGCCGGCGGGGAACGTCCTAGTGTAATTCTGCCATTCTGCGCTCGACCAGTTTCCAATAACGTGATCCACTACAGCGGGATCAATGGCGGCGAGGTCGAGAAATCTCTGCCTCGGAATATCCGTGCTTGCGGGTGTCTGCGTCTTCGTGGTGTCTGTCGCGCCTGCGCGATAGTCGCTGGCATTGACCCCGGTGCCGGTGCCCTTAACCGTGTCCACCGTGTTAACGCTATCCCGTCCATAATAGCTGGTACCCGATGCAGAGGAAGTGTAATCCGCATTGTCAATATACAGGCCATTATTATAGTCAAACTCCTCCGCTTCCCAGACGAAGTTCGTGGGGCTGAAGGTGTCGAAATTCACCGAGACGGTGCCGATCTTCCCATTGGCGTCGGTCACGGTAATCAAGACGCTGTTCGTCTGGTTCTTTTGGAGCCCGGTATAGCTGGCGGTAACGTTCGTTGAGGTGCCTGCAGTGCCGTTGGTAACCAACACCAATGACGAGGACACATCAACACCGTTCAATGTCATTTGAATGCTGGTAATGTTCGTGCCCGGTCCCCAGACGGTGCTTGGCGAAATCGCTGTAAAGACGAACTTGTTGGTGTATTGCTGCAATCTCAAACCATCCGGATAGAAACTGGGGACGATGGGCCCGCCGCCAGATGATTCCTGCCGGATGCCTTCCACAGCGCTGGCGGAACTGGCATTGGTATAAAAGCGGAATTCGTCAATCCAGCCAACATACGCCCGCTGGCGGGGGGAGCTGCCTCTGTTGCCGATGCTAAGACCGGCAGAAGCGCTAAGAGCGGTCGTTAGACCGGGAGATGGCGTAGTGCTGATCAACTGGGCGGAAGCTGTGTCGCTGCCCTGATAAAACATCACGTTGGTGCCATCATAGACTATCGCCATAAACAGCCATGTATTGATGGGTAAATTGGCGGGGAAAACAGCGGTAGCAGTATATGGCCCTGGGGCAGCAGCGGGACCATTATTTACATTATTTATACTCACATTCCACTGGTTGGGTTGCTGCCATTTCATGCCGATGGTATTCGCCGCACCAACGTCAGACGCGGCCGTGCCGGGTCCCAAAACGAACATACGCCCGAGAAGTGAGTTGGCCGGTGGCAATATACTCGATTTAAACCACTCCGTGACAGTGAAGGAAGTAACGGTTCCGCCGAGGGCTGATGCAAGAGTTGCTGAACTGGCTACATACGCATACGGCCCGTTAACACCGCCACTTGCCACATAAGACGCATTTGTAAACATCAATGCGCGGTTGTTGTCTATCTGGCCCGACACCCCTGAACCTGCCGCTCCGTGTAAATCGGTGGCAGTGCTGGCTGCGTTGAAATTGGTCAGGACAACAAGCGTGCCCTGGAAGTTCGTGTCGGTGGTGTTGCCCGCGTCCTCAAAGGAGAACCTGATCACGGGCGTCGCCGCGTGCGCCACGTTGCCAGACAACAGGTAACCGGCAAAGATGGCTATAAAAGCAAGGATTGGAAAAGACCTATTTGATGTCCGACTCAGTCTGGACGGGACTGTGTGACGAACGAATGATTGATGAACTTTGTTGTTTTTCATGGGGGATTGGGAGTTGGTTGAATTAATTCTGGATTGGTGCAGATGAAAAGATGCCGTTGAATAGCGCTAATGGCATAATCTATTCGTATGGTTTCAATTTAGCTAGTTAAGGGCCTATTGTTATTGAATGTAACATACTGTTTTTTCAAAATCCTGACATCCCTCTTTCGGGGGGGGATAGCGGACATCCAACCTTCGGTTGCCTTGCGCGGTCATTTAACATCTATGTCAGGAGGCGTCTTGGAATCGTTTCAGAGTCATCCCGCGCGAATTCCACAAAAACCCTCGAAAATTGGGCGTTTTTGACGTTTCTTTGTGCTATG
>OBLU010002098.1_pt1 | contig 18451 bp, 14 predicted proteins | sample 1518681 | NCBI WGS metagenome assembly OBLU01 (sample SAMEA3539304, study PRJEB22396) | soil metagenome | biome: tundra; feature: field; material: soil | place: USA | collected 2010-05 | depth 0.15 m | reverse complement strand
CCCATGGTCGGATGTCAGCGAGAGATGGATGCTCAAGGATCTGGGCGCCGAGAGCCGGGTGTGTTCTGATCGTGGTGAACAGAAGCGAGGCGAGCGTCGGCTGAGACGACTCGTATTCGATCATTGCGGAAGTGTCCAAGCAGGGCTTCTCGTGCTCGTGGGGTGCCGGTCAGGCCGTCCGGTTCTCCGAAGCAGCCGCCCGCGAAGCTGCGAGCCTCCCCGTCTGCGCACGTGACCCGGCAGGCTGGCTGCGAGGGAACGTTGGCTGGGGAGCGCCGCGCCAGTCCGTTGGGACGCGTGATCGCGGTGGCCGGACGCCTAATGAGAGCCGACAGGTGTGGGGTCAGCCGCTCAGGTCAGCGGGCGGACCGCCCGCCGGATCTCGAAGTTCTCCGGTGGTAGGCTCTGTGTCTAGGTCGCCTGCTCGCCCAGGGCCTGAGGCGTAACGCGGGTGTGGTGGCCGAACGGCATCTCGGCGCGGTATGGCTCCTGTGCGGCGCCGCCGGAGAGGAAGGCGCTGCCATGGGTGAGAGCGACGGGACACGCGACCAGCGCGACGCACTTGAACGCGAGGGGCTGAACCGTCGGCAGTTCATGGTGTCAGCGGGGGGTTCGGCGCTTGTGGCCGATGCGGCTCTGCGCAGGGTCACCGGGGTCGGTGTGGCACAGGCCGCGACGAGGCCGGCGGCGAGGGCTAGGCGGAGTGTGCAGCTGCATCAGGGGACGGATCTCGCTGCCGCGGTGTCGCCAGACGGGCGCACGCTGCTACTGGACGTGGTGGGCGTGCTGTGGAGCCTGCCGATGGCGGGTGGCTCGGCCCGCCGGCTCACCAGTGACTACTTCGACATCGGCCAGCCGGACTGGTCGCCGGATGGCCGGAGCATCACCTTTCAGTCCTATCGGGACGGCAATTTCAATGTCTGGACGGTGAATCCAAGCGGGCACGGGCTGCGTCAGCTCACATTCGGTCCTTACGATCATCGCGAGCCGCGTTTCTCGCCGGACGGCCGGCACATCGCCTTCTCCTCGGACCTGTCGGGCAGCTACGGCGTCTACACCTACGAGCTGGCCACCGGGAAGATCGTCACGTGGGCGGACACCGCGGCCGAGGAGTACGAACCGGCGTGGTCGCCGGACGGATCCAAGATCGCGTTCGTGGTGGCCAACACGGCGGCAACCGTCGTCATCGACACAATCGCCGTCGTCGACGCGGCCGGTAACCGGCAGACGGTCGTCACCGTGCCGGCTGGGCAGATCCTGCACAGCCCGGCGTGGACGCGCGACGGCAAGGACCTCATCTACACCCTGATCGCCAGCGGCACGAGCACCCTCCAGCGCGCGGGCACGGCGCTGTTCACCGGCGAGGAGGTGTTCCCCTTCCGGGTTAGCTGGCTGTCGCCAACCGAATATGTGTACACCGCTGACGGGAAGGCCCGCCGGCGATCCCTGAACGGCGGCTCAGCCCACGACATCCCGTTCGTGGCCCCCGTGCAGGTGACGACGCCCGGCTACCGCAAGAAGCAGCGCGACTTCGACAGCACGGCCCGCAAGCCGGTCCGCGGGATCGGCAGCCCGGTGCTCTCACCCATCGGACACCGGATCGCCTTCCGGGCGCTGAACGACATCTGGACCATGAGGATCGGCCAGCGACCTCGCCCGCTCACCAAGGACCGCCGCTACAAGTCCGACCCGGCGTGGTCGCCGAACGGTCGCTGGCTGTCCTACTCCAGCGACCGGGCCGGCAAGCTGGACATCTGGCTGCGGGACCTGCGGACCGGAGGTGACCGGCAGCTCACCAACCTGCCCGACGCCGCGGCGGTCTCGGCGACCTGGTCGCCGGACAGCACGATGCTGGCCTTCCTGGATCAGACCGGCGCCGTCCACACGGTTCAGATGGCTACGGGGAACATCCAACAGGTGTACCCGGCCACCTTCGAGCCCGGCAAGCCGACCTGGTCGGCCGACGGCAAGACGCTGGCGATCGCTGCGATCAAGCCATACTCGGCCCGCTTCCGCGAGGGGCTGAGTCAGATCCTGCTGATCGACCGGACCACCGGCGCCGCAACCTACGTCGACCCCCTCCCGTACCGTTCCCTGCAGACGCGCGGGGACGACGGGCCGGTGTGGTCGCCGGACGGGAGAATGATGGCCTTCGTCATCGGCAGCGTGCTGTGGGTCATGCCGGTCCAAGCCGACGGCCAGCCGGCCGGAGCGCCGAGCCAGCTTACACGCGAGGTGACCGACGCCCCGACCTGGAGCGGCGACTCCCGCGAGTTGCTTTACCTGTCCGCCGGGAAGCTGCGGCTGATCTCGGCAGACGGAGGGCGCCCGCGCACCGTCCCGGTGGGCCTGAGCTGGGCGAACGCCATACCGAAGACCCGGACGGTGATTCACGCCGGACGGTTGTGGGACGGCACCAGCAAGCACGTGCGGCGCGACGTCGACGTCATCGTCGACGGCCACCGGATCGCTGCCGTGGAACCGCATCGGGCGGCCCATAGCGGCCGCCTCATCGACGCCTCCCGGCTGATGGTCATTCCCGGGATGATCGACATGCACAACCACCGCGAGATGCAGGGCTACTCCTACGGCGATCGGCAGGGCCGGCTGTGGCTGTCATTGGGAATCACCACCACCCGCTCCCCCGGCAGTCCGGCCTACCACATGGTCGAGGACCGCGAGTCGGTGCAGTCCGGCGCGCGGATCGCGCCCCGCTACTTCGCCACCGGCGAGGCGATCGACGGCTCGCGCATCTTCTACAACTTTATGCGTCCCGTGGTCGACGAGGAGCAGCTCGCGCTCGAGCTCAAGCGAGCCGAGGCGCTCGACTACGACCTCATGAAAGCCTACGTGCGCCTACCCACCGAGTGGCAGCAGAAAGTCATCGACTTCGCCCACCAGCACCGCATCCATGCCACCTCGCACTACCTCTACCCGGCGGTCGGCTTCGGCGGGGACGGGATGGAGCACATCGGCGCCACCAACCGGTTCGGCTACTCCCGCACGGTCACCGCGCTGGGCACCGGCTATCAGGACGTCAGCGCCCTGTTCGACGCCTCCAAGGCGGTGCGGACGCCCACGCTGTTCGGCTCGGTCACGTTATTCAGAGAGGACACCTCGCTAGTCACCGACCGGCGGGTCAAGACGCTTTACCCCAGCTGGGAGTACGAGTCGCTGATGGCGGCAGTGACCACCGCTCAAACAACCGACCAGACCGTCAACCGCCAGAACCTGCGCCGTCAGGTCGCCCAGCTGGTGGCCATGGTCCAAAACGGCGGGACGGTGATGTCAGGAACGGACTCGCCGATCGACCACACGGCGGTCAGCACACACATGAACCTGCGCGCGATGGTCAAGTACGGCCTCACCCCCTACGAGGCGATGGTGACCGCCACCCGGGCGCCCGGAGAGTTCCTCCAAGAGCCGATCGGAACCATCCGCAAAGGCATGCTCGCCGACATCACGATCCTCTCCGGCGACCCGCTCCGCAACATCAGCGACGCGGCCAACGTCCAGCTCGTGATGACTAACGGAGTGCTGTACAACGTAAACGAGCTGCTAGGGCCGTTCGCCGCAGCGCACGCATCCGCAGCCCTCGCCCCCACCAGCCGCATCCTCCCACCGATACCCGGCCATCCCTCCAACCAGGGCTACTGGTGGCACGACCCTCACTACCTCGAGGAAAGCAAGCACTCCTGCTGCAAAGGATGAGACCCCCCGCCGAGCGGCGTCAGTCCGCTTTCTCCGGCTGACGGAAAGTGGACACTAAACGGCGAGCTGAATCCGGCTGCATGCAAGTTCTACATCTCGATCCAGCTGGCACTCGCGGTCCGGCGGTGCGTGTGGACGAGGAAGCGCGTATTTAATGCATGGTGTGCTTTCTGGGCAGCATCGCTCGCTTGTCGCTGTGGAGCAACGCGAGCATCCCATTCGGCCTTGGCTTCGTCAGCGCGCCGTGAAGCCTTCTCACCCCTCTCCTTTGCTTGTCGGACTTGTTCACAGATCCGCGCGTACTCTGGATCGCTTCGTTCCCATCGCGCTTGTTCTTCCTCATAGGAGAGCTCAGCACCGCCCATCGCCGTGGCTACGTCATATAAGCCTTGCCGAGGAAGAGTTGCTGGGCCTGCGAGCCGTACACGCCGTGCACGTTGGACTTGGTCGCGTTGAGCTCGTCGATGAAGTAGGGGACGATGACCGGCGTCTCGGCCAGCAGCAACGTCTGAATCTTGCCGGCGAGCGTCTTCTGGGTCTGAAGGTCAACGGCCGACACGAATTGCTTGACCAGGGTGTCGTATTGCGTGTTGTGAAAGCGGGCCGCGTTCCACACGCCGTGCGTAGTCAGCGTCGCTTCCAGAACGACGTTCGGCACCCCGCGTCCGGCGTAGTTGAGGAGGCTCATCGTGCCGTCTAGCCAGTCCGAGTTGCCGAAGGTCGCCTTGCCGTAATACGCATTTAGTGTCTCGACCTTGAGCTTGATAGCGATGCCCACCTTGGCCGCGTCCGCCGCGATCGCCTGGGCGAGCAGGGGTAGCTCCTCTTGGATCCCGACGAACAGCGTGGTGTGGAACCCGTTGGGGAGACCGGCCGCAGCCAACAGCTGCTTGGCCTTGGCCAGGTCCTGAGCGCGCTGCGGCACGCTCGTGTCGGTGAAGGAAGCGATCGGCGCGAACGGGCTGTCGTTGCCGACAGCGCCGTAACCATCGATCAGGGCCTGTACTAGCTCCGGACGCTGCAGCGTGAGCGCCACCGCCTGACGCACGCGCGGATCGGTGAACGGGGCCTGGTCGGTGCGCATCGACAGCTCCTGATGGCTAGACGACTTGAGCGTAACGATGGTGTACTGAGGATTGTTGAGCAGCGGCTGGGCGCCCTGGGCCGTGAAACCGGTGACCATGTCCACCTGACCACCCTGCAGAGCCAAGATCTGAGGTTCCTGACTGGCATAGAAGGTAAACTGAGTGCCCGACAGCAGCGGCTTGGGACCCCAGTAGCTCGGGTTGGCCACGAACTTGGCGCCCACGTTCTGTGTGTAGCTGGCGAGCTTCCACGGGCCCGTCCCGATGAACGTGCTCTGCCACTTGCCGAAGTCCGTTCCCTTGGGGACGATGATCGCGTTGTAGGTGTCCGAGGAGACTAAGAAGGGAAAGTTGCCGGTCGCTGTCTCCAAGTGGAAAGCGACCGTCCTAGGATCCACCTTCACCACGCCGCTCGGGCTGAGGATGCCGCTGAATGCTGATAGTGCGTTGGAAGCATTCTTTGGATCGACCTGCTGCCGGAACGTGTAAACCACGTCGTCGGCCGTCATCGGGGAACCGTCATGGAACTTCACTCCGGAACGCAATTTGAACGTCCACACCGTCCCGTTCGCGTTCGGGCGCCAGGAAAGCGCAAGCGCCGGCTGTAGCGGCTGCCCTCCCCGTCCCGTGTTGTCGTTGATCAGGAATTCGCCGGTCTGGCAGAGCATGAGCAGCCCGCCGCCGTCAGTGACCGTGAGCGGGTTCACCTCTGCGGTTGGTGTCTGGTTGGCCACGCGCAGCACGCCTCCCCGCTTGACAGGCGCCGAAGCGGCGCCTGAGGCGCTCGACGAGCTGTTATTGGCGCCGCCGCACGCGGCGAGGATCGCGCCCATCGTGGGCACCGAGAGACCGATCACGCTACCGCGCCGCAAAAAGGCACGGCGGCTCAGACGCCCGGCGACGAGCTCGTCGATGTAGTGGTTCTCGACCTCACTGTGTTGGACGCGGCTCTCGTCGAGCTTGCGGGTGTTGCGATCCATGCCCGACTACCTTTCTATCTCCGGAGTCCGCTTGACGTGGGGCGGCCGGCGCGGCGCTGCTTCAGCGCCCAGCCCCGAACGGGCGAACGGGCGCTCGGGCGCTCGGGCGCTCGGCCGAGTTCCTCTTATCCGGGAGCTGGTCGACCACTTTCCGCTGGTCCAAGAAGGACGAGAGTTCGACCTCTCCCGCGTGTGCAACTCAATGGCGAGCGCCGTGGCCTGCAGCTCGGGAACGACGACGTCGATCAGAGCCTCGCGGGAGACCCGCGCCACCGAAGCGGTCACGGCAACCATGTCGCGGTCGGCATGGACGGCGACCGCGCAAGCCAGGAGTCCCTGCTCGCACTCATAGACCGAGATCTCGTAGCCAGTGGTCTTCGCCGTATCGAGCATAGGCGCGAGAACGCTCCACCTACCTGCAGTGCCCCGCGTCCTTGGCGGATACGGGCGTGCACCGGATACGAGTCCAAGTAGAGCGCCTCTGCCCCGTCCTGGATGGCCAGGCTGACGGGGTCTCGCGCATCGCTACGGCCAGCCTCCGCAGAGACCCTCGGGCGAGGTCTGGCAGCCGAACTCCCGCTAGGAGCGGAGCGACCAGGCGTGCGACTCCGAGCCAAGACGAAACCGTTTCGTGACCGGGTCGCGAGCGAGGAACGACCGCTCCAGAAGCGTGGTCGTAATGCGGTGAGCCGTTGGCTTCGGCCGGTCCTGCAGATCCGCTGCGATCCCGGAGAGCGAAAGCTCAGCCCGTTCCACGGAAAAAGCTCAAGAACGTCAAACGTCTGTACGCTCGCAGAGGCGTCTGTACTTTCGCTGGGCAGAACCCTTTTCATCTCAGCGGTAACTATGTCATCGCATCCGGCCCCCGTCAAGGCGGTCGCCGGCCAGCACAAGACGACATCGTCGCGCCGTCTCGCACGTGCGACACCTGACGTCGATCAGGCTGGAGTCCCTCCCGTACGGGGATCGGGCCAAGAGCGCACGACCAACCAACGCCTGGTTCCTGGAACCCGCCCGTCGCTTCACGATCACCTTCAGGCGGGGTGCGGCCGGTTGCGGCTCGCCGAAGCCCACCGACCGATCCTCACGGCTGTGCCCCGCACACTGGCCTTAAGCCATGACCTTCGCCCGAGCGGGTGGCACCGGCTGTCATGGCCCCAGCGTGCAGGCGCTATCCCGAGGCCTGCGCCGCCTCACGCCGAGCTGCAGAACCCTCCGCCCTGACGCTTGCGCACTCGCGCAGCAACTCGTCCGCGACGCGCTCCATCAGCTCGGCGCGCCCGATGGTGATGCGGGCGTAACCTGGGAGGCCGAAGTCGCTGCCGGGACGGATGAGCAATCCCCGGCTTGCGAGGCTCTCGGAAACGGCCCGGTCGTCAGCGTCCAACCAGGTGAGCAGAAAGTTGGCGTCGGACGTCAGCGGCGGCAGCCCGCCGGCGACTAGCCGGTCGCCCAGCAGCGCCCGGCATTCACGGGTGAGCTCGCGGCGCTCTTCGACCAGCGCGGTCCGGGCGAGACTCGCGCACCCCGCGACCAGCGCCGCGTGGTTAACGCTAAAGGGCACCTGGACGGTGTTCAGGTACGGCGTGAGCTGGGCGTCGAGGATGGCGTAGCCGAGTCGCAGCCCGGCCAGCCCGAAGATCTTCGAGAAAGTCCGCAGCACAACCACGGGGCGCCCGGCGGCGATGTCGGCGAACCGGTCAATCTGCTCGCCCGGTCGGACGTATTCGGCGTAGGCCTCGTCGGCGATCACCACGCACCCCTCCGGCAGCGCATCCAGGAACGCGCCCCAGTCTGCGGCGCCGAGCCGCAGACCCGTGGGGTTGTTCGGGTCGCAAACGAACACCAGCCGCGCCCGGCTCCGGCGCGCCGCCGCCGCGATCCGCTCGAGATCGAGCGCCAACTCGGGGCACGGAACCCGCTCGACTTGGGCGCCCGCCGCCCGGCAGGCCTGGACGTAGAGACCATACGTCGGATGGGGGACGACCACGCGGTCGCCCGGCTCGACGAAGACAGCCACGAGCGCGAGCAGCAGCGCCTGGATCCCGTGACCCGGCACGATCTGGTCGACGTGCACACCCAGCCAGGCGGCTAGGCGCTCGCGCAACTCCTCGTAGGCGCATTCGGGGTAGGTCCACGTGTCGCCCAACGCGGCGGCGACCTCTTCCAGAACGCCAGGCAGGGGGCCGAAGAGGCCCTCGTTCCAGTGCAAGCGCACGACCTCGACAAGGCCGTGGCGGCGGCGCACGTCCTCCGCGCTCAAGCCCGGCACGTACGGCCCGAGGTCGACGAGAGGCTCGCGGATGAGCGACCGCCACTCGGTCACAACCTGGTCTCCGCCGGGCTCAGACACGCCGCCCGGCACGCTCGCGGGGCGAAACGATGCCTGGCCGGTCGCGCGTCCAGCACCAAGACGTCGCGAGCGTCGGCGCTCGTCCCCTCGGCGTCGGTCAGCGAGCACACATTGGCAGCAGTCACTGGCTCCACAGCAGTTCCGACCAGATAAAAGCACGTTCGTCTAATGGAAGTCAAGGAAAGGGACTGGAAGTTCGTGCGCCGCGGCACCAGATCGGGATGGCCGGCAACTCGTAGGCTTCCTTGCCGGGCCTGGGGCCGGGCGACCAGGGTGCCCGGCAGGCGAATCTGCCACAGTGGGCGCCCTTGGAAAAGGGCTGCGTCATCCGCGCCTCCTCCAGGCGCCCCCGTGAGGCTCGACCCGGTCGTGCCAATGACGACCACAGGATTACCAGGCGCGTCGAGACCTGCCGCCCCGCGGCGCCAGCTGGACGCTGCACGGGCGGACCGCGGTCGGGTCGTTCGGGCGCCTGAAGGCGCGGGCTGCTCTGCTCGAGGATCGCCGCGGGGCGGTGTCGTGCACCGGTCTTGACAGAATTCCTGCGATGCGACATGGTTTCCGCTAGATGAAAGTAGCCTCGGTCAGCGAAAGTCAAAATGGTTCGTCCCTCGGCCGGGTCTTGGATGTGCTCGGGCTATTTTCCGCTGAGCGGGCTGAGCTTTCGCTCTCCGAGATCGCGAATCTGCAGGACTGGCCGAAGCCAACGGCTCACCGCGTTACCGCCACGCTTCTGGAGCGGTCGTTCCTCGCTCGCGACCCGGTCACGAAACGGTTCCGGCTTGGCATCGGGATCGCGCGCCTGGTCGCGCCGCTCCTCCGTACTTTCCGGCTGCCAGAACTCGCCCGAGGGCCGCTGCGCACATTGGCCGCTGAAACCGGTGAGACCGTCAACCTTGCCATCCTGGACGGTGCTGAGGCGCTCTACTTGGACTCGTATCCCGGAACCTTCCGTGTCCGAGCCCAGGCCGATTCAGGGCTGCGAGTTCCCGCGTACTGCACAGCGATGGGAAAATGTCTGCTGGCGCAGCTCGACCCCGAGGACGCCCGGCGCCGGGTCGGTTCAGGCCCCTACCCGCCGATGACGCATCTCACCGCACGCAGGTGGAGCGGGCTCGCGCCCATGCTCGACGCGGTCAGGACCGACGGCTTCGCGGTTTCGGTCGATGAGTACGAGCAAGGACTGCTCGCGTGCGCGGTCGCGGTACACGCCGACGGCGACACGGTTGCCGCGATCAACGTGGCCGCCTCCGCGGCGCGTGTTTCTCGCAAGGCTCTCACCGACATCCTCGTTCCCAAACTGCTGGCCACGGCGCTGGCCATTGACCGCGCGTACGCCGGAGAGATCGGAGGACCATGACGATCGCGTGGCCTGGAGTACTGCTGAGACGCCGCGCGGCGCGCGGCGCGCTATTGGGCCCCCGAGCTGAGTCGCAGAAGCTTCGGCGGGGCATCGCTCGCACCGTGGCGCGGTCAGCGTCACCGCCAACCAAGAATCGCGCCGGTGCGCGGACATGGCCCGCGGTCGCTGATGGTTGTGCTCTCGCGCCCGCAAGCACCACGACACAGCCGACACCCCGAGGCGGCGCGAGCTGATGACGCTACCGCTCGAAGGCGTCGTGGTCGCCGACTACTCGCAGTACGTGGCAGGACCCATGTGCACCTTGCTCCTTGCTGATCTCGGTGCCGATGTGATCAAGGTTGAGCCACCCCATGGCGACCAATGGCGTCGGCAGGAGCCTTGCGGTCCCGATATCAGCAAGCCCTTCGTCGCGCTCAACCGCAATAAGCGCTCGGTCGTCATCGACCTCAAGTCGATGGATGGGCGCCGCAACTCGCGCGCGCTGATCGCCACGGCAGACGTCGTAGTGCACAACTGCCCCCCGGCCCGGGCTGAGCGCTTCGGCTTGGATCGCGCCTCCGTGCTGAGCGCCAATCCTCAGGCTGTGGTGGTCGCAATCTCTGCGTTTGGCAGCGATGGCCCGGATGGCGGTACGGCGGGCTACGATCTGGCGGCGCAAGCCGCCTCAGGGCTTCTCATGGCCGACTCTCGAGTTGGCGATGAGGTTCCCGTCCGTGCTGGCGGAATTGCGATGACCGACTTCAGCGCCGGCATGCTGGCGGCGGTTGCCGCGCTTGCTGGCCTTGCCGGCGCACGCGAAAGCGGAATCGGCTGCGAACTCGAGACATCGCTTCTCGGCGCGGCGCTGACACTTCAGATCCAGCGTCTTGTCTCGGTCTCAGATGATCAGGGTCTGGCCGGGCAGAGCGGGCGTCAAGCAACGCGCGATGATCTCGCGACGGTGGCGGATCAAGCGGCACTTGAACATCGGATCAACCCGTACTACCGCGCCTATGCGACCACCGACGGCTTCATTGCCATCGCATGTCTTAATCTGGCGCAGCGCCGGGGCCTTCTCGCAGAGTTTGGTCTCGACGATCCCGCCGCCGAGAATCCGGACGAACCGCCATCCTCAGCGGCGGAGACGCTGCGACGCGAACGGCTCACCGGGACAATCGCCAACGCGCTGGCTCGACGCGCAACGCGCGAGTGGCTGGCGCGGCTGGCTGCACGCCGCGTCCCGTGCCAGGAGGTGCGCACGCTCAACAGCATGTTCGCGAGCGACCAGGCACGCGCCAACGGTCTCCTCCAGCAGATCAACCAGCCCGAGCTGGGAGCCGTTGAGCTGCTCGGTAGCCCGTTCAAGCTCGACGGAAAGTCTCTCACCGCGCGCCGTCCGGCTCCCAGCCGGGGCGAGCACACAGACGTCGTTCTGGAGACGCTGTCTGAATCTCGCTTCGCCTACTGCGGGCGGGCGCTCCCGTGAGGGTCGGCGTCGGGCCCAGGAAGCCGGATGGAACGACGCCTGCTCGGCGGGGCTGAGCGTACCGCGTGTCTCAGGTCCCCAACGCAACCAGTGGAGTCCGGTGACGCGCATCGTGTCAAGCCGTAGTGACAGAGGCATCGTGTCAGGCCGTGGAGACGGCCGCACAGCAGGGAGCCGCGCGAGTGAATCAATCGGATAGCCAACGTACCGGTGGCCACGTCGTCGTGGAGAGTCTCGAGGCGTTGGGCGCGCGAGCAGCGTTTGGTATTCCAGGCACGCACACCCTGTCGATCTGGGAACGCCTGCGCACGAGTTCTCTGCGCTCGCTGGTCCTGAGGACCGAGCTCAGCGCCGGCTTCGCCGCCGAGGGCTACGCTCGCGTGAGCGGGCAACCCGCGCCGCTGTTGCTCACTACCGGCCCGGGGGCGCTCATGAGTCTCGCCCCCCTGATGGAGGCGGCCGCTGCACACACACCAGTGGTGGCGATCGCGAGCCAGATTCCGAGTTCGCTCGTCGGTCGCCGGCGCGGCTACCTACACGAGCTCCCCGACCAGCTCGCGTCCTTCACGCCGATCGTCAAGTGGGCCACGCGGGCGCAGAGCCTGAACGTGCTCCCCGATGTCCTGGCCGAGGCGTGGCGCCGCGCGCAGACCCCACCGAGCGGTCCCGTGTTTATCGAGGTTCCCGTGGACGTCCTGCGCGCGCCGGCCGGAAACGCAGCGACCGGGGGACTGCGTGGCGACCCGCCAGCGTTTTCCGTGGCAGCCACGGACGCGGTCGGTGAAGCCGCGCGACTTCTGAGCGCTGCAGAACGCCCCGTCCTCTGGGCCGGTGGCGGCGTGCTGCGCTCAGGCGCATGGGACGAGCTATCCGCGCTGGCCGAGCGACTACAGGCCCCCGTCGCGACCACGTACATGGGCAAGGGCGCCTTTCCGGATGACCATCCGCTGGCTGTCGGGTCCAGCTGTGACGAGCCGGCCTTCCGACGCCTCCTGGCGGAGGCCGATGTCGTGCTCTGCATCGGCACCGAGCTCGGCGCCGAGACCACGGGCCACTGGGCGCTCCAATTCTCCGGGCGTCTGATCCAGATCGATGCCGCCCCGGAGCGAATCGGCCTGAACTACCCAGCACTCGGTCTGGTCGGCGATGCCCGGCGAACCCTTGAGGCGCTCGTGGAGTGCGTCACGCCCCGGAACGGCAACGGTGCGGCACAGCAGGTAGTGGCTGAGCTGCGGCGAGAGATCGAGGGTGGGCTCGAGGAGAACGCTCGGGCGCTCGAGCCCGAGTTGCTCAGGACGATTCGAAACACGCTGCCGCGTGATGCCGCTCAAGCCTGGGACATGACGACGCTTGCCTACTGGGCCGCGGCGTTCTCCCCGGTGCTCACCCCCCGGCGCTTCCTCTATCCGCTCGGCTCCGGAACCCTCGGGTACGGCTGGCCCGCCGCGCTCGGCGCAGCCGCAGCCCTGCCGCAGACGCCGGTCCTCGCAGTGGTGGGAGATGGTGGCTTCTCGTACGGTCTCGCAGATCTTGCGACCGCCCGTCAGCACGAACTGTCGGTTGCGCTGCTGCTGATCGATGACGGCGGTTACGGGATCCTGCGCTCACACCAGCAGAGGACTTACGGCAAAACGCACGCCGTCGACCTGCCCGGCCCCGACTTCGCAGCCCTCATGGCTTCCTACGGTGTCCCGGCGCGCGCTTCCCAACCGGAGAGCCTCGCGCAGGACCTGCAATGGGCTCTCGCGGTCGACGGGCCGGCCGGCGTCGTGCTGGCAGCTGATCTCGAAATCTTCCCCGCAGCAGCCGGATGGGCATCTGCCGCACCGGCCAACGCCGGATAGATGCCTGGGAGCGACGTTGTCGGGGCCGGCTTCGCACTCGCGCTCCGCTGGCAAGACGGAGCGCTTTACGTGGCCGAGTCGTCGATGACCCTGTCACGCGCGTGGGGCCGTGCGGCCGGTTCGCCCGCCCATGCCGCGTATCTTGCCGCCGCAAGTTCAGGTCGACGCGGAGAAGGTCGCCCGTTGAGCGCGGACGGGACGCGCTCCCGTTGGGATGTTGGTCAGAGCCGCGGGCGCGGCGTGTGCGCTAGGTCCAACAGACGAATGCTGCCTTGATCTCCGTGTACGCATCGAAGGCGCTGTTCCCGTGTCGGGGCCGCCCATGCCGCTGTCCTTAACCCCACCGAACGGGAGATGCGCTCCGACCATGTGGTCGCGCCGTTAATCATCACCGTGCCGACCCGAAGGCCATGGAGTGCTCGAACGCGCTCTCGAGATTGCGTGTGAACACCGATGCGACAAGTTCGTGGGCGTGTCGTTGGCGAGCGTCACGAGTGTCTGGCGGTCGGGTGCGTCCAGCAGGACGGTGACCGGCCCGAACACCTCCTCGCGAGCGATCGGATCGGCGTGACCGACGTCGCCGAGCACCGTTGGCGCGTAAAAGCACCCGACATCGCCGGAAACGCGTGCCCCTCCGGACAGGATCTGAGCGCCACGCGCCCGGGCCGCCGCGACGGAATCGGCGACTTGGTGCGGGACTGCGCATCGATGGGCGGACCGACGTCCGTCTCGGGATCACACCCGTCGCCGCAGCGCAGCCGCCTTGCCCCCTCTGTCAACAGCTGTGCAAACTCGTCCCGAACCGAACTCTCCACAAAGGACCCTGCTCGTCGCAGTGCAGCGTTGCCCTGTGGTCGCAAACGCGCCAGCGACCACAGCCTCAGCGGCCAACTCGAGATCGGCGTCCGCCAGCACGATGGCCGCGTTCTTGCCGCCCATCTCGAGCTGGGCGCGCCCGCCGCGCGCCGCAGTGCTAGCGGCGATCTGCAGCCCTGCCCCAGTCGAGCCTGTGAAGGACACGAGCCGCACGACGGCGCGTGCACGATCGCGTCACCGGTGACCGAGCCGCGTCCGTGAACGAGATTGAGCACGCCGGGGAGCAGCCCAGCTCGATCCAGCGCATCGGCGAGCAGGGCCCCGTCATGGCGGTCGCCGACGCCGGCTTCCAGACGCATGTGTTGCCGGTGAGCAGCGCCGCCGCGAGCTTCCACAGTGGGATAGCGACAGGAAAGCTCCACGCCGTGATAACACCGACGACGCCGAGCGGGCCTCGCAGGGTAAAGCTCATGCGACCCGGCACGCCATTCGGATTGACGTCCCCCTCCCTGCGTCGCCCCTCCGCCGCGGCAAAGCGCAGGTAGCCGATCGCCTCGTCGAGCTCGCCGCCGCTCTCGGTCAACGTCTTGCCCATGTCGGCCGTGATCTGGCTCTCGATCACGCCCCGCTCCTTGGCGAGCACGTCCGCCGCACGAGCGAGCACGTCGGCGCGTCCGGGGGCCGGCAGCGGCCCAGTCGGGCTGAGCCGATGCGGCCGCCTGAAGGGCGTCGTCGACGCCCGGCGTGGAATCGGGCGCAGACCACAGCCGTGGCCCGGTGGCTGGATCTATGCGCTCAGGCATGAATTGGCGCGCTCCCAGTCAGCGGCCGGCGACGAGGTTCGCGGGCTCTGCGGGGGGACTTGACATCTCCGGCACCCTGTATTAGCTTGCAGCACGTGAAAGGTACAAGCAGCAGCTGAAAGAGGAGACCTAAGGACGTGGTCATGAATCAAGGCCCGGGAGCTTTGGCATGGACTCTCCGAACATTCAGATGAAAAGCATCGCGACCGTTACTCAGGAGGCGGATCGCTTTGCGGCGCAGCTCGCGGACCAGCTGCGGGACGATCCCTGGAACCGGTTTCAGGGCATGCCGTCGGATGGCGATTCTCGAGAGGCCTACGAGGCTCTCGGCCGCGGCGGCTGGATCGGCCTGCACTGGCCGGAGACGATCGGCGGACATGGATTGACCGCGGCTCACACCGACGCCGTCGAGGAACGCTTCGGATACCACTGGCTGCCCCTCTGCAGCTACCTGCTCGGCGTGAAGACGATCGGCAACGCGATCCTCCGCTTCGCTTCTGCGGAACTCACCGAGCGCATACTGCCCGAGGTCACCGCCGGGCGGATCGTCTTCTGCCAGGGCTTCTCCGAGCCGGGTGCGGGCTCCGATCTCGCGTCGCTACGCACGCGCGCGGTCAAGCGCACCGGCGGCTACCTCGTTTCGGGTCACAAGATCTGGACGTCCAGCGCCCAGATGGCCGACTGGATCTACCTGGCGGTACGCACCGACCCTGATGCAATCCGCCCGCATCGCGGCCTGTCGGTGCTGCTCTGTCGGATGGACACTCCTGGCATCCAGGTGCGGGAGTTTCCGACACTCGGCGGAGGCCTGCTGTGCGAGGTCTGGCTCGACGAGGTCTTCGTTCCCGAGGACCAACTAGTCGGCGATCAGAACGGAGGCTGGCAGGTGTTGATGGGCACCTTGGATTTCGAGCGCGTGACGTCAGAGAAGGTCGGCGTCGTCGCGCGCGTGGTCGATGAGCTCGAAGCGGTCGCCGAGCGTGCCGAACATCGGTCCGAGCTGCGCACCGTCCGTGGCGAGCTCGACGCTGCACGTGAGCTCGGTCGAGAGGCAAGCCGGCACCTGATGCAGGGATTGCCGGCAAGCGGCGTCTCGTCGATGTGCAAGCTTTCCGTGGCGCTGCTCTGCAAGCGCGTCTCGCGTCTCGGCATGGATGTGCTGGGGGCGGAGGCGCTGATCGACGGCGGCGTGCATGACGGGATCGCGGGGAAGGTCGCTGCCCTACGCCGGGCAACCGTCGGCGCGACCATCGCCGGCGGGGCATCCGAGATCCAGCGGAGGGTGATCGCGCGTCGGAGCCTCGGCCTTGCGTCCCACCGGGCCTAACTACAACTAGCGTCGGGCGCTTCACCTTCGGCTGAAAGAGAGTGCGCGAACATGCCCAACACGTTGCTTCCCACTCCCGAGCTGACCTTCGAGGCCCGGAACTTCGCCGATTCCATCGAAGGGGTGGCACTGCGCCATGTAGAGGACGACCCGTGGTCGCCCGGGCTTCACGCCAACGACCGTAACCGGGAGCTCGATGACGCGCTCGAGGAGCTTGGCTGGCCCGAGCTCGCCACGGACTGGTCTCTCGCACCACTGGTCGCACCGGCAGCCGAGCGCCTTGGCTGGGTTCTGGTGTCCGTGGCGACGATCGACCGCCTGCTCGGTGCGGCCCCGCTGGTCGGGGACCTCGTACGCCATCCGATAGCTGGCCTGCCGCTGGCGCGGCCGCTGGGACGCGGCGACGGGCTCGAGCTCGAGCTCGAGCTGTACGAAGCCGTCCACCTGGAGCCGACCACGTATGTCGACGCATTTGGTGTGCATCGCGCTCGCGGGCTGCGACAGGTGGGGAGCATCACCGGCGATCAGGCCGCGATGCGGCTCCACGCGTGGTGCGCAGCGGCGACCGGCTACCTCGCGGGGCTTGCGCGAGGGGCACTGGAGATCGCGCACGAACACGTGACCTCACGCGAGGCATTCGGCCAGTCGCTCTCCGCGCTGGACGCCGTGCAGCAACTTCTAGGCGAAGCGACGATGCGCGCGACCGGGATGCAACTGCTTCTGGGACTGCCAGCCTCGGCGTCATCACTTGCCTACGCTGCCGAGGCGACCAACGACGTTTGCGCGACGTGCCAGCAGGTGACTGGCGCGATCGGCTACACGATGGAGTTCCCGCTACAGCGTCGCTACAGGCGAGCGTCGGCGATCTCGGTATGGACCCAGGACTGGCTGGAGTGCCTGCCCGCATGAGCACCGCGACCCTCGCAGGGTCGGCCGAAATCGGTCTGGCGATCGCCCACGACCTCGGTCGCAGCGGCCACCACGTCGTGCTTGCCGCACGCAACGAGGCGGCCATGGTCGCGTTCACGAAGTCCGTCATACGGGAATGGGGCGAGCACAGCATCCGCGTCAACCCCCCGCCCGTGGGTTCGTGCCGACGGGATCCGTCACGAAGCAGATCCTCGCCAGTCACGACGCACAGAAAAGGATGCTCGACACGATCTCTCTCTCCGGTGTCGGCGACGCGTCAGGGCTCGCCAGCGCCGCCACCCGGCTCTTGTCAGACGCCGCAAGCTACGTTACCGGCGCCGTGCTGAGCGTCGACGTAGGACGATCGCTCGGCCCTCAGCCGGCACGACGCGGCTCCCAGACGACAGCACGCATACATTCCCTGGTGCCATCCAGACGCCGCTCGACCGCGGCCGACCCACGCTCTGCTTACGCGGGGCGCTGTCTCCACACGCGAAGTGGCCGATCCGGGCCAGACGCTGGCGTCATCCCCCACCGAGCTCGATCACGCTGGCCCGACCCTAGCGTGGGACGCGATGGCAGTGGCTAAGGCGCGCCCGCACAAGCTGGGCGCCGACGCGCCAAACCAAACCCTGGCCCGCGGGTGCGAGCTCTTGACGCTCTTCGCCGGCGACCACAAGACGGTCTCCCAGACCGAGGCGGCAGAGATCGTCGGGGTGTCGGTACCCACCGCGCACCGCATATTGCGCACGCTCGAGTCCTATCGGCTGGTCGAGCGAGAGCCTGGCACTGGACGCTACCGAGTCGGATTGGCGGTGCTGGAGCTCGTGCCAGCACTCCTTCGATCCTTCGAGGTCCCGTCTGCGGCCGGGCCCTACGTCCAAGAACTCGCGGACCATGCCGGTGAGACCGCGAACCTCGCGATGCTCATCGGTGGCGACGTTCTGTATCTCGTTAGCCGCACGCCGCCCCGACTTATGACCATCGACACGCCGCCGGGGCTGCGTCTATCGGCGCACTGGGTGGCCCTCGGCAAGGCGCTGCTCGCGCAACTCGACGATGACACCGCCCGGGCCCGGCTAGGAGAGGAGCCGTATGGCCGGCGCACGCAGCGGACACAAACGAGCTGGAAAGAGTTGGCCGCCAGTCTCGACGAGATTCGGCGGCTGGGATACGCAGAGTCCATCGAGGAATACGAGGATGGTCTCTGCTCATGCGCTGTCGCGGTACCGACCGATGGACCAGAACAGTATGCGGTCAACTTCTCGCTTCCAGTGTCGCGCTGGTCACGCACCTATGTCACCGAAGAACTGGTACCACGGTTACAGCACGCAAGCGAACGTATCCGCCGCGTGCTCTCGGGTCTTCAGGCCATCCGGCCACCGGTCGATTCGCGCTGAGCTCGCCGCAGCCGCTGATTGTGTGCCCGACGGCGCGCAGAGGGCGACCTGATCATCGGCAAGAAGAACCTCAGCGCGATCGGCACCCTGGTCGAGCGGACCACCGGCTACACGATGCTGCTGCCAGCGCCCCAACCGCCAATTTGCGCCCCCCAGTGGCGCGGTCATGGTGCTTACGGGGAAAGCTCGCAGACCGCCGGCAGCGCGTCATCCAGCAGGTCCGTCAGCTGCTCGAGCAGCTCCTGTTCGGAGCTCGGCGCGCGCGCTGTGCGCGCCGCGCTCGAGCGAGCCGAGAGCGTCGACTCGGAGTATCGGATCCCACGGCCGCGTTCGCAGCGGGTTCGCGTTACGGACGCAACCGCCGTGCGGTCGCGGCGGCGTTCGGATCCCGGTCG
>OBLU010002096.1_pt1 | contig 18463 bp, 18 predicted proteins | sample 1518681 | NCBI WGS metagenome assembly OBLU01 (sample SAMEA3539304, study PRJEB22396) | soil metagenome | biome: tundra; feature: field; material: soil | place: USA | collected 2010-05 | depth 0.15 m | reverse complement strand
TCTAGGATGCGGGCGTAGAGCCCTTGCGTAGGCACGATCGGCCGCGTCATGCTGGAGAATAAGCGGCGCGGAGCGGCCTGCCGGACATCCCTCCTCTGCTACGAGGAGAGGCAGCCGCCTGGAGGTGGGCTGATGTCCAGCGAGCAAGATACGCGAAACCGGGTCTTAGGCGTCTGGGGACGGGATTCCTACGCCTGGAGCGGCGAGGAGCGGCAGCGCGCCGGGGGGTTCCCCATTGACCCGTCCGGGCGGCAGCGCGTGCTCGGCTTCCCGGCCGGCCCACCCGAGTTCGCCCACAGCCATTGGCTCCGCTCACTCGCGCACCGCATCCGCAGCTACAGGCGACGGGGCAGCACGTCATAGCCTGGGTTTCACAAGATCTGGGACAACAAGCTACGCCTATTACTACGCGGCAGTAACTGAGGTAGTGCGGCTCAGCCGGTGTTCTGCAGGCCGGCGGCGACGCCGTTGACGGTCAGCAGCAGCAGCCGCGCCAGGCGCTCGCGGTCCTGATCATCGTTGCGGAGCGCGGTCAGCGCGCGTAGCTGCAGGTGGGAGAGCGCGTTCACGTACGGATCCCGCAGCGCGACGGCCCGGGACAGCACCGGCCGGTCGGCCAGCAACTGGCCGTGCCTGGTGACGGCCAGCACCAGGCTCCTGGTCAGGTCGTACTCGGCCAGGACCGCCGCGGACAGATCGGGCCTGCCGCCGAGTGCCAGATAACGGGCGGCAATCCGCCGGTCGGTCTTGGCCAGGCTCATCTCGGCGTTGTCCAGGAGCACGGCGAGCAACGGCCAGCCACGGTAGGCCTTCCGCGCCTCTCGCAGACCGTCCGCGCCGGCGCGCGCGCTGTCCGCTACGGCCGCCAGCCCGCTGCCCAGGCCGAACCAGCCGGGCAGGTTCACCCGCGTCTGTGCCCATGCGAAGACCCACGGAATGGCCCGCAGGTCGTCGAGCCCGGCCGTCGCAGCGGCCTGCCGGCGGGCTGGGCGCGACCCGATCCGCATCCCGCTGATTTCCTCAAGCGGGCTGATCCTGGCGAACCATTCGGCGAAGGCCTCGGTCTCCACAAGCGCCCGGAATGCGCGCAGCGCTCCCGCGTCGATCTTGGCGGCGATCTCGCCGAACTTCCCCGCGGCGGGTCCGCGGTCGCCGCCGGCAGCGGCGGTGGCCGATGCTGAGGAGGACATCAGCACAGCGGCGGCGACCTGCTCCAGGTGGCGCTGGGCGATGACCGGGTGGCCGTACCGGGCGAAGATCACCTCGCCCTGCTCGGTGACCTTGAAGCCGCCCTGCACCGAGCCGGGCGCCTGCGCCAGCACCGCGCGGCTGGCCGGGCCGCCGCCTCGCCCGAGCGCCCCGCCGCGGCCATGGAACAGCGTCAGCTTCACATCGTGCGCCGCTGCCCACCGCACCAGCCGCTGCTCGGCGCCGAACAGCCGCAGCGTCGCGCTCACCGGGCCGAGCTCCTTGGCCGAGTCGGAGTAGCCGAGCATGACCTCCATCCGTCGTCCGGTCGCCGCGAGCCTGGCCGCTACCGGCTCCAGCTGCAGCATGTCGTCCAGCACCGCGGTCGCGTTCTGCAGATCCGCCCCGCTCTCGAATAGGGGGACGACGTCGAGCTCGAGGCGATTCCCGTTCGGAATGCAGCGGTCCGCGAGCTCGTGCACGGCGGCAATATCAGCCGCCGACCTGGTGAAGCTGACCACATAACGCCGGCACGCGCGCGCGCCGAACCTGCCCTGAATCCAGGCCATCGCCTGGAACGTCGCGACCGCCTCACTAGCCTGCGCCGACAGCGCGCCGCCCGAGCGCATTTCGGCCAGAACGCGGGCATGCACCGCGCTGTGCTGGCGGACCTCGAGCTCGGCGAGATGGAATCCGAACGTTTCCGCCTGCCAGAGAAGATGCTGTAGCTCGCCAAAAGCCTGCCGGGCAGCGCCGGCCTGCGTGAGCGCCCCCTGCACCAGGCGCAGGTCCGCGATGAACTCGTCCGGCCCGGCGTAGGCCAGGCCGGGCCGGTCCGCCTCGCCGAGACGGGTGGCGCGCAGTCGCTGCGCCGCGTAAAGAAGATAAGTGCGAAACGGTTCCTCCGGCGAGCGTGCCGCGATCTCGTCGAGCACCTCCGGATGGGCGAGCCCGGCGGCCGCGATCGCCCGCTCGATGCCGGGTGCCGCCGACGGCTCGCCGCAGTGCACGGTCAGTGCCCGGCCGATCCGCTCGGTGGTGTTCTCCAGGGCGCGCAGGACGTGATCGGCCTGGATGGCCGCCGTCTGCCTGGTCACTCGCGCGGTCACGAACGGGTTGCCGTCCCGGTCCCCGCCGATCCAGCTGCCGAGCCGCAGGAACGCGGGCGCCGCCGCGGCCGCGTGCCCGGACGCGGGCCCGTTCAGCGCCCGGTCCAATGACCGGTACAGCGCGGGCACGACGCGGAACAGGGTCTCGTCGAACGCGGTCATGGCGGCCCGGACCTCGTCCAGCGGCTGCATAGCCTGGACCCGCAGCGCCGACGTGCGCCACAGCAGATCGATCTCCTCGACGAGCCTGCGCCGGGCCTCCGCGCGCTCGCTCGCGCCGAGCTGGCCGTCGTCCAGGGCGGCCAGCAGCATGCCGATCCGCCGCAGCGCCTCGGTCACCGCGCGCCGCCGCGCCTCGGTGGGATGAGCGGTGAGGACCGGATGCACGCGGAGCTCCGCAACGGCGCGATCGAGCTGCTGGGCGCCATGCTCGTGGCGAATACTCGCGGCTGCCGCCGCCAGCGACTCGGAAAGCGGCCCCGCGCTGGTATCCCGCTCCCGCAGCGTGCGGATCCGCTGACGTTCCTCGGCCAGATTGGCGAGGTGGAAGTAGACCGTGAATGCGTGCGCGACGGCCTCGGCGCGCTCCAGCGGCCAGGAAGCGACCAGGGCGGCGATCTCGCTGTGGGCGTCGTCGCCCTGGTCACCGTGGCGCGCGGCGATGACGGCACGGCGCAGCTGCTCGACGTCGTCCAGCAGGCCCTGGCCGCCGGACTCGCGGAGCACCTCGCCTAGCAAGTCACCGAGCAGCCGGACATCGCGGCGCATCGGCGCCGGCACGTGCTCGCGGTCGGCGTCTCTGCCCACGACGCAAGCGTAACGAGGCCGGAGTTGCTGCAGTTACCTGGCCTGCTGGAGGTGAGGAGCGGCGCGCGCTGCTGACCCAGGCCCAGGATCACGTCATCGACCTGCGCGACGCCCATGGCTTGCCGGCTCGGCCGGCCTGAGCGCGCCGGGGCCCGGATGATCGAGTTCGATGAGGCGGTAGCAGAGCTCGGCCAGCACGAGCCCCAGGGCCGCCTCGATCAGAGCGCGAAGTACCCCCCGGATGAGGAGCACCATCAGCAGCGCCCTGACGCTGGCCGGGTGCGGGACGGCGGAGGGGAGCTCATCCGCCAGCGAGACTGGCAGCGTGGCGAGCAGAGCCACCGTCCAGAAGTGCTGGCGGACGAGATGCGCGGACCGGCGCAACGCGGCGACGACCGGGAGATCCTCGATCTCGACCACCGGGCCGACGATAACGAACAGGTTGATCGCCAGCAGCCCGGGGAGGACCAGCGCAATCAGGCCCACGATGAACAGGAGGGCCACGAGCAGGTCCGCCAGGATCAGCCGGCGCCACGGCAGGTTCCGCAGCACGTCGGCGATGCCCGCGTGCTCGCGGCCGTGCCCGGCCTCACCGACTTGCTGGCTCAGGAACCCGGAGAGGAAGACCACGCCAGCCAGGCTCACGCCGGACGCGCCCAGATCGGAGAGGATGGTCGCCGGAACATTGGTCCGGTCGACGAAGGAATGGGCGGCCGTCTCGAGAGCGGCCGTGACGCTGCAGACGCAGATCGCGGCAAGGATTATCCGGCCGGCGTTGCCCCGGCCCGCGCGAGCGGCCGACAGGATGACCTCGCGCACCGGCAACCGCTGCCGGGCTGGTCGATTCCGGTCCTGATGGCTCACCCGAGATCCTGGCTCCCCGCTGGCGGACGGTGGCAGGAGGTGGCGTAAGTTCCCCCGGGGCCAGGCTAACTCAGGCAGTATCAGCCCTGGTCAGGGCGGGTCGATCCACTTCCGCAGGCGGCAGTGGCCAGGGACCAGCGGGCGACTAGCGTGCGCGCCATTCGTCCTGGAGCATCGCGTACACAACCTCGTCGGTCCACTCGCCCTTGATGATCTCGTTCTGAGCGAAATGGGCCTCGCGGCGCATCCCGAGACGGTCCAGGACCCGCGCCGACGCTGCGTTACGCGCATCAATGCGGCCGACGATGCGGTGCAGTCCGAGATCCTCGAAACCCAGCCGCAGCATTACCCGGGCAGCCTCGGTGGCAAAGCCCTTGCCGCCGTAATCGGGGTGGAAGACATAGCCGACCTCGCCCTGCTGATGCTCGCGGCTGAGCCAGAACAGCATGACGTCGCCGATCAGCACGCCGGTCTCCGGCAGTACGACAGCGAGAGTCAGGTTACTGCCTTCTTCGTCCAGCACCGCCGCCGCGATCTTCTGCTCCAGTGATGCCCGTACCGCGCCTCGATCGCGTACCCCGTAGAGGAGATAGCGCGTAACCTCGGGCCTGGACTGGATGTCGTACAGGGCATCGAAGTCGTCCGGGGTATAGGGGCGAAGCGTGAGCCGGGACGTCCTGATCGGATATTCGGGCTTCAGCATGATCAGTGCGCACCGATCCTCGCGCCGAATCGCAGCGGCGGTGGCGGAGTTGTCATCCCTAGCCCCTCCTGGCGCCCGCCACCTCGGCGTGAGCATCCGGTTTGCCGCAAGATCACCCTAGCTCAGCGGGCGGCGCCGCCACCGCCCGATGAGATCAAGCCTGGGTGAGCAGTACGAGATTCTCCCGGACCGACTCGGTGAGCGGATGGTCCGGCGGCAGGACCCGCTCGCAGTCCGCCAGCGTCCGCTCGAGCAGGTTAATCGCGTCGGCGAGCCGGTGTGCCGCGTGATACGCGGCGGCGAGGTTGGCACGTGAGGTGATGGTGTCGGGGTGATAAGCGCCCATCACGCGCTCGCAGCCGGCCAGCGTCTGCTCATACAGCGGCACCGCGTTGGCGAGCCGGCCCGCCGAGTGGTAGACGGCGGCCAGGTTGCCCCGGGCGGTCAGCGTGTCCCGGTGATCCAGGCCCTGGGCCCGCTCCCGGTCAGCGAGGGTCTGCTCGTACTGCGCGATCGCGTCCTTCAGCCGCCGTGCTGAGTGGTAGGCCGATGCCAGGTTGGCGCGCGCGGTGAGGGTGTCCGGGTGGTCCCGGCCGAGCACCCGCTCCCGGTCGACGAGAGTCCGCCTGTAGATGGGTATCGCCTCCTTCAGGCGGTCCGCGGAGCGGTAGGCGTAGGCGAGGCTGGCGCGCGCGGTCATGGTGTCCGGATGGTCTGCGCCCAGCACCCGCTCCCGGTCGACGAGGGTGCGCTCGTACAGCGGCAGTGCGTCAGGCAGCATGCCAGCCGAGTGCAGCGCGGTAGCCAGGCTGCTGCGCGCGGTCAGGGTCTCCGGATGATCGTGCCCCAGTACCAGCTCGCGGTCGGCCAGGGTGCGCTGGAACACCGTGATCGCGTCGGTGAGCCGCCCGGCGGCGCGGTAGGCGGCCGCCAGGTCGCTGCGTGCGGTCAGGGTGTCGGGGTGATCCGGGCCGAGCACCCATTCCCGCCCCGCGAGGGTGCGCTCGTACAGCGGGATCGCGTCGGCCGCCCGGCCGGCGAGCAGGCATACCTCCGCGAGCTTGCTGCGCGCGGTCAGGGTCTCCGGGTGGCCTGGACCCAGGATCCGCTCTCGCTCGGCGAGGTTCTGCCCGTGCACCGCGATCGCCTCATCCAGCTGGCCAGCGGTCTGATGGGCGGCGGCGAGGCTGTCGTGGGACAGCAGCGTCTGGGCGTGACTGGGACCGAGGATCCGGCTGCTGGTGTCGGCCATCATCTGCCAGTAGCTGATCGCGGGGCCGGTAAGCCTGGCATTGTCGAGACTGCGCCCGGCCTGGAACAGTGCCGGGTGGCCCTCTGGATCCCAGAGCAGCTCGGCCGCGGCCTGGTGCAGGCTGGCCGTGCACGCGCGCAGGGCCTGGCCGAGCAGCGGATTGGCGTCCCGCTGCGGCCATGCTTGGATCAGCGCGTCGGCGGCCGCCTTGGCGGTCTGTTCCAGCACGACCGGCGGCAGGACCTGCCTGATCGTGGCCTGGACCAGGTGATGCATCCGCACCGTGTAGGCGGCACTGGCCGGGTCTATCGTCACCAGTCCGGTGTGGGCGAGGTTCTGCAGGGCAATGCGGACATTGGCCTCATCGGCCGCCGTGCCGGTGCGCTGCCTGCCGGTGATGTAGTCACACGCGGCCCGGCTGGTCAGCACTGCCCCGGGAACGCCGCCGCAGCTGAGTACCGCCGTCAGCGCCAGCGCGGGCCGCGCCAGGCCGGCCGGCGACGTCTGGTCGGCGCGGTCGAGGGCCAGCGACCAGGCGGCCGCCGCCGTAGCCGAATAACCATCCGCACCATCCGCGGTATTGAGGTTGATGCGCTGCCTGCGGTCGGCGAACTGGCCGCGGTAGTCGCGGCAGCTGAGCCCTGACTCACGGATGGTGTCGGCGGCCAGCGCCAGCGCCAGCGGCAGGCAGCCGAGGTCCTCGGCCAGGTCAAGCGCCCCGATGCGCTGGTCGGGATCGTCATAGAGCTTCGCCGTCAGGTAACTCAGCGCCTCGCGGCGGCTGAACACGCCGAGTTGAAGGATCTTCCTGCCCGGTGCCCGCATCGAGGCAGCTTGCAGCCTGGTGGTGACCAGCACCCGGCCGGTGGGGCCCTGCGGCCACAGCCCGGCAAGGGCGGCGGGATCGGCCAGGTCATCCAGCACGACGAGCCAGGGCCGGCTCGTCTCTGCCACCCAGGCCACGAACCTGTTCGCGACGGTGTCCTGATCATCTCCCGTATCACTGGCGCCGATCTCGCCGAGTGCCTGCGCATAGCCGGTAATGATCGCGTCCCTGCTCGCGGCCGGCACCCAGACGAGCAGGTCCGCGCTGCCCGACTGCCAGATCGAGTGAGCGAATGCCACGGCGAGCTGCGTCTTGCCGGTGGCGCCAGCGCCGGCCAGCGAATGCCCGTCGACCGCCTCGGGACGGGTAAGCACGGCTGTCTCGCCGACCGTGAGGTTGCTCATCGGCCCGAACCCGGTCTCAGGCCGCGGGCTGAAGCACTCAGCCAGCGGGGGCACGGTGCCTGATTGCAGGGGCCAGCTGCCGCCCAGGGAAGCTTCGGCGGGCGGCCTCCTGCTGCTCTGGCTGCTCATGCCAGTGCGGCCGGTAAAGTGCATGCGGCGGGCACCCAGACCTCCCTTCACCGCGCTCGTGCTGAGTACCAGCCTTCACATTACGACGATTATGTCGTCCGATAACCGTGATTGCCGTGGCCTCCGGCTGGACGTGCATGGGTAGCCGAGCAGGCTCGTGGGAGAATCGTCGCAGGTCGGCCCGACCGCTACGGGGATCCGGCCGCCTACGGCTCCTCGAGGGGTTGCGATGCTCAGCTTCGGCGTCACTTTCATGGCCGATCCGCCGGTATCAGAGGTGGTCGACAGGACGGTGCTCGCTGAGGAGAACGGCTTCAGCCACGCCTGGCTGTGGGACAGTCATGTCCTCTGGCAGGAGGTCTACCCGATCTTCACGCTGATGGCCGGCCAGACCACCGGCATCCATATCGGGCCGTGCGTGACCAACCCGGTCACCAGGGATCCGACGGTGACCGCCGCGGCGATGGCGACGCTGAACGAGATCTCCGGCGGCCGGATGGAACTAGGCATCGGCCGGGGCGACTCCGCGCAGCGGGTACTCGGCCGGGGACCGGTCGCAGTCGCGGCGCTGGAGCGGGCCTGCGTGACCATTCGCGACCTGGCAGAGGGGCGCGAGGTGGACCTCGACGGCACCACCGTCCGGCTGAAGTGGTCGCAGGGTCACCGGCTGCCGATCTGGGTCGCCGCCTACGGGCCGCAGGCGCTGCGCTGCGCGGGCCGGGTCGCCGACGGCCTCATCCTCCAGCTCGCGGATCCGTTCATCATCGAATGGGCGCTGCGCTACCTGCGTGAAGGCGCCACCGAGGCAGGCCGCAGCGTGTCCGACATCAAGGTGATGGCCGCGGCCCCCGCCTACCTCAGCGACGACCTGCCGCGCGCCAGGGATCAGGTGCGCTGGTTCCCCGCGCTCGTCTCCAACCACGTGGTCGACCTGGTGCGGCGCTATCACGACACGGAGCTGCCGGCCGGGCTGACCGACTACATCGCGGCCCGCGAGCGCTACGACTATGCGCATCATGGCCGGACGGGCTCGGACAACGCCGATTTCGTCACTGATGATGTAGTCGACAGGTTTTGCGTGATCGGCACCCCTGTACAGGTGCGCGCCCGCCTCGCGCACCTCCGTGAGCTCGGTGTCGATCAGTTCAACATTTACTCGATGGTCGACGACCCGCGCGGCCTGATCCACGCCTTCGGCAGCGAGATCATCCCCGCCTTCAGCCAGCCACTGGCGGCCGGCGGCTAAGCGGGGGCAGGCTGGGAGCGGCCGGAAACCCGCTCATCCCGGGCCGGCCCGCCGGCCGGGGATGCGACGACTGAGGAAAGGCACACCGATGCGAACGGTCCGCGCGGCGCTGATCCAGGCGACTGCCAACATGCCCAAGCAGGAGGCGGTGGACAAGCACATCGCCCTGGTCGCCGAGGCGGCGGCCCAGGGCGCGCAGGTGGTCGGTCTCCAGGAGATCTTCCACGGCCCGTACTTCTGCGCGGAGCAGGATCCGAAGTGGTACGCCACCGCCGAGCCGGAGGACGGGCCGACCGTCTCCCGGATGCGCGAGGTGGCGCGCGAGCACCAGATCGTGCTCATCGTGCCGTGGTATGAGGAAGAGCAGCCGGGCGTCTACTACAACTCCGCCTGCGTCATCGAGCGCGATGGCTCGGTCGTCGGCAAGTACCGCAAGACCCACATCCCCCAGGTGGGGCCGTGCTTCTGGGAGAAGTTCTATTTCAAGCCCGGCAACCTCGGCTACCCGGTGTTCGACACGTCGGCGGGCCGGCTCGGCCTGATCATCTGTTACGACAGGCACTTCCCCGAGGTGGCAAGGGAACTCGGGCTTAAGGGTGCAGAGCTGGTCTTCAACCCGTCCGCGACAGTGGAATCGCTGTCCCGTTACCTATGGGAGCTCGAGCAGCCGGCGCACGCGGTCGCCAACGGCTTCTGGATCGCGGCCAGCAACCGGGTGGGCGTCGAGGAGCCGCTCAACCCGCACAAGTTCTACGGCTCCTCGTACTTCTGCAGCCCGCGCGGGAAGATCGTCGCGCAGGCATCCGACAGCATGGACGAGGTACTGGTCACCGACATCGATCTCGACGAGATCCGCGAGGTGCGCAACACCTGGCAGTTCTTCCGTGACCGGCGCCCGGAGACCTACGGCGAGCTAGTGGAGCAGCTGCCATGACAATGCTAATCAAGGGCGGCACGGTGGTCACCGCCAGCGACGCCACCCGCGCGGACGTCCTTATCGACGGCGAGCGGATCCAGGCGGTCGGCACCGGGTTCGGCGAAACTGATACCGTCATCGACGCGACCGGCAGGTACGTCATGCCAGGCGGCATCGACGTGCACACCCATATGGAGCTGCCGTTCGGGGGCACTGTTTCATCCGATGACTTCGCAACCGGCACCGAGGCGGCCGCGTGGGGCGGCACGACAACGATCGTGGACTTCGCCGTGCAGGGCCACGGGGAGGAACTGTCGGCCGCGCTGGACCGCCAGCTGGCGAAGGCCGGGCCCAAATCGCACATCGACTACGGCATGCACATGATCGTGCGAGAGATCAATGACCAGGTCCTGCGCGCGATGGATGCGATGATCGACCGCGGCGTGCCATCGTTCAAGCTGTTCATGGCCTACCCGGGCGTCTTCATGCTGGGCGACGGTGACATCTTCCGCGCGATGAGCCGCACCGCTGACAACGGCGGTCTCATCATGATGCACGCGGAGAACGGCGGCCCCATCGATGTCCTCGTGCAGCGCTATCTCGCCGAGGGCAAGACGGCCCCGATCAACCATGGCCTCACCAGGCCCGCGTCGATGGAGGGCGAGGCGACGCACCGGGCGATCGCGCTGGCCGAGCTCGCCGGCGTTCCCGTCTATATCGTGCACCTCAGCTCGCGGGAGGCCCTCAACGCCGTGCGCGAGGGCCGCGACCGGGGGGTGCCCGCCTATGCCGAGACCTGCCCGCAGTACCTCTACCTGTCGCTCGATGACCTGGCCCGCCCCGGCTTCGAGGGCGCCAAGTTCGTCTGCTCGCCGCCGTTGCGGCCCGCCGACCACCAGGCCGAGCTGTGGCAGGGACTGATAACGGACGATCTCCAGGTGGTCGCGACGGACCACTGCCCGTTCGACTACAAGGACCAGAAGATCCTCGGGAAGAGTGACTTCTCGCTGATCCCGAACGGGCTTCCGGCCGTGGAGGACCGGTACACGCTGCTCTGGGATGGCGGGGTCGCGGCCGGCCACATCAGCCCGATGCGCTTCGTCGAGCTGGTCGCCACGGCGCCGGCCAGGATGTTCGGGCTGCTTCCGCGCAAGGGCACCATCGCGGCTGGCTCCGATGCCGACATCGTGGTCTTCGACCCGCACGCCCGGCGTACCCTGTCGGCGGCCACGCACCACATGCGCGTCGACTACAGCTGCTACGAGGGCCGCACCGTCCGCGGCCTGCCCGAGGTCGTGCTGCAGCGCGGCAACGTCCTGGTCCGTGACGGCAAGTTCCACGGCACCCCCGGAGCGGGCCGGTTCCTGGAGCGCAGCCGGTTCGGCCCCGGCTAGCCCACCGCGCCGGGCACCCGGCTAGAAGTGCTGCCTGGCCTGGCGCCTGCGCCGCCTTTCGTCGTCGAGGAGCACGTTGAGCAGCCAGCCGACGACTCCCACGATGATCGCGCCCCAGAATGCGGGCCAGAACCCGGTGATGTGGAACGGCAGCGACAGCTTGCCTGCCACCCAGCTGGTCAGCCAGAGCAGCAGCGCATTGACGACGAAGGCAATCAGTCCGAGCGTGAGCAGGTAAAACAAGCATCCGATGGTCTTGACGACCGGCTTCAGGACCGCGTTGACGACACCAAAGATCAGCGCGACCACGATGAGCGTCGCCACTTTCGAGAGGGTGCTTCCGGCTCGCAGTTCGATGCCGGGGACGATCACCGTCGCAAGGAAGAGGGCAACGGCGGTGATCAGCACCCGGACCAGGAACTTCATAGTCCTATCCTTCCACGATATCTCCGGGCAGCTGGTACATACCTGACCTAGCGGGCTACGGGTGATACCAGGTTCTCCGCCGGGGCCGAGTGCACCGCCCTTGAGCCACACCCCCGGATTCGTGGATAGCGCTATGGCGCCGCCGCTGGCGATGATGTCTGCCGAGCCCGGATTTCGGGTGATCAATTGCCAGAAGAAATAGATGGACATGGTCGGTGCAGAATTGTGGATGGCAATGATTTGCACGTACCGGCATGTCGCTGGACGCCGCTCTCAGCGGCATGGAACTATAAGCGGCCGGGGAAAGCGACTGCCGCCATCCAGCAGGATCGATCGCGGCCGCGGGGGAGTAGTAATGGGATTCGCTTGGGTATCAGCAGATATCAATGACTTCGGAATGTCACAGATGTGGGAGCGCGCGAACTTCTCGCCGCGGCACCGCAAACCGCCGCGCTGGTCACGGCGGCTGCGGGCGGTGGCCGGGTTAGCCCGCCGGGCGTCCGGGGTCCCGGGTTCGCTGCGGCGCCCCGGGCGGGCTGTCGCTATCCCGGCCCGGCCAGCGCTAGCCCCGGCCGGACCGTCGCTGGCACTGTCGGGCTATTTCCAGCGGAAGTGAACGAATAGCCGCCCGAAGTTCTTGGAATCCTTCTCAACGCGGTGGTAGAGCGCCTTGATGTCCTTGCGCTCCAGGAACTTCAGGACGTGCTTCTTGAGCTGTCCCGAGCCTTTGCCCGGGATGATCTCGACGAGCGGCGCCTTCGTCCGTACCGCCTCGTCAATGATGCCTTGCAGGGCGCGATCGATATCCTGGCCGCGATTGTAGATGTCGTGCAGGTCGAGCTTGAGCTTCATCCGGCCATCTCCGATCCGCTGATGCGTCCACGCTACGCTGATCGCCGGGACTGCAGGCGCGGGGCGGCCGCCCCGCGCCCCGTCCCCGCCCCTGGGAGATATTTCATGCGCCTTGCCCTGCCTGTAGCAGCCGCCGCAGGCGCGCTGACGCTTGCTGCCGCCTTCGGCGGCGCGACCGCCACAGCGCCTGCCGCACGCGGCCCTGCGGCCGCTCGGGCCCCGGCGATGGCGGTGGTCATCCGCCCGGAGCTCATCCATGTGGCGACCGTGCTGAAGTCACTGCCCACTACGGCCTTCTGCGAGCAGAACTACGGCATCGCGTGTTATCAGCCGAAGCAGATCCAGCGCGGCTTCGACCTGCCCGCGCTCTACAGCGAGAAGGTCAGGGGAAAGCGCGCCAACGGTGCCGGGCAGACGATCATAATCGTGGACTCCTACGGATCCCCGACCGTCAGCCACGACCTGAAGGTCTTCGACGCCGGGAGCGGGCTTCCGGCGCCGCCATCGCTGCGGATAATCCAGCCCGCCGGTAAGGTCGCGCCCTACCAGCCGACCTCCGACCGGGAAGGCTGGGCCGGTGAGACCGACCTCGACGTCGAGTCCGCGCACACGATCGCCCCGGGCGCAAGCATCCTGCTGGCCGAGACCCCGACGTCGGAGAATGAGGGGACGACCGGATTCCCGCAGATCGTCACGGCCGAGGAGTACGCGGTCAATCACCACCTCGGCGGCGTGATCAGCCAGAGCTTCAGCGCTACCGAGCAGACCTTCCCGTCCAGGCGATCCCTGCTCAGCCTGCGCGGCGCCTATGTCGACGCGTCCCGCAAGGGCGTGACCGTACTGGCCGCCTCCGGGGACAGCGGCGCGGCCGATCTGCGCTACAACGGCAACGACTATTACCTGCAGCGGGTGACGTCGTGGCCGGACAGCGATCCGCTGGTGACCGGCGTCGGCGGCGCGCAGCTGCACCTGAACGCAGCGGGCCAGCCCACCAGTGCGCCCAGCGTCTGGAATGACACCTATAACGCCCCGGCCAACGAGTTCCTCTACGGCGACAGGGGCCCGAACCCGCTCGCCGGCGGCGGCGGCAAGTCGGTCATCTTCGCGCGGCCCCGCTATCAGTACGCCGTGCGGAATGTCGTCGGGGCCGCGCGCGGCGTTCCCGACATCTCGATGAGCGGCGCCTGTAACGGCGCGGCCGACATGTACCAGAGCTTCAAGGGCCAGCCCGCCGGGTGGTACCCGACCTGCGGGACCAGCGAGGCGACCCCGGAGTTCGCGGGAATCGTGGCACTGGCCGATCAGGTGGCCGGCCACCCGCTCGGCCCCATCAACCCCGACCTTTACCAGCTGCTCGCGCGGCACAGCCCCGGCATCGTGGACATCACCAGCGGCAACAACACGGTGTCGTTCGTCCAGGGCGGCAAGCAGCACACCGTGCGCGGGCTCGGCGCGGCGCCGGGTTACGACCTCGCGTCCGGAATCGGCACCGTGGACGCCAGGACCTTCGTGTACGCGCTGGCCAATGCGGCCCGGCACCGCGGCGCGTAGCCCGCGGCCGGTCAGACCGGGGCCTGCTCGCGCGGCGGGCAGGACGCGTCCCGGCCCGGGTATTCGCTGCCTGCCGGACCGATCCGGCTGGCGGTGCGCTTCGAATAGTGGGTATGAGCAGACGCGACATGCGCCCATCGCAGCTGGGGCCTGATCCCGGAAGGGGCGGGGAGCCCGATCTCAACTGGCTGCTGGGCCACGTAGCACGCGGTGACCAGAGCGCGTTCGAGGCCGTCTACGACCGGCTGGCCGGACCGGTCTACGGCCTGATCTGCAAGGTGGTGCGGGACCCCGCGCAGTCTGAGGAGGTCGCGCAGGAGGTACTGCTGGAGGTGTGGCGCACAGCGTCCCGATTTGATCCGGCGAAGGGCAGCGCGGCGGCCTGGGTGATGATGATCACCCATCGGCGGGCCATCGACCGGGTGCGGTCGGCCAGCGCAGAGGCTCAGCGGGATCAGAAGACCGCGGCGGTCACGGTCGAGCCCGCCGTGGACGAGGTCGCTGAGGCCGTTGAGGCCAGCCTCGACCGGGAGCGGGTGCGACGCTGCCTGGATTCCCTGACCGATGTGCAGCGGGAGTCCATCACGCTGGCGTACTACGGCGGCTACAGCTACCGCGAAGTGTCCGGCTTGCTGGACGTCGCGCTCGGCACCATCAAGACCAGGATCCGCGACGGACTGATCAGGCTGCGCGACTGTGTGGGGGTGAGCTGGTGAAGCTGTTCCGCCACGATCTGCACACGCTGACCGGCGCCTACGCGGTCGACGCCATCGAAGGCTCCGAACGAGACAGGTTCGAGCGCCATCTGCACCGCTGCCAGCTGTGCGACCACGAAGTACGCGGTCTGCGGGAGACCGCCGGGCGGCTCGCCGTGGCGGTAGCCAGGGTGCCGCCACCCCAGCTCAAGGAGCGGGTCCTGGCGGCCGCGGCGCATACCCGCCAGCTTCCGCCGGCGGCAGTGGAGCGGCCGCAGGTGCAGGCCCGCCAGTCCTGGCGGCCGCGGATCGCCGTCGCCTTCGGCGCGGCCTGCCTGGCCGTGGCGGTCGTGCTGGCGTTCGCGCTGTCCAGCACGCAGCGGCAGCTCGACAGCGCGCGCGCCCAGGACAAGGCGATCTCGGCCGTGCTGGCCGCGCCGGGTGCCAGGATCCTGACGGCACGTTCGACCGTCGGCGGCACTGGGACGGTCGTCGTCGCCGCCAGCCAGGAAAGGCTGATCTTCACCGCCGCGGGGCTGCCGCCGTTGTCGGCCGCCAAGGTCTACCAGCTCTGGCTGATGGGGCCGCCCCAGACCCGGTCGGCGGGGCTGCTGCCGCGGCCAGCCTCCGGCCGGACGGCGCCGCTGCTCGCGGCGGGGCTACGTCCCGGGGACCGCGTTGGCGTGACGGTCGAGCCCGCTGGGGGGACATCTCAGCCGACCACCACGCCGATCCTGGTCATGTCGGTGCCCTAAGCCGCTGGCGTCGGCGCCGGGTCCCCCGGGCCACGCCCGGCGTCACCGGGAGGCCGCGGCCTATCCGGCCGGCCGCCGGTAGCTACGCTGCGGTCATGCGCGCGGCGACGGGCCCGGCGCCGTGATCTGCGTTCTCGGCGATGCCCATCTCGATGTGGTGGTGGCCCTCGCCGGACCGATTGCCGAGGAGACCGATACCGACGCGGGCATCTCAGCCGGCGCCGGCGGCCAGGCGGCTAACGTGGCTGCCTGGGTGGCCGAGCTGGGCGGGCGGGCGCGGCTGATCGCGGCCCGCGGCACCGACCTGGCGGCCGAGCTGGTTGCTGGCGAGCTCGTCAGGCGGGGGGTGGAGCTCGTCGGGCCCGTGATCGACGGGCGCACCGGCGTGGTTGTCTCGCTGTCGGCAGGAGGCAGCACGCGATCGATGCTCACCGACCGGGGGGTCGGTCCGCGCCTGGCCGCCACTCACATCGACAGCGAGTGGGTGGCGGGCTGCGACTGGCTGCATCTGCCCGCCTACAGCCTGGTCGCCGAGCCGGTCCGGGGGGCCGCCTTCGCTGCCGCTGCGTCTGCCGCTGCCGCCCGGCTGAGCGTCGACCTGTCGTCGACCGCCGCGCTGGCTGACTTTGGCGTCGGTCGCTTCCGGCAGCTGATCGCGCGCCTGCACCCCGACGTGGTCTTCGGCAACGAGGCGGAGGCGGCCCTCGTGGGGGATCTGCCCGGTACCGACCTGGTGGTTAAGCTGGGGCGGCGCGGCGTGCGCGCCGGCGGAACGGTCTACCCGGCGCTGCCCACGCAGACCGCCGACGCGACCGGAGCCGGCGACGCATTCGCGGCAGGTTATCTGCTCGGAGGCGTCGCGCTCGGCCTCGCGGCCGCGGCGCGGGCCGTTGCGAAGATGGGGGCCATGCCATGACGTTCCACCCCCTGCTCGGCGAGGACGTCGCCGCTGCCGTGCGGCTCGGTCATCCGGTCGTCGCCCTGGAGACCACGCTGGTCTCGCATGGCTTCTCGGCGGGCCGCGGGCTGGAAGCCGCGCGCGCGGCTCAGGACAGGGTGCGCCAGGCGGGTGCCATCCCGGCCACGATCGGCATCGTCGACGGGACCGTGCGCGTCGGGCTACACGCGGCCGACCTGGAACGGTTCGCGGCCGCTGGTCCTGACGCGCGCAAAGTCGGCGCGCGGGACATCGCGGCCTGCGTGGTCCAGCGCGGGCTCGGGGCTACCACGGTGGGGGGAACGCTCGCGGTGTGCCGGGCCGTGGGCATCCGGTTCATGGGCACCGGCGGCATCGGCGGCGTGCACCGGGACTTTGCACGCAGCCTCGACATCTCGGGCGACCTGCTGCAGATAGCCCATACCCCGGTGGTAGTGGTCTGCTCAGGAGCCAAGTCGATCCTGGACGTGACCGCGACCGCCGAGCTCCTGGAAACCCTCGGCGTGCCGGTGCTGGGGTGGCGGACCGCTACACTCCCGATGTTCTATGCCGCCGAGGGCGGCCCGCCCGTGTCCGCCGTGGTGACCACCGGCGCGGAGGCTGCCAGCGTGGCGGCCATGCACTGGGAGCTGAGCCCGTCAGGCGGGCTCCTGCTGGCTCAGCCGCCAGCCGCCGGGCTGGACATCGAGCCGATCCTGGCCGAGGCGGTAGAGCGCGTGCGCGGCAATGGCATCACCGGGCAGGCCGTCACACCTGCGGTTCTCGCCCTAGTCGAGGAACTGAGCGCCGGCCGCAGCATAGCGGTCAACCAGCAGCTCATCGCCGACAATGCGGCACTGGCGGCCGAGGTCGCGGTCGCCTACGCGCTGGAGCGGCAGGACCGATAGGCGCTCCCCGGCTCTCCGTGCGGCTCCGCTCCCCGGAGCAAGCGCGGCCGGGACCGGGCGGAAGCCTGATCCGGGAGACCTGTACCGCCCCGTTTGACCCGGTAACCGGCCAGCTTAATTGCGACTAAACGTGTTTCGTCAGTCACTGCGGGTAAGAAGATGAGCGCGCCCTCCGGCGGCACGAGGGACTACTGCTGCCGCGTTACCGCCTTCCGTGGCCGGGCGCAGGATCGGGGGATCACATGACCAGCGGACCTCAGCGGGGCACGCCAGGACAGCAGCAGTGGGGCAACGGCCCGCAAGCCGGCACTCCGGACCAGCAGCAGTGGGGCAACGGCCCGCAAGCCGGCACTCCGGACCAGCAGCAGTGGGGCAACGGCCCGCCCGACCAGCAATGGGGCAGCCTGCCTCAGGCCGGTCCCGCATCGCCTGTTCCCGTCCATATGACCAGGGTGACGCCCCGGCGCGTCGTCCAGTACATCGTCGACAGCATCCTGGTCGGGATCATCCCTGGGATCGTCTGGTTTCTGGTCGGCTACCGGGGCCACGGTGTGCTGCACGCCATCGGGTGGCTGATCGCGGTTGCAGTCTCGGTATTGATCATGATCTGGTACTGGGTGCTCAGGCCGTACGGTCACGGCGGCCAGACCTTCGGCATGCAGTTGATGCGCCTGCGGATCATCAGCAAGGACGGCGATCGTGCCAGCAAGACACAGCTGGTGATCAGGTGGATCCTGCTGATCGTCGACACCCTGGTCTTCGGGCTGGTGGGCCTGATCACGATGCTCTTCTCCCACTACCGGCAGCGTGTCGGCGACCATGTGGCGAAGACCCTGGTCGTGCGAGCCGGCTGGCAACTGCACCAGGGCGAAGGGACCGTCTCCGGCGCGTTCCAGGCGCCGGTGCCTGGTCACCTGCCGTAGGAGGCGATGTCAGCGGCCTGCCGGCCTCAGCCGGCGGGCCGGACCGCGTGCTCGACCCAGGTGCGCAGCGCCGCGGCCGGTGCGGCCCCGGTCTGGCGTGCCGTCACCTGGCCGCCGCGCAGCACCAGCAAGGTCGGTATGGACTGGACGCCAAACCGCTGCTGCAGCCCCGGCGAAGTGTCCACGTTGACCTTGACCAGCTTGATCCGCCCGGCCAGCTCGGCAGCCAGCTGGGCCAGTGCCGGGCTCACCATCCGGCACGGGCCGCACCAGGGCGCCCACAGATCCACCACCGCGGGGACCGGCGCGCGCTCGGCAAGCTCGGCGAACGTGGCGTCGTCCGCGTCGACGATCCAGGGCAGCGGCTGATGGCAGTTGCCGCAGCGCGGGGTGCCCGAGGCGGCGTCGGGCACCCGGTTCCGCCGCCCGCAGTTCTCGCACCGGACGATCTCAGCGGCTACCCCAGTGGCCATCCGACTGCCCGCCTAAGCCTCGTTCTCATAACTCACCGTGAACTATCCTCCCGGCGTGGTCAACGTTGTCATCCACCCGGTTGAGGAACCCGGGCCAGAAGTGACCTGCTGAGGTAACTCGCCGTC
>OBLU010002095.1_pt1 | contig 18465 bp, 11 predicted proteins | sample 1518681 | NCBI WGS metagenome assembly OBLU01 (sample SAMEA3539304, study PRJEB22396) | soil metagenome | biome: tundra; feature: field; material: soil | place: USA | collected 2010-05 | depth 0.15 m | reverse complement strand
TGGCTCGCCGGGAACACAGGGAGACGGAAGAACTCGGATTTCGACAGTGCTTTGAGTGCTTCGTCGTCCGAAGAGAACTGTTCTGAGCACAGATGGAGTAGAAGGGCGTAGTGTTCAGGCTTCAGATCGAAAGCAGCAAGGGGTGCCTTTTCGTCCTCTCCAATCGGCTTGCCTGCTAGATCGGCCAGATCGGCCAGCCACTCCCGCAAGTCTTCCTTGGCATCGAGGAGTGCAAGCGACCACAGCGGGAGGCATGTGGCTGCGAACAGGCCTGCATGGGGATGGCGCCGGTAGAAGCAAGTGTTCACCGTTCCGTTATCCCACGCTCCCGCCGGTTTGGCCGGGACTTGAAACGCGCCTTTCAATTGGAAGCGGACTTCGCCGCTCAACCGTCGTGTCATCGCAGGCGCCAGCGAGTCAGCCACCGATCCCATACTGAGAACTTCCCAATCGAACAGTATCGTAATTGGACCGATTTGAAATGGCGGAAGCAGGAGGAATACGCCTCCGGGTGCCTGGGACCAGTCCAGCCATTCGCTCTGCGCTGCTTTGTCGAGCTTCTGGAATTCGCTGCCAAAAAACAGGCAGATCCCGGATCCTGGTTCTGGGGCGGCGGCCTTTGCCCCAGCGAGATCGGCGAGTCTTCTGCCGCGCGGGTGATTCTTAAGGGAGCCAGCCAGCCATACCTCCTGTTTCATCGGATGGGGCCTCCGAGTGTATAAGTCCGTCTTAAGAACCCACCCTTTACCAGTTGCTCCGATTCGCCCTGGCTAATGTCCGGGTCCAGTTTGTTGTCGAGCGCGGCGATAACAGTCCGCCAACGCGTGAACGAGACACCGGTCCCCTCCAGCAACTTCTCGCCCTCAGCCGCCCAGGCGTCGCGCCGATCCCGAACCAAGGTTTTCGCCGCCTGAAGACTTTCGGCGGCTTCCAGGTCCGTCATGTCGAGCGGCTTGTGCGGTTGCTGCCCGCGAGTGGCTCGCAAGTCGCTCAGTCCCTTCTGCGTCTGCTGAAGCTGGGTGTCATGGAGCAGGTGTGCGCGATAGTCCGCCACCTGGTTCTCGATGGTCAGAACATAGCCCCCAAGCTTGTTCAAAGCGACGGTGGGGCCCCTAAGAAGGTCTTTCGCCGCCGCCATCAAGGGCTGGAAGTTTCCGAGCTGCGCAGCCCGCTCGTGTTCTTCGAAAAGCGTTTCGATGTCGTCGAAGATCGATTCCTCCAGCTCCGACCGGATTTCGGGGGGCTGTTTGACCACCCCGGCAAAGCCAGGGACGTCTTTGGGGTAGCCGAAGTCGTCTGGCGAGTTCTTCAGCACTCGCGCGAGCTGATCTAGCTGCGTCGTGTAACTGCGGAGCCTGTCGTGCAACTGCTGGTATGCCTTCTGAAGCTCTCGGAAACCTCCCGCGATTTGCCCGTCAATCTCGTCGAGTTTGAGCGCCGCGCCACCGGCGTCGTCCAGTCCCACCTCTCGTGCCAACTGCTGGAGCTTACCCAATGCCTCGGCGATCCGAAGGTCGCGCAACGACTGCTTCAAAGTGCCAGGCTCTGTTGCCTGGAGGTTCTGCGTTGTGCCGAGAAGCTCCTTCACCTCCAACGCACCCGTCAGGATGTTCTGGATTTTGTTCAGGCAGCGCTTAAACAGGGCCATCGGAAATTTCGGCCATTGTTTGATCGAGCTCTCCATTTCGGCACTGACGACGTCCGTCTGGTCGATGATCCGATCCTTGAGTCGAAGCGCATCGTCTGCGAAGATCTCAGCCCGCCGGATGCGTTCCCATAGGGGCCGAGTGTCGTCCTCAAAGTTAAGAGTTTTCAGATTTGCTTGGTCCGAAGAGAGTTTCTGGTATTGATCCCTGTCATAGACCATGTCCACTAGGCCACGCGCATCGACGCGTAGCTTGGCGCCGCGCACCAGCTTGGCACTATTCCGCTCCGGAGCAGCTTCAAGCACCTCCAACTCGTCAACCAGCGAGCGGGCGGCATCGAGCTTGTTCTTCGCTTCGATCGTCTTCGATCCGGGTTTCTTGGTGTTGAGCGGTCCAAAGTAGTCCTGAACCTTGCCTTCGCCGAAAACCTGCTCCATTTTGTCAACGATGCCGCTGAAATCCCCGGTCAACCAGTTCTCGGCCTCCCGGATGGCGTTCCGGGTCTTCTGACGCTCCACCAACTGATATTTGCGCTCCGCCTTACCGATCGTGGGCGCAACCGGCTCTGCGTATCCGGTCCGGCAGGTCAATGCCATCCACTGTTCAAAGATGTCGGCCGGGCGACTGCCCTCCCAGACGTATCCCCAAAACCACTCCCTCTTCGAGTCCGCGTACGTCCAAGTTCCCCCTTGGAGCAGCCGCGCTACCAATGCGAGCAGAAACGCCGGCACTCTTGGCTCCGCACCATCGGTCAGGGGATCGAACAGGCCTGCACGTTCATCCTCCTGATATCCGGCCGACGCTGCCCGCGAAGAGATGGCCATTTTGCGAAGGACAGTGAGAACATCTTGGGGCGAGAGTCCATCCTTATTGTCCAGGTCCTCCAGCCTACGCGGCTGGGCAGGTTCGACAAGCAGTTTCTTCCACGCGTCGATCAGCAGATTCCTGTCGTCCTCCGCCATAAGGGCCCCTGGACGGAATGGCCATGCAATGCGGCCCGCTTCGTTGAGCTTCCGCCGCCAGCGGTAGATCTCGGTCTTCAGAGAGCGCAGCAGGGATTGTAGACGGTTGGAGAACTGCGTGGTGAACTTGTCAGGCCGATAGACGATCTGTTTTGCCAGTGAACGAGGAAGACCAATCTGTTGCAGCACTTGTTCTTCGTTCTGATTCAGCCAATACAGACACAGGAACAACTGCGCATTCTTCAGCGGTCCGCTGGGTGCGCCGGAGAGCCGATCCCCCAAAGCACGAGATGAGGTGAACACGACCACAGGTGTCCGCCCTTCATCCTCAAACTGCGAGGCCGCGGCTACCGCGAGCTGTGTGAGTTCCTCTTCGCTCCGAACGTACGCCAGGATGACGCGACCCTCTGGGTGCAGATTGAGGCCATCGAATCGGACGAGCCCCTTTGCCTTCCCCTTGCCGCTCTGGGTCACAATCGCGGCAACATTCGCCTGCAAGCCTGGACTGATGGGCTCGTAGTCCCAATTGTCGTCGAGCGACCGCATCACTCCCGTGAGGATCTGCCGCGCCCGCTCTTCCTCTGGCTGGCCCTTGCGCCCCTCCATCGCCTCCTCAAGGGCGGCCGAATCAGATGGGTCACGAAAGATGAGCGAGTTATGCGTCTGCCTGCGATACCGAAGATTGAGGCGCCCCAACATGGCTACGCTCGGACCAATGAAGGAGGCCGAAACGTTAGAGATCTCTTCGCCAACGAAGGCCGCCCATAAGGCGCGTGCAACATCTGCGCTCGCCGGATGCGGATAAAGCATCGCGACAAGCTGCACGAAGTCGCTGGAGGCCAACGGGATCAGTAGCGTATAACAGCCTGGTTGCTGCTGCTTTCCCTGGATCTCGTGAATCGCGTACGTGCTGAGATTTGCCAGAAGCTGTCGAAGATCCAGGGGTTCGTCGACTCCTGGAATCAACCACCGGTCCTTCTCCCGTTTCGCCTTGATCCCCCGCAGAGCATCCGAACACGCTTTTTCTTCCCACTCCACCCGGGTGTAGAGCGTCGCAAGTGGTTCGTCGTACTCGTTCTGAGCGTTAAGAAGGGCTTCCCGCTGATCCACGGAAAAGGTCTTCAGCGGAACGGGGAGTTGGCCGTAAGCCAGATCACGAGCAGCCGGCGCGTACGCCCTCGCGATCTTCAACTCTTCCAGGGCGTTGTAGTCCAGAACGTGTTGCCGCAGCCGGTTCGAGACGCGGACAGCGTTCTCGAACAACTCGCCGATCGTCGCTGGCGCATTCTTGCCCTGGAACTTCGGATCGCGCAGCAGCCCGTCAACATTGGCCATGATCACGTTGAACCAACCGAAGTTGCCGGCACTCATCGTGTATGCTGCTTCGACCAGACCTGGCAGGTACTTCTGCTGGAGCCGTCCCGAACTGCGGAGGCGCTCGACGAAGTCGCTGACATCAGCGAAACTATTGGGCGTCAAGTCCACCAACTCGAAGCGGCGCGCCGTAGACTGCAATTCCCGCAGCTCATCACCGATGGACGGTGAGCAAAGAGCCACGTAGCGGAGCCAGGGAAGCTTGCGGCGTGGGTCTTCTTCCTTGATCGCCTTTCCCAGTAGCTTGATCGCGCGCCCGTCGAGATACGTCAAATCCTCGCGCTCCAGACCAAATGTGGCCGCCTCCGCCGCCGTTTCCAACTCGTCCAGCACGATCAGGAGATAGCGAATGCCGAATTGGGAAAGGTACTTGTAGGCCGCATCGCAAAGGCGAGTCGCGAGTCGGTCGTCTTCATAGAGCGCCTCGTCGGAATGGTTGGCCTCCACCTCGAGTGCTTTCGCAAGCTTGGAGGCTTCGAACCCGAGGACGATGAGTCTGTCGTACGCCTCCTTTGCGATTTGGCCTTGAATCGAGTTGTCGTACGTATCGCGGGCCAGCGGAAGCAGTGCCTTGTAGAGACCGTAACCGAACCAGTTGTCCACGTTCTGGTATTCGTTGGCGATCTGCGAGTAGCGGAGGTAGAGGCCGAGGTACTGGCCGCGGTCTTTCTCTTCGTAGAAGAGCTGTGCTTCCTTCAAATCACCCGCGGAGTCGCGAACGAACCAGCCTCGGGAAGCATCATTGATTTGGGCGACCAGTTCGTAGCCGAGGCGCGACTTACCGATGCCCCACGGGGCGACCACCGAAAAGACGTGCGCGAACCCCTCCTGCTCGGCATCCACGATGTGAATGAACTGCCGGAACGTCTCGAAGAACAGCCCCTGCCCAACAATCGGATGTGTCAGCGGGTAGCCGGAGACACCTGTAGCCGCCCACTGGTGAGTCTTCATCTGTTGGGGCGAAATCAAGTTCTTGGTTGTCTCTTTCATATCGGCGATTCCTCTATTGCACCGGCTCGGCTCCTTCGTAATCAGGGGCAAGTCGCGAAGCCGCGCGCACCGCCCGGACAGAAACGAGCTTCTCTTCCGCCCAGCGCTCGCACTCCGAGCGAATCGCGGCGGTAACTGGGCTCCCCAGGCGACTGAAATAGCGATTGCCAAACGCTCGGTAGCACAGGTTTGAGAACTCTTCATCGATCAGATAGCCGCGCCTGGGCCGCAGACCGGAGAAGTCCGCGATTCGCCACACTCGCTCACGCAACAGCCGGTTAATGACCGGGGCCAGACGGGCGTCGAGGTCCAACGGCCTGGGCGTGCCCGGAGGCACGAGGATCGTTACGCCAAGGCGCGCAAGGATCCTCTCGATCAACTCGCCGAGAGTCCCGCACTTGACTTCCTCGCCGCTGACGAGGGTGACAAAGACCAACACTTGCCACGGTTCGTGTGCATGATTGAACTGGTCCTCCGGAAGTTCCAGCGTAAGCTGGCTACCGGACCGCTCTGCCGCCCAGGCTTCCTGGGTGAAGACGACCTGCGCCAGAAGGAACGCCCACGGCCGTGTGAGAACCCAGCCAACGACGGAGTCCAGGCGCCTATCGCGTAGAGTTTCGTCCTCACTTAGGGCTGCCAAGCTGCCAGGCAAGACCGCGTAAGCAACGCCCGGCGCTAGCTCAGCAGAGTCGGGAAGACGCACCAGTCGGCCGGATATCCAGTTGGTCTGGGGTGCAAGTGGATCAATATCGAGCAGTGTTGACGCCGGTTTCCCGCCGCCGCCCTCAATGAGCACCGCGGTTGCCCCGATAACGCGCAGAAGCACTGGATACATGGTGGCTTGGCCAGCGGGAGATCCAAAGAGCGGCATCTCGACGTCCCGCAGTCCGGTGTCGTTCAGTTGTGCCCCGATCAGCAGTTTCCGGATGGCGCTACTGGCAGGTCCGAGCTTCTCGACTGCCGAAATCAGTTCCCGGATGTTCCTGTTGGCACCGTACTCCTTCAGACGGGCTGCAAGGATCGAAGCCCAGGCAGAACGGAACTCCGCGACACAAGCAAATAGAGAAGCTACTGCTTCCCGCTCGCTCAATGCGTTCGCGATTAGGCGAGCCAATTCCGGGGAACCGATGAGGCGAGTCCCGTCTATGGATCGCGACCAAAGCCCTATCGCTTCACCACGAATCCAAGCTCCAAGGTCGTTCTCGTAGACCTCGCCGTCGGCTAGGAGGGCATGGGCCGAGTCAAGCGGCAGAGATTTCATCCTCATAGCGCTGGCTCCTCCAATCTGTCCGATATGGCATCAAGGCTCTGATAGAAGGCTTCGACGTCAGGATAGAGCTTTGGTGCATCAGCGACATCGATGCCACTATGCGTGAGTCGATTTAGTAGCAGCCGATCTAGATCACGATCTTCTGAATCGAGGTGCTGCTGAGCCTCTGCGATCTCGCGTTCGGAGCACTTCCCCTCGATCACCGCTTCTACGAGAAGGGTTGCTGCAGTAACCAGCAAACCAGAATATTCTGACAGACGATTCTTCGTTCTAGAGCGGACCGCTATTTCCAACATCTCGGCATCCGTGAGCAAGGGTATTGGGCACACTTCGATCTCCGCTTTCGTGAGCTCGGGTCGGGTTGACTTGAAGCTGTGCCGCAGTGTTATTGCTCGCCCTACAGGCGTCTCCAGGAATTCCGCAACGTACTGTGCATCGATGGGCGGCTTAATTCTTGCTCGGATGAGATGAGAGGTGATGTTGCCGGTTGGCAGATCTTCGGGATAGACAGCGGCCGAGCCAATCCGTCCAGCCTTCGTAACCAGAAGATCTCCCGGAATAGCCGCGCTTCGTGCGAGTTCAGACTGTTTCTCTGCGTCGATCCAAACGAGATCTGTTCGATTGAACTTGCCGTCTTCGCAGTTCTTCACCCTGACCACCGGGTGTACCGCTTCTGCCCCAGTGCGATAGTCAGTGACCGTCAAATTGCTGCCGAACGGACCGTCAGCCACTGAGGAAGAGAGATTCGCAATCGTCTTGTGTCTGCGCTCTTCAACGATTCGGTACGCTTGTACGAACTGGGCCATATACGCATTGGCGTTCAGGGTGTCGGAAACCTCTCTTGACGCTACGCGAGACGTTCTGCCGGTCGGGACCTGCATCGACTTGAACGGAGCGAGCAGGTCATCTATGCGCTTTTGAAGCTGTTGCACTCTACAGCGCATGGCTTCAGCCTGACGGACCTTCTCGCCGATATAACGTTGAACATCAACGTGGACTACTGGCACCATCACTTCACGAATCTCCTCAAGGTGGAGATTCGTAATGACGCCGGTCTTTGAGGATCGGCTGAACTGAACCCAACCACCGGCGGAGTTTAGAAATGCAGTCACATAATCTCTATCCAGCGATGCCGAGTAATGGAGCAGAGCGACGCTTACGAAGAGAGATACCGGCTCATGCTGCTGCCTGTAAGTGGCAGCGGTCCCGATTTTACCATTCTTTGCCAGGAGGATATCTCCAGCCGTGGGGTTGCATTTTGCTTTTCCCAACTGAAGATGCTCTTCAGCAGAAATGAATTTGGTGTTCTGAAAATCGACCCAACAGGCGTTAATATTTGTAGAGCTTAAGAAACGTACGCCATCGACCACATAAGTGGGTGTTATGTGAGTCCCGTCCGTAATGTACTTACACAGATCCTCTAGTGATACCAGCCTTCCCCGCCACTGATTCATCCAGCTCAGCTGACGGAGTTTCTCCGGGTCGTAATACTCTGCCTCGAGACGTAGTCGAAAGATCGCCTGCGGAGATGTCCGTGACGTGAACATTCACTCCCCCCTCACGTAGGCCCCGACGATCGCGGCCAAGTCGTTTGCGAGCCCCTTGCTATAGTCTTCAACGTTGTTCTTCACTTCGTAGCCCAAGCTATCGGCGACACCCATGAATACGTCTGTCTGCGGCTCATCTTCGAACTGGTCAGGATCGTTCTTCCGCGCTTTTCGCTTTTGCAGATAGAGGATGCTGGTTTTCGCACCTGTGCCGGAGAGCTTGAACGCGTCGTGCGGTAAGCTGATCACTGCCTTCACGATCGCTTTGCCCCCGTGGAATTGCCCGGTCTGCTCATCCTTTTTGCCCATGATGTACTCGCGAACGTAGCGATCGCCCGAGTTGCACAAGACGCCATCAGGAACGATGATCAACAACCGCCCGCCCGGCTTCAGCAGTTGGAGGCAGCGGTCAATAAAGATGATGGCAGGATCGATGCTCATCGGCCCAATCGCCTTCCAGACATTCTTGTTGTTGGGACTGCCGCCCATGGCCAATCCCGTCACGGTGGGCGAGTAGGTGTACTGGTCCTGGCGTCCGTTCTGCGGCGCGAGATCACTGCGGTAGATGTGGAGGATCTTCTCCATATCCTCTTCGTACCGGCTCCGGGCTTCTTCCTGGCCCTTCTTAAACTTCGGCGTGCCGAACGGTGGGTTGGTGCAGATCAGGTCGTAACTGCGCGGCTTGAGCCGCGGCGTGATGCGTGAGTCGGTGCGAAGATAAAGAACTTTCGGAGCGCCCAGCAGCGCCATATTGACACGGGCCAGCATGACCATGCGCGGAGAGTTGTCGGCCCCCACGAAGCTGTATCGGCAAATGTCCTCGAACAGTTTCTCGCGCCGGACGTCGGCAGACGTCTCCTTGCCAAGGAGTTCCCCGAGCGCCCGCTCCAAATAGCCCAGGGCTACTGCTCCGAAACCGAACGTGCCGCCTGCCGGGTCGCAGAACCGGAACGCCGGCGTGCCGTCGGCATTACGAGCGGTAAGCAACTCCGGTGTTTCCTTAACGATGTCGTGGAACGCGATTTCGAGCATTGCATGCTTCACGGGGAACGGGGTGAGGTAGATACCGAGGCCGCCCTTGGAATCGAAGTTGGCCCGCAGAAAGACGTCGAAAGCACGTCCGAGAGCGTCTGCCGCGACATCTGCCAATGTGCCCTTAGGTTTCAAGACATGCCCGCTGTTGTCGGTCACCGGTCCTAGGTTCTGAATGAGATCTAGCAGGGTCTCGTGATTTCTCGGCTGGTCGAGTCCCAAGTGCGTCTGGTCGTCAAAAATCGGATGACGGTTGCCGTCGTCGTCCGTTACCACATAATCCGGGTGAGCCTTGAAGTGGTCGAAGGCCATCTGGATCAACTTGACGGCCTGCTTACCGTGTTGCCGGACATATTCGCCAGTGAAAATATCGCCAAGGTTGTACTTCTTCCCGTCGAGCGTGAAGTTCAGTGTGTCCCGCTCGTGGTGGAGGCGAAACGACTCTAAGAAGAGGAACTTGGCGACTTCCTCGATGATGTCGTTCTTGTCGTTCACCCGGTCCTTAACGGTCTGGTATACCTGCTCGTGGAAGGTGTTGAACCCGCTTTGCAGCCGCTCAGACATCCGCATCGACCACCGGTAGGTGGGATCCGCCACGATGCGCTTGTAGTGAATGCTCTCCTTGGCGGTGGGCAACTGGTCAATTTCGTGGGCGGGATACTGCAGATCGAACAATCGCTCCTTCGCCCCGTCAGACACGATGCCGAATTTCGGATAAGCATCCTGAGCCGTATCGGGCGGCGTCAAGTCCCACATGCGCTGCTGAATGTTCTCCGCAGCGGCCTTTTCCCAGGCGCCAGCCGGTAGTGCAATGAGGAACAGCCGTGGCGTTTCCAGCCCGAGGTGCAGACCATAGGCAATGGCGGCCGCATCTTCTCCGGAACTCGACTCGACCGCCAGCTTGTGGTCAAAGCCTAGGCCTTTGGCTTTCTTTTCGAGAGCAGCGAGTGTGTTTTTCAGATCCGATTTGTCTTTCATTCTGTTCTCCACTTACCGTTTCAACCGCAGCAGGCCGGGGCCGAACACTTCAAGGTTCGGTGCCTCGCGGGCAACCGCCAGAATCTGCGCTACGGAGGTCACGAACTCCGACGGCAACCGCGATAGGACTCTTTGCACGGGAACCGGCCGGCCCGCTTCGGATCGGACCACATCCAGGATGGCGTCCTGGAGCTTCTCTTTCGGCGAGCGATCACCGAGGCTAACAGTCGGAGGGGATGCGTCACCCTCGTCCCCCTCAACTCGAAAACCATCGAGACAGGCAAGCAGTAACCACAGTTGGTCTTTGCTCCAGTCGCTCCCGGCCTCGATGGCGAGGGCGTGCAGTTCATCCAGCTTTCTGGGCTTCGTTCTCAACGCATTCTTCAGCCGGTCCAAGATCACTTCGGTCATACCCCAACACCTCCGTCCTGACCTTCCGCGCTGAAGGATATCGCCACGCCGGCCTCCCGATGCGTCCGGTCGTAAACGGCGACTGCTTCATGCCAGAGTTTCCGCCAGGCCTCTTCCAGTTCAAGTCTGTGCCGCTGATATCGGAGCAGGGCGCGGTCCCAATGCAGTCGCTCCTCATGCGCGATTTTCGGGACGAGCACCTGCCCCAGAGATCCCGAACCCAGGAACTGCCGGGCGGAGCCTTGCGCGAGCAAGCGTAGCTGCATGCGGACAAGAGGACTATTGAGGACAAGCGCCCAGGCGCCCGGCGTCTCGCGGAAAAACAGTCGTTCCCAATGATCCGTCACGTGGATGTCAGGTCGGGGAAAATCGCCGGCATAGGCCACAGTCGGGCTTGTGACGAGTAGTGACACTAAAACCTCCTCTTGTTGAAGGGGTTGGAGGTACACACGGCCTGGCCACCCGACCTCTTCTCTGGTGGGTGCGTTGGATACTGTGAAGTCAGAACCGACATCGGAAATTCGAAGGCAGCGCAATTTCACGGGCTCGCCGTCGCTAGCCGAGAACCGCTGGCGGCGGGCACGATCCCTTTCGGGAGCCAGCGCCAGGCATCGGGAAAGCGGCACCCAGCCAAGATTGGTTTGAAGCTCGTGGCGCAGGATTTCAAACAGGGCATGCCCGGGCAGCAGAGATTCCGGAATGAGGGCGCTTGAGACACGTTTCCACCACGACGGCTTTTCGAGCGAGGCTATCCGCTCTTCCCAGAAGCGAAGGGTCTCCGGCGGACAGATTCGAGCCTCAGCCTCTCCGACCATTCTCCAGACTGTTTCCTCCTGCGCAAGTAGGTCATCTGTTACGGCCCAGGCCCTTGCGGCCAAGCCTGGCGATTCCTCGGGCGCCGTCAGCACCGGCAGGTCGCGGAGGGTCCGCATCTTTATCCGCGGGAGGAGCGAACCTTCAGATTGTGCAGAAAGATATTGACGGTACAAGGGCTGGTTGAGGCACAACGCCACCCAGAATCCGGTTGGGACGTCCAAGCCACGAACGACTATGCAATTCCCGTCCACGGGATGTCTGTACAGCCGACTCGTAGCCCAGGCGGCCCTCACGGGCAAAATCTTGTTGATTGCGATGTCGCCCGGCTGAACCGACCCTCGATCCTGCATCGGGCGGTTGCGGAAGTGAAAGGGCAGGAGACGCCACCGCATAGCGCCAATGTTTGCTTGACCGTACACAACCGATCCCGTACCGGTTCGTTCGCGGCCGGTAAGCCTCATCCCTTCAATGATTTGTGCCAGATCGCCCAACGCGATGGTTCCCGGAAGTCGTCCTGCTCCGCTGAGGAGTAGCTCGGCGCTCCAGCAGCCAGGGCCAATTTTGATGCGCGCTGATCGACTCGTACTCATCCAAACCCAGCTTAGAGCGCATTCGTGTATTTGTCAATGTGTTATCACATGGAAAAATATATCTTGACAGTGGACTAAATCTCACGCATACTGAAATTGGAATGTGCTATTAACAAATTGTGAGTACACATGGAAATGATTACTATAAAACCGGAGGAACCTCAGAATGAAGTTTTTAGAAGAAGTTAAACCGAAGAAAATTGCTCAACTGGATGATTTACTTATGGATATCTGTATCGAGCTGCAACTGAGCCCAAACAGATATCGGCAAGCCGGAGAACGGTATCGTGCCGTCGCTGGCATCCTTGAGGGAGAGGGCAGCCCGTTCAGTGCCTACCGGCCCCGGATCTATCCCCAAGGTTCGATGCGACTTGGGACTACCGTAAAGCCCGTCGACGGCCCGCACGACCTTGATTTTGTCTGCGAACTTTCCGTCGGTCACGAGAAGGTCGATCCGATGGCGCTGCTGAAGGCGCTGTGCGATTTTCTGGGAAGCCACGGGACGTACGAGGATATGCTCGAACTCAAGAACCGGTGCGTTCGCATCGTCTACGCCAACGAGTTCTACATGGATATCCTCCCGGCGTGCGGTGACGCCGGCTCGGGCTCGACCTGCCTGCAGGTTCCTGATCGAAGTGCGAAAGGTTGGAAGCCTAGCAACCCCATCGGCTTTGCGAAGTGGTTCGATGTGCGCTCGGTAGTTCTTTCGTCCACAGTGATCAAGGAAGCGGCGCCTCTGCCGCGCCGGCAGGAAGCGGAGGACAAACGTCCTCTTCAGTTAGCCGTGCAGCTGATAAAGCGGTGGCGCGATCTCGCGTATGGCGGCAGCGATCTCGCACCAATTTCGGTAGTCCTTACCACGTTGGCTGCCGATCATTACCGCGGCGAGGACTCCGTGTCGCTGGCCGTGACAACGATTTTGTCGGGCATCAGACAGGCGGTGGCGGAGGCCGAGGCGCGGGGCAGCCGGCTGATTGTGCTTAACCCTTCAAATCCGGCCGAGGACCTCAGCGAGCGCTGGGACGGCAGCCCTGAGGCGTACGCAGCGTTCAAAGCCGGGATTGCCGAGTTTGAAAAGACCTGGCGTGGGGTAGTGGAAGCTGGGGGAAATGTCAGCCAGACGCTGGAGAAGCTGTTCGGCGAGCCGGTCAAGGCGGCGGTACTCAGCCAAGCGAAGCGCCTTCAGGAAGCGAGGCTCGGTAACAACCTAAGCATTGGGAGCGCGGGCCTAATCGGAACCGGGGCTTTGGCGACGATTCCGGTGAAGCCGAATGTTTTCTATGGCCAAGACTAGAAGATTCCCGACGCACCACCTGACGATCGCGCTGCAGACCTACCAGATGCGGGCGCTGTTTCCCCAGTTCAAGGCAGTAGCGAACCGGCACGACTGGGCGCTGTGGACGGGGACACTGCGCCCAACTCTCTTGAGCGACACCTACACGGTTGAGATTGAATACCACTTGCCGGCGCCTCCAAGAGTTCGTGTGCTCGAGCCGGTGCTCCAGGCTAGGGCGGACCAACCGAAGATCCCGCATACGTTCACCGAGAACAAGCTCTGTCTGTATACTCCGGGCCAGTGGAATTCGCAGATGGTCATCGCCAGAACGATCGTCCCCTGGACTTCAACCTGGCTCTATTTCTATGAGGTTTGGAGGGTGACGGGCGAATGGGTCGGCGGTGGTGTACATCCTGGCGAATTCTACGGTGAAAAATGAGAAGAATACTTTCGATCGACGGCGGAGGCATTAAGGGAGTGTTCCCGGCCTCCTTCTTGGCAACGGTTGAGGAGGCTGTGGGCCGCAACATCGCGGACTACTTTGATCTGATCGTTGGGACTTCCACCGGCGGGATCATTGCGCTGGGCTTAGGTCTCGGGTTCAGTGCAGCCGATTTGCTCAAGTTCTACGAGCAGCACGGCGCTGCAATTTTCGGAGGGAACCGCACGATGCGTGGGCTCCGGCACTTCCGCAAGCCAAAGTATGATCCGGCGCCGCTCAAGACGGTGTTGGAGTCGACATTTGGAACCCGGCTGCTGGGCGAAAGCCGCAAGCGGCTAGTCGTGCCCTCCCTAAATATAGCGACTGGCAAGGTGCACTTATGGAAAACGTGCCATCATCCGCGTTTGCAGTTCGACTTCAAGCTCAAAGCGGTCGACGTGGCCCTTTCCACCTCGGCGGCCCCTACGTACTTCCCTACCTTCCAGGGAGACACAGGCATTCCTCTGATTGACGGTGGAGTCTGGGCAAATAACCCAGTGGCCGTTGCCGTCGTTGAAGCGATTGGCGTCTTGGGCTGGGATCGGAGTGATATCAGCGTGCTAAGCCTGGGCTGCACCACCACGCCCTTGGACGTAGATTTCAGCGCCAAAAGAGGCAAGCTCGCTTGGGCGAGCATAATTGCTGATGTATTCATGGCGGCGCAAGCCTCATCGGCCCTTGGGATGGCTCAACACCTCATCTCCGATAGAGCCAATATCGTCCGCATAAGCCCGGAAGTCGGCTCCCGCTATCAGCTAGACAAGGTCGGCGAAATCCCGTCCCTGAAAGGACTGGGCGTCTCCGAAGCCCGCCAAGCCCTGCCGACGATTGTGCCGGCATTCTTTCAGTCCATAGCCGAGGAGTTCGTACCGTGCTACCCGATCAAAACTACATTCTGATGGCTTGGGCGTGTTTCCCGAGTTCCCTGCTCCTCGCCCGACGGCCGCATCGGGCGACCCGGTCCCTCGCACCTGAGTAAATCGCAACCGGGCCCAAACCGCTAGGCGATTTCGGAATATCCCCGGCTCGGTGGGCTGGGCTGCTATGGAACTTATCCATATCCGGCGAGCGTTCACCCAGGGCTGAGGTGTGGTGTGATCACGAGCGAGGCATCTTCCTGCCATGAATGATCGTTGAGGCTGTGCGGGAGGGAGCGGCGGAACATGGAAACGACAGACGTGAGTGAGCATAATCGGCAGAAAAAGTGGTTTGAGGTGGCCGTAGCCACGCGCCAATTTGAGATCGATCTCTTCTGGAAGCGGGCGCTCTTCTTCTGGGGGTTTATAGCGACAGCGTTTGTCGCACTCGGGACTCTCGAGGGAAAGTCTCCTACTCTCTCGCTCCTCGTTTCCGGGTTCGGAATGGTCTGTTCGTTGGCTTGGACGCTGGCCAACCAAGGCAGCAAATACTGGCAGGAGCAATGGGAGTCCAAAATCGAATCCGCCGAAGACGACATCACAGGGCCGCTCTTCAAGCGAGAGGAGCCTGCCCAGAAAAAGGGGCCATGGCTTTCGGGCAAACCATACTCCGTCAGCAAACTGGCGATTGCGGTCAGTGACTACGTCTTCCTGGTTTGGGTCGTTGTCTTTCTCCGCGGCGCCTGGATTGCACTCGGCGGCCTGCCTTTGCCGAACATGCAGCGCGCGGCCGCCATTGGTTTAGGCCTTCTGCCGATTGTCTATTTGGGCTTAATTTTCGGTCTTGGCCGGTCGACACCCAGGCCGAAGCAAGAAACACCGAACGCTGATGTTAGTGCAGGCAATCAGCGCGGCTAGGCGCCTCACTCTTCGGCCGCGCGGCTCGTTGGTCGCGCACCAATACGCGTCGCTCAGGCGTGCCCTGCTCGCCAGAGCGTGTTACCGCCGCTCAAGATTTCGAGCGCTCGGTCCATTTGCCGATCAGCGCCTTCCTGGGCTATCGTGGGATCGACGTCGACCAGAACATGGGGTGATACGCCTCTGCCCTCCAGACACAACCCCTCGGACGTGTACCACCCGAATACAGGAAGCCGCAGCCAGTAACTGCTTCCAACCGCGAAATTGACAGCGCCGAGGACATTTCCGGCGGTCTGCGCGCCCACGATGGTTGCCAGGTGGTTTTCAGCCGCAAAGCTTGCCAGCATTTCGGCGGCGCTGTTGGTCCATTGGTTGACCAGCAGGACGATGCTGCCGTGGAACGGTTGCGTACCCAAGCCCTGGGTTAGCAGGACAACTGATTTGTCGCGGAATGCGTATCGTGCGAGCGCCAGGAAGAGCTCGGGTCTGGTCGCCGGCATACGGACGTGCGGCAAGGTGTCGCGGTTGTATCCGCTGCGGAGCCGCGATGGAGTCAGACTGCGGCCAATCGGGATTTGGCCAGGGCAAAAATAGCTCGCGAGTCTGGCGAAACCCAGACTGCCCCCAATGTTTCCGCGCAAGTCGACGATGAGGCGGTCGCATCCATGGCGTTTCAGTTCCTCGACAGCCACGTCGAGCGCCCGAGCGAAGCCGAGTCCGGTGGGGTCGGAGAAGTACGGTACTTTCAGTAGTCCCACATTGGCAGCAATCATTCTATGGATGGGACTCTTGGGCTCGATGATCGGTGGTCGGCTCTTGGTGCCCTTACGAACAGGAATGCTGACGGCCACCGTGCGGGTGTTCGCGCCGCGCACCGTCGAAATGGTTAGTCCATACGTCTGTCCGAGCTGAAATGGTGGCATAGTCGGAGGCGCACACGGTCCTCCATCGACGGCAACCAGCACGTTGCTCGCTTTGATGCCGGCTTTGTCGGCCGGACCACCCTCGAACACGTCTAGAAACACCCATCGGTCCGCCCCATCGATATTGAAGCAGCGCAGGGTCGCGTTAATGCAATGCTGCGGCAGGAGCCGATTGGTCCTTTCGTGATAGAAGACTGTGTGGCTGCTCCCGAGTTGAGCAATCAGCTCTCGGACGCCGTTCTCAAAATCGCCCAGGGGCACGTTCAGCAGCGCTGGTGTGCGCTCGTCGACGCGCTTGACCCATGTGTTGTGGTCTATTCCGGCAACATTGAAGTGGTGTTTCAGCACCCGCATCTTGATTCGGGTCAGGATTTCAGTTCGCTTTTTTGGACTGGGTGACATTCGCCCCCTCCTGTGCGCCACGGTGAACAACGGCGCCATCAAATGCCCCTTCGATGCTGTAACCGGCCCAATAATACGGCACGGCTGCGGAGCCGTACTTACGGAGCATGTCCTTCTTGGCGCTTGCGAGCGCATGAGGCGCGGGCTCATGCGCGGAGAGATGTTGGTAAAACTGCTTCATCAAGAAAAGGGAGAACGCGTCGTCGACGGACCATAGCGTAGAGATCACGGTTCTGGCGCCGGCCAGGAGAAAGGCTCGCGAGAGTGTCGCGATGCCTTCCTCGCCCTGGACCGGACCGACAGCAGTGTCGCACGCGGACAGGATCACTAAATCGGCATTCAGTTTGAGCTGAACAATCTCAGCCGCCTGCAGGAGGCCATCTTCGCCAGCAATGGGATCCTTCACCAGCACCAAGGCTGCCCGATTGGGGTCGCTGGTGCTGGCGAAACCGTGGACAGCGAGGTGAAGGATTCTGTAACCGGCGAGGGCAGAGCGCTTGAATGCAGACTCCGTAGCCTTGGAGCCCAGCAATAACGTGTTTCCGCGGTCATGTACGGCGGTGTCTGCCGCCAGCACTTCATCTCTGGATGCGGGGAGGTCCGTGAGGTCGTTATCGTCATAGCCTCGTGTAACCGCAACCAGCTTCAACTCACCGCGGCTGTATGGAATCCCGCCTACCCCAAGAAGTCCGTGTGTCGCCGAGGTGTGATGTTGGTTCGCGAGCAGATAAAAGGCGGTTGCCGAGGGGGCATAGACGACGGCGTGAGTTTCGGCAACGTACCTGCCAGCACCATCCTGGAAGGCATCGAAAGGCACGAGGTGCAGAAGACCGTCTCGCACGATGACAAGATCCGGCTTGAGGCCAGCCTCTCCCACTGGGGCGACCAGCGCATCGTATAGTCGTCGAGCCTCGATATGAGCCGATTGCTTGGCCTTGACTGTTTTGAGGTATGCCGAGACGAGACCCTCGATTTGATGACGCCCCCCGAGGGCAACGGTGCGGGCACCAGCACTGGTAATGACCAAGCAGTGAGACTGTGGTTCCGCGATCACGTATTCGAGAATGGCGCTCGACTTGGCGAGAACGCGCTGTACCTGTCCAATTCCCACCGTCTCGCGCGATTCAGCTTTCAGTATGCTGATTTCTGGAGTCACCCAGCGCGATTGCTCTACCAGAAATATCTCGTCGCGAAGCTTGCGGACCTCGGCGGTCGAGCCGGCTGTCAGCAGCTTCAGACGAAGTTCGGAGAGCGTCTTCTGATCCTTTCTCGCATTATCGGATGCGACCGAACCAGCCAGGAGCAGGTCGGTTGTGACGCGGCCCCGCACCTGTTCGACGATGTAATAGGCCTTCACCGGGTCGTGAAGCCGTTCGGCGACCAGCGAGAAGTGTCCCGCATACAGGTCGCTGGAGACCTTGATGAGTGCGGTCTTCTCCAAAACACCCGAATACTTTCCGAGCAGGGCATCGATAAGGGCGCCGGCGCGTTCATAGACCTGGTCTGCTTCAGCGTATCGGCCACGGCGGACCTCAATCTCAGCGAGCGCCTGAAGGCGTTGGGGAATAGCCCATCCGTTCCCGCTTGCCTGTGTGGTCGCAACAGCCTGAGTGGCGAACTGCTCCGCCTGGTCCAGGTCGCCTCGGTCCCGAAAGATGTCCGTAAGCTCGGATTGTGCAGCCGCTAGTTCCCGTGTGAAGCCGCCAGCCTGGGTAAGGGCGAGGACTTGGCGGAGAAGTCGCTGCGCTGCGTCAGTGTCTTTGCGGCGCTGCGCGACATGCGCAAGCAGGGTCAAGACGATCGCCTCGTGCTGCGGCAAGTCCCTTTGGCGAGCGTTCGCCAAGATATCATCAGCAAGTCGCTGCGCGGGATCGGCTTGTCCCATGTCGATCAGCGTTTCTAGGTGGGCCTCCTGCGTGAGAAATTGGTAGCCGGCATCCGGCGTGGTGTCGGCGATTTTCAGGGCTTTCTCGAAATACGGCAGAGCCATGG
>OBLU010002094.1_pt1 | contig 18466 bp, 15 predicted proteins | sample 1518681 | NCBI WGS metagenome assembly OBLU01 (sample SAMEA3539304, study PRJEB22396) | soil metagenome | biome: tundra; feature: field; material: soil | place: USA | collected 2010-05 | depth 0.15 m | reverse complement strand
CTTCGGGGACGCCCATGCCCATCAGGTACTCGCGGCCCACGGCGCCCTCGGAGTACTCGTCTCCGCCTGCTCCACCCAGGGTGATGATCAGCGGCGCGATCCCGCGGCCATAGAGCGCGAGGGCGTGGTCCAGCCTGGCGCGGTACACCGGAGACGGCCGGCCGTCGTACTCAGCCGCGCCAAACACCCCGATGGCGTCCGACGGCGCGGCCTGATCCTGACCGGCATAAGTCTCAATCTGCACATAGACCCAGCGGCACCAGCCCCCCCCAGCCCCCACCGCCAGCGCAAGCAGCAGCAAAAGCACCATGCGGAGAGCAACGTTGCGACGTTTCGGCTTGGTCCGACGCTTCATAGGAACCTTCTGGTGCAGTGGTCAGTAGCCAGTGATCGCTGGTCAGTTTATCTGCGGTCAACGATCTGTGTGCCGATGGATGAAAGGTCCGTTCCTGTTCCCTATTCCCTGTTCCCTGATCTCTGACCCCTGATCTCTGTTACCGCTGCAAGACCATAACAATCTCGTGCGTCGGAATGGCGCCCTCGCGCAGAACCTCCCAGCGGCCGTGGCCCAGCGAAAGATCGACGATGGTGGTAGGCTGCGCGCGGCCCGTGGGACCGCCGTCGATAATCAGCGGAATGCGGTCGCCTATCTGATCGCGGACGCAGCCTGCGTTCGTGCACTCCGCCGCTCCCTGCAAGTTGGCCGAGGTAGCCGTGATGGGCAGCCCGAAGCGCTCCACAACCGCCCGCGGAATCGCCGCGTCCGGCACGCGCAGCGCCACGTTGCCGGTATTGGCCGTCGAGCGCAGCGGCAGCTTGCCGCCGGCGCGAACGATAATCGTGAGCGGGCCCGGCCAGAAGCGATCCGCCAGCTTGTCCAGCAACGGGTCGGTATCGCGCGCCAGCTCGTAGGCCTGGGCCAAAGAGGAGATCAGCAGCGAGAGAGGCTTATGCTTCTGGCGGCTCTTCAACTGGTAGATCTGTTCCACGGCATGCAGATTGACCGGGTCCACCGCCAGTCCATAGAAGGTGTCGGTGGGCAAGGCAATCACGTCGCCCTTGCGCAGGCAGGAGACAATGTAGTCGATCCGGTCTGGTTGGGGTTCATCGGGATGGACGCGCAAGATCTCCGCGGACAAGAATGTCTACCTCAGTTCCCGAAATGCAGACGCTATAAAGTCGGAAGCTATCACAGCCCGCCGCGGCGGGCAAGTTGGCTTCCGGCCTCCGCCTGCTCGCCGCCCGTCAAAACGGCTTAGAATCGGCTAAGCGAATGAACGGTTCGCACTTATGCCTGTCCGCATTGTACAGAGTAAGCAGAATGGCCGCCTCAAAGAGCTCCGGCGAGCGCTGGCCCACCCCGGCCCCCACCCCGGTTCCAGGCCCGGCCGTGACCAGCGTGGCCTGGCCGGAATCGAGGGCCTGAACCTGCTCGAAGAGGCGCTCCGCGCCCGCCTCCGCATCGCCTGCGTCTTCGCGGCCCAGGGCTTTGAGCGCCTGCTGGAATCCCTGCCTCTGCCGCCCGAAACGGAAATCCTGCTCATGCCCAGAGCTCTGTTGGACTCCGCGCTGATCACCGAGACGCCGCAGCCCATTGCCGCCCTGGTCGAGCTGCCGGATTGGACCTGGGCGCACCTGCTCGGCGGCCACCGCAACCTCGCGCCGCTCGTCGTGGTATTAGCCGGCCTCCAGGACCCCGGCAACCTGGGCACAATTCTCCGCTCCGCCGAAGCCTTCGGCGCCCATGGCGTCATCAGCCTCCCTGGAACCGTCAGCACCTGGAATCCCAAGACGGTTCGCGCCTCCGCCGGCAGCGTCTTCCGGATTCCATTGCTCACCGTAAGCGCCGAAGACTGCTTCATGCGCCTGCGCGAATCCGGCGTGAAGATTTTCGCCACCACCGTGCGCGCGGCCGAACCTGCCGATCTTGTCAACCTGGTCGGCCCGGTAGCGCTCCTCATCGGCAATGAAGGCAACGGCGTGCCGGACGATCTGGCCGCCCAGGCCGACGCAGCCATCACCATTCCCTGCCCCGGCCCGGTCGAGAGCCTGAACGCGGCAATAGCGGTCAGCGTGCTGCTCTATGAGGCTTCGCGGCAGCGGGCTGGCAATACAACCCAGGTCCATTGCGGCAAACCGCTAACTCGCTAACTCGCTATCCCCGCGAAGCGGGGGCTAACTTGCTGCTTCTGACTAATATCCACCAATTTATTCCGCCCTTGTTCGTAAGGAGGTTAGCAATGAGTCTCTTTGACGGCGAGCCCGAAGGCCCCAAAGGCACGCTCCGCACCGCGCCCCTGGCCGAGCGCATGAGGCCGCGCAGCCTGGAGGAGTTGAGCGGCCAGGAGCATCTGGTCGGCCCTGGCAAGCCTCTGCGCGTCCAGATCGAGCGCGACGACTCCGGCTCCATGATCCTCTGGGGTCCGCCCGGCGTAGGCAAAACCACCCTGGCCAAGATCGTCGCCGAAACCACCCAGGCTACTTTCATCGAGTTCTCCGCCGTCATGAGCGGCATCAAGGAGATCAAGCAGGTGATGGCCGCTGCCGCGCAGGCCTCCCAGATGCACTCCCGCACCATCCTCTTCATCGATGAGATTCACCGCTTCAACAAGGCCCAGCAGGACGCTTTCCTGCCCTACGTCGAGCGCGGCGTCATCCGCCTCATCGGCGCCACCACCGAGAATCCCTCCTTCGAGATCATCTCCGCGCTTCTCTCGCGCTGCCGCGTGTATGTCCTCGAACCGCTGAGCGAGGAGCAGATCACGGCTCTCTTGCGCCGCGCCCTCGAAGACCGCGAGCGCGGCCTCGGCGCGCTGGAGTTGACCGCCGACGACGATGCGCTCCAGTTGATCGCCGGCTACTCCAGCGGCGACTGCCGCAACGCCTACAACACGCTCGAGGTCGCCGCGCAACTGGCCCTGGAACCGGCTGCGGAAAAACTCGATTCGGAGGGAGGCGGGGGTTTCAACCCCCGCATAATGCCAGCAGAATCGACGCCGGCTTTAGCCCCGGAAGCGCCCCGCAAAGCCCATCACATCGACCGCGCCCTCGCCGGCGTGGCCGTGCAACAGCGCGTGCTCATGTACGACAAATCCGGTGAAGAGCACTACAACCTGATTTCCGCGCTCCACAAGAGCGTCCGCAACAGCGATCCCGACGCCGCGCTCTACTGGCTGGCGCGGATGTTTGCCGCCGGCGAGGACCCGCTCTACCTGGCTCGCCGCGTGGTCCGCATGGCCGTCGAGGACATCGGCCTGGCCGCTCCCGAGGCGCTGAACCTGACTCTTTCCGCCAAGGAAGCAATCGACTTTCTCGGTTCGCCCGAGGGCGACCTGGCGCTGGCCGAGGCGGTGGTTTATCTTTCCCTCGCGCCGAAATCGAACTCGGTCTACACAGCCTACGGCGCCGTGCAGCGGGAGGTCGAAGAGACCCGCCAGGAGCCGGTGCCGCTGCACCTGCGCAACGCGCCCACCAAGCTGATGAAGGAACTCGACTACGGCAAGGGCTACCGCTACGCCCACAACGAAGAAGGCCGCGTAGCCGACATGGACTGCCTGCCCGACTCACTCAAGGGCCGCAGCTACTACCACCCCACCCAGGAGGGCCGCGAAAAACTCCTCGCCCAGCGCATGGAAGAGATTCGACGCATTCGCGCCGGCAAGCGCGGCGGGGCGTGATGCGCGGCGGTTGGTTCGCACGGATTTTGTCCTTTATCTTTTGTCGAGCAAATCAGCCAAAAAATTGTTAGAGTGAAAGCCATGCCGGTTGTCTTTCATCATCGCGGTTTCAAATTTTTCTTCTATTCCAACGAAGGAACGCCGCGCGAGCCGGTTCACATTCACGTTGAAAAAGACAATGTGGAAGCAAAATTCTGGCTGAAACCTGAACTCCGTGTAGCCTACAATGATGGATACGACGCTCGCACTTTACGCGAATTGCTCGAGATCGTCGAACTCAACAAGGACCGCATCCAAGGGCTTGGAATGAATTCTTCCGTTAAGGCAACGCGCGTGCATTTCGATCAGGATAGTATGTGGGTCGATCTGAGCGACGGCAGAATCGTCAGTGTGCCGCTGGCTTGGTTTCCCCGGCTTCTCCATGCCACTGAGGAGCAGCGCCAACAGCTTCGCATCAGCAGCCGCGGCCTGCATTGGGAAGCGCTGGACGAGGACATCTCCATTGCCGGTCTGCTGGCTGGAGAGGGCGACTTGACCCAAAGCCAAAAGACCTTTGCCGCCTGAAGCGTCTTTCGAGCAGTCCGGCTCGCTCCAGGGCCGCAGCTACTACCAGCCCACCCAGGAAGGCCGCGAAAAACTTCTCGCCCAGCGCATGGAAGAGATTCGCCGCATTCGGGCGGGGAAACACGGCGGAGGCCGATTCTTTGAAGCTCTGGCTTGTCCGTAACCGTCCTGGTCAACGCGCGTAGAAGGCAGTTGTCTTCGGCAGTTTCCCCAACGCCTCCAGCACAATCCCCGGCGTCAGCACCTCCGGCAGCATTTGCGGCTCGCTCTGGCCCGGAGCATAGAGGGCATAAGCGGGAACTCCGCTGCGGCCCAGCGCGACAAGGGCCTGGGTAATCGCCTCATCGTGACGCGTCCAGTCGGCGCGCAGCAGAGCCACATTGCCGTCCTGAAAGGCCTTTTGAACTGAGAGCTGGTTCAGCACAACTCGCTCATTCACCTGGCAGCTCAGGCACCAGCTTGCGGTGAAGTCCACAAACACAGGCCTCCCCTGCGCCTCATAGCGGCTCACAGCCTCGGCCGACCACGGCTCCCAGCCATTGGCGGCAACGGAATCCAAAGTCGCATTACCTGCCCTGCCTGGCACTCCCGCGGTTTCTCCAACCAGCCTCTGCCCAAATACCGCCAGCCCCACCACCCCCAGCAAAATCAGCCCTGCAACCACCGCAGCCCAGCGCTTCGCCGGCCACCGACCCAGAAACCACCCCGCAATCGCCAGCAGCAAAAAGCTCGCCAGCAGCGCTGCCAGCATACTGGCCCCGTAAGCCTGCGCCAGCACCCATGCCAGCCAGATAACGGTGACGAAAATGGGCACCGAGACCGCCTGCCGGAGCACTTCCATCCACGCGCCGGGTTTCGGCAACAACCGCGTCCACGCCGGTTGCAGCGTGAGCGCAAAATAGGGCGCGGCCAGCCCCAGCGCCAGCGCCGTGAAGACAGCAAAGGTCACCGCCGCGGGCTGCGCCAGCGCATACCCGATGGCCGCCCCCATAAACGGCGCGGTGCACGGCGTCGCCACCACCACGGCCAATACGCCGGTGAAGAAACTGCCTGTGTAGCCGTGTTTCGCGGCCAGCGACCCCCCGGCGCTGGTGAGAGTGAGGCCGATCTCGAATTGCCCGGCCAGCGAGAGGCCCAGGAAGAACAGCAGCCCCGCCATCAGCGCCAGAAACACCGGCGACTGGAACTGGAATCCCCAGCCCAGCGTCGCTCCCGCCGCGCGCAACCCCAGCAGCACGGCCACCAGCGCCCAGAAGGAGACAAGAATGCCAGCGGCATAGACCAGCCCATGCGTGCGCAGCCTGTGCAGCTCCTTGTGGCCGGAATGCACCAGCGCCAGCCCCTTCAAGAACAGCACCGGAAAAACGCACGGCATCAAGTTCAAAAGCAGCCCGCCCAGGAAAGCCAGCCCTGAGGTTCGTGCCAGCAAAGACCAGGAAAGCGAAGGCGCGGCAGCCGCGACGGTACCCGGCAGCGCCACAATCTCAAACGCCCTCCCGCCGGAAAGCTCCAAAACCCCCTTCAACTGAGCCGGATTCGCGACAAGATTCGCGTCCTTCTTAAGGTCCAAGACGAAGCCCTTCGCCGTGGGCATGAGCTTTTGCGGCGCAGGATTGTCCAGAATGTCCTGATCGTCCGGAAAAAACTCCGCAGTCGCCTCTCGCTGACCTGTCTCAACGGCAAGCCGAAAACCGTCCTTCGCGGGCTGGAAGATCGCTTTGTCGTTATCGGGGAGCGGTTTGGGCAAGCGGCCAACCAGCCGGTTGAAAATGCCTCGGTCCGACACTAAATAAACGATCTCCACCGGGGTGTTGGGAACGGCCCGGCTGACCTCCAGTTCTGCCTTGCCCGGAATGCAGACCTCGCGGCAAACCAGCCAATCAACCTTGGCATGTAGAGTTGCGACTCCAGGCCTGGCGTTCGATGACACCAGCAGGTCCAATGGGAAGAGCACTTCATCTTCGTAGCCGAAGTCCATCAACGGTCCAAGCGGCAAACGCTTAGGAGCCGGAAACTGCAACGGGTCAGCGGTAATCCCCGCAGGCAGCGTCCAGTGAATATGCGGCGGCTCGCCGGAATCGCCCGGATTCTTCCAGTAAATATGCCAGCCCGGCTCCAGCTTGAAATAGACTCCGGCGTGGACTCCTTCACCGGGATTTAGCTGTCCTGCTGGAACCACGAGTTGTACATGCAGATGTGCAACATCGGCAGAGTTCGACGCCGCCATCGCGGGCAGACCCGCAGCAATGAACAAGATCACGGGAATCAAACGGGAATGGCGCATGGTAGGGGAAACTGGCTCCTGATCCTTGGACTCAGTGTACCGAACGATGGGCGCGCAAGGATGGGGCACGGACACTCGATTCTCTATTCCCTATTCCCTATTCCCTGCTTTTACACTTCCAGATCGTCGTCCGGCTCGGCGGCGAAGGCGGTTCCCCGCCGCTTGGCCAGCAGATAGCCGCGCAGGAAGGGCTCCAGAAAACCGTCAAGAACCTTATCCACGTCGCCCACCTCGACCTTGGTGCGGTGGTCCTTGGCGATGCGGTAGGGCTGCAATACATAGGACCGGATCTGCGAGCCGAAGTTTATCTCCAGCTTCGAGTCCTCAAGCTTCTTGCTCACGGCCTTCTTCTTTTCAAGCTCATATTCGTACAGCCGCGACCTGAGCATCTTCATCGCCTTATCGCGGTTCTTGTGCTGGCTGCGTTCGTTCTGGCATTGGACCACAATTCCGGTTGGCAGGTGGGTCATGCGCACTGCGGAGTCGGTAGTATTCACGTGCTGGCCGCCCTTGCCGCCGGAGCGGTAGGTGTCGATGCGCAGGTCTTCCACCTTCAGGTCCACATGGATGGTCTCGTCGATCTCTGGCGAGACGTAAACCGAGGCAAACGACGTGTGCCGCCGCTTGGCCTGATCGAAGGGCGAAATGCGCACCAGCCGGTGGACGCCGCTCTCGCCGGCCAGTTGGCCGAAGGCGTACTCGCCGAGGATGGTGAAGGTGGCCGACTTGATGCCCGCCTCTTCGCCGTCCTGGTAGTCGTTCATCTCCGTCTTGAAGCCCTGCTGCTCGGCCCAGCGCAGGTACATGCGCATCAGCATCTCGGCCCAGTCCTGGCTCTCGGTGCCGCCCGCGCCGGGGTGGACGGTGACGATGGCATTCAGCGGATCGGCCTCGCCGTTGAGCATGGTCCGCGCTTCCAGCGCTTCGTTGAAGGCGGCCAGCGCCTTGATGTCGCGCTCAAGGTCGGCCAGCACATCCTCGCCCTCGCGGGCCAGCTCGAAGTAAGTCTCGATCTCGCCGGTGCGGCGCACCAGTTCCTCGTCGGCGGCGACCATCACTTCCAGGCGCTTCTTCTCGCGCATGATGGGCTTGCTGGCGTTGGGATTGGACCAGAGGGCCGGATCGGCCAGTTTGGTTTCTATTTCAGCGAGTTCCCGGCGGATGCGAACAGGGTCAAAGATACTCCCGCAGGTCGCGCACTTGATCGCGGACGGGAGCGTAAGCGAATTCGAGATCGTTCAACGACATGGCTTGGCTCTTGAGACCTGACTTTGTTTGAACTGTGAAGCTGCGTCTTCCTGACTGATCTAGAATATCACCGCGTTGGTTTCGGCGGGTCCAGCAGCCTTCGACGCGTAGCGCAAGCGAATTCATCCCAGGTCCCAAATGCGGGACCTGGGGCACCCATTCTCAGTTCATTAAACCGTATGGGAACCCGGGCCACCCGCCGAATACCCAATCTATCGAAGCGAGGCCAGGAAATGCTTGAAACGGCGCCAATTGACGGGCCGCGGGCCTGTATCGCTGCGCTTCTCGGCCACCAGGTGATAGGCTTGCAGCCGATTGGTTTTGAAGGCATGGCAGCCTCCCCATAAGTAGATGCGAAATGCCCTCCAACGAGCCTCTCCCCAGCGGGCGGCGATCTTATCGTGTTGGGCGTCGAAACGTTCGGCCCAATGCCGGATGGTGAGTTCGTAATCGTGCGTTTCGCGCTGCACATTTACAATCTCGAAGCCGTGGAAAAGCAGTTCCTCAATCATGTCCTGAAGGGCCAAGAATGTATGGGTGCCGTGCCAGATGTGGCGGCGAGTGAACGCGCTCATCTCGAACTTCTGGATGGTTGCAGAGGCATCAAGATATAGCCGGCCGCCAGGCTTGAGCGAATCCCACACGCGCTGGCAAAAGAGCCGGTAGTTGGGAATATGCTCAATTACACCGTAAATCACCGCGTGATCGTAGCGCTGGGCCGGACGATGGTCGAGGATATCCTGCACCAATACTTCTCCCGAAAGATCCCGCTGGCGGATTAGATTGCGAATGTAATTTGCCGAATCCTGAACAAGCGTGAGAGATGTCACGTGGACCCCTCGTTCACCGCAATACTGGGTGACGCCGCCCCAGCCACCGCCGATATCCAGGAGCCGCTGGCCGGGCTTCAGGTTCAGCGCGCTCCACATGCTTTCGAGCTTGTGTACGGCGGCTTGCTCCACGGTTTCGTCGTCAGACCGAAATAGACAGTGCGAGTAGAATCGATAGGCTTGGTCAATGAAACTTAGATAAAAATCATCGCCGAGTGTGTAATGGTAGCCGATAGCGCGCCGGTTTACGCTAACCGGCCGAGTCAAGAGCAACTCTCGCAGGAAATGGAGACGGGCGGCCAGCGGTGCGTGGTCTACAAGGCGATCGCGGAGGTCAAACAGTGCCATCATGTCGCCTTCTATGTCAAAGTCGCCTTCAACGTAAGCATTTGCCATGCGAGACTCGTCGAGGCCAAGCCGCAAGGCACGTTCGTTGCGGGCTATCAGGCGAAAGACGGGAGGCTGATCTCCCAGGCTGAGTATCTCGCCATCAGGCAACTGCAGCTCACAGGACGCTCCCGTAGCCGCCAGCATCCGGGTAATTGCATCGGCGCGAGCTGGTATCCGGTTGACCGGAGGGGCGATTGCAGTCGTCATAAATCGATGTCTCCTTTCTCAAGAACATAGCGTATAATAAACGACTATGACTGGGAATGGTAGGACTTTTTTTGCAAAACGCGAGAACACGAGGGGAGTATCCGGAGCCGATATCTCCGACCCCTTCGCGGTCCCACCCTTCTCGACTTCTGATATTGCCGTGCACATTGCGGGCGGACTCCTGAACCTCACTTGCCTGGTTCTCGCCGTACGCTGGTTGGACGCGCATTCGTCATTACTCGTGCAAGGCTGGTATTGGACAATCGCAGCGCTGGTCCTCGGCACCTATGTGGCGGACTTTGTAAGTGGACTGCTGCACTGGACTTTCGACACGTGGTTCAGTGAGGATTGGACTCCCGTGCGACGGATGGTATTACTGGTTAGGGAGCATCACATCCACCCGAACCGAATATTCCAATACAGGTTATGGCATGACGCAGGAGTGCTGTCGTGGTTCGCTTTCCTGGTTTCTGCGCCCATCGTCGCGTGGGTTCTGACGCGCCACACGGTGGCGGCGCCGTTCGAGGCGGGCTTGGTGCTGGGAGCAGTTGTGGCCTCGCTCGAGATTGTTTTCATGTTGGAATTCCACAAGTGTGGGCACCGGTTGAAACGCCCGGCCGTGGTACGGACACTTCAATGGGGGCATGTGCTGCTATCTCCTGGGCTACATTTGCGCCATCACTCGGGTTTCCACGACCGCAATTACTGCATAATTACAGGGATCTTTGACCAAACAGCCGGGCGGCTGGGGGCTTGGCGCCTACTGGAACGGCTTGTGTCGTACCTTACCGGATGGGTGCCGCGCGAGAACGACCGTGTTTGGCTGCAGCGCTACGGACGTCTGCCGAATGCTCAAAAGGCTCCCGGGCCTCTCAAATTTCAGGGGGAATAAGAACCCGATAAAGCTTGAGGCTGTCCTGGTTCTCCTTGGTATTGCAGGCTGTGGTCCGAGTTCACAATCGAATTCGTTCATCGTCAGAATGTTTGCCCCTGGTTTGGATTTTTGGACCATGGAGAGCGCTGCCGTATTCCCGCTCAAGTTCTGAACACTGGCAGAGACCCAGGCCCGAAAGCCCTGAAAATTCATTCGCATTCAGTGAACTGAAGCTCCCTGCTCCTTCCGGGATTCTCAAGTTAAAGAGCGGCGACCCGCGCGCGCAATAGTTTTCTACCTGCCCAGGCGATGGCGATGAATGACAACAGGACGCACAGCCATGCGAAGAGATCGCCGTGAGCGGTGTAGAAAGTCACATCGCTGCGGAAGGCGTAGCCGGCCGGCAGCGCATCCGCCTGGTGCCGCGGAATGCTCTGCCTCACCCGGCCATAGGGGTCGATGACCGCGGTGACGCCTGTGTTGGTGTCGCGCAAAATCCAGCGGCGGTTTTCGATGGCCCTCATCCGCGCTATGTTCAGGTGCTGCCAGGGGGCGCTGGTGTCGCCATACCAGCCGTCATCGCTGATGTTCACCAGCACCTCGGCGCCCAACCGCGAAAACTCCCGCACCTCGTCGGCAAATACCGCCTCGTAGCAGATGAAGACCCCATACCGGTGCCCATTGAGCAGGAATACTTTGCGCTCGTCTCCCCGCGTAAACGACGAAACCCGTCCGGTGAGCTTGCGGGCAAAGGTGAGAAAACGCTGGAAGGGAACGTACTCGCCGAAGGGGACCAGGTGGATCTTGTCGTACCGGCCTACGCGCGCCCCGTCGGCTCCCACGACGAGCGCCGAGTTGTAGGTGCGCCAGGCCTGTTCCTCCGCCGAAAAATCCTCGCCGATATTGCCCACCACCAGCGGAGCCTGCACTGTACGGGCAATCCCCACCAGCGCCTGCTGGAACCGTGCGTCTTGCTCTATGAACGGCGCCGGCGACTCCGGCCATGCCACCAGATCGGGGTGCGTGGGATAAGGCGGGCACACAATCTCACCATTTTGCGCGCCGGTCTGCGGAATTCCAGCGATGTAAGTCTTGCACTGCTCGCCGGCCAGACGGGTAAATTCGGCGATATGCTGGTCCCATTCCGGCCCCGCCCATCTGTTGTCCCCAGCTACATCGAGATTGGGCTGGATCAGGACGGCGGTTGCCGTAGCCGCGGGCCGTGGGGGCGCCACGAAAATCCCCGCCGTCCCACCCACCAACAAAACCAAACCGGCAATCCCCCACAGCCGCCTGCCGGAAGAGCGGCCCAGCACCAACCCGCCCGCAATCAGCGCATTGACGGCCACCAGCACGAAGCTGATCCCGTAGACCCCAGTCCACGGCGCAAGCTGGTTCACCAGGGCGTTGTCCACCTGCGAGTAACCCAGTTGGTCCCACGGAACGCTGGTGATGCGCGCGGCGGCCAGTTCCAGCCCAGCCCATAGGATGGGCGCGGCGGCCAGCGCCAGCCGCGTGCTGCCGGTCGCCCTCCGCACCAGCATCACGCCCAGGCCGAAGAGCCCGAAGTAGAGCCCCAGCACCAGGCTGTAGCCCACCAGCAGCAGCGTCGGGGCCAACGTCGGCATATCGCCATACCGGCCCATGACATCGCGGACCCAGTAGCAGTTGCCCATGTACCACAACACGCCACAGAGATAGGCGAGCAGGAAGCCGCGGCGCAGCGGGCGTGGCCCATCCGCGCAGGTTGGTGACAGGACCGCCCATAACAGCGGGACCAGCCCAAACCATGCGAAGACACTACGCCAAACGGGCAACGGCCCCGCCAGCGGAAACGGCAACTCGAGCAAGCCGGCGGAAAGCCCGGCAGCGGCCCACAACTTCCACAACTTCCAGGCTTCGCGCTGCATACAGGGCCGAGTTTATATCATCCGGCGCGAAGCCGCGGGAGCGAACCCCTTGGCCAGACGATACGGGAGGAAACTTCCCAACGCCGCGCGTTCTATTCCACTGGGAAGAAGCGCCATGCGGGTCCGTCCCCGCCCACGGCAAGTTCTCGGCGCTTTTCCCCGAAATTCCGTCGCCGTTCTTCCCGCCTCAGCACGCAAACCGCCGCCGGACAGGTCCAAAACACGCTATAATCGTGCATATGCAACTGGCCATATTTGCAATGCGGCTGCTGGAAGTCATGTTTTTTGTCGGGCTGGCGGGGTCGACCGTGGTCGTGCTCATCAGCTTCTTCGAGGACGGGAAAGAGTTGTTCGGCAAGGACTAGAACGGACTTGTCCTGGCCCTCGGCGGCGGCGTTTCCCATTTTCATTGACTCGGCGTTGATTCGGACATAAACTCACCCCAGGGCGGTGATTTCGCCCTCTCCACTCCAGCACGCCGGCTGTCGCGCCGGCACCCTCGCGATGGCATCTACCCGAACCACCGTAGCCCCTCCGTCCGACCGCGTCCGCCTCATCGTGGCATCCTCCGTGATGCTCACATTCATCTCCTTTTGGCAGGCGGCAGCCATTGTTCTCACCGATCTGGGCTCTTCGGCCTTTTACGCCGGGGGCATATCAGAGCAGGCGGTGGGCGCGGCCGCCCCCTGGTTCATCCTCGGCATCATGCTGTTCAGTTTTGCCGTTCGCGCGGTCTACGTCGAAAGCTGTTCGATGTATACCCGCGGCGGCGTCTACCGCGTGGTGAAGGAGGCCTTGGGCGGCGGTTTCGCCAAACTCAGCGTATCGGCCTTGATGTTCGATTACGTCCTTACAGGGCCCATCTCCGGCGTCTCCGCCGGCCTATATGTCACCGGTCTCATCAACGAGTTGTTGACGGTTGCAGCCAATAGTCACTGGCTCCCTCCGGCTCTCATGGACACCCATAACCACCCCTTCCAGTTCCGCATGGATCACACCGCGATGCTGTTTGCGGCCGCGGTCACCCTCTATTACTGGTGGCTCAACATCAAGGGCAACGAGCAGTCCAGTCGCCGGGCGGTGCGCGTCATGCAGATCACCACGGTGATGGTGGCGGTTCTGTTTGTGTGGGGCGGTTACTCGGTATTTGTGCGCGGAGTGCATCTGCCTCCGGCGCCCATACCCTCCAACCTCAAATTCAGCGACGATGCCTTGGGCTTTCTAAAGGGGACCAGCCTGGTGCCGCTGTTTGGCCTCTTCGGCATCCTCATGGCCTTCGGCCACTCCATCCTGGCCATGAGCGGCGAGGAGAGCCTGGCCCAGGTGAACCGCGAGATCCAGCATCCAAAGCTGAAGAACCTGAAGCGCGCGGCCCTGGTCATTGCCATTTACAGCTTTGTCTTCACCGGGGGCGCCACGCTGCTGGCCTCGATGCTGATTCCCCACTGGGGCCAACCCACGCAGCTTTACCAGAACAATCTCCTCGCCGGCCTGGCCATGTCCATGGTGGGACCCCTGTTCTGGCGCATCGCCCTGCGCGTCTTCGTGGTCCTGGTCGGCTTCCTGATTCTCTCCGGCGCCATCAACACCTCCATGATCGGCTCGACCGGCGTGCTGATGAGGGTGGCCGAGGACGGTGTGCTCACCGACTGGTTCCGCAAGCCGCACCCCAGGTTCGGCACCAGCCATCGCATCGTCCACATGGTCTGCGTCCTGCAGCTATTCACCATCATCGTGAGCAAGGGCAATGTGATCGTCCTGGGCGAGGCCTATGCCTTCGGCGTCATCTGGTCGTTCACCTTCAACAGCCTGGCCATGCTGGTGCTGCGCTGGAAGTATCATGGCGAGCGCGGCTGGAAAGTACCCCCCAATCTGCGCATCGGAAAATTCGAGATCCCCATAGGTCTGCTCTCGGTGTTTCTGGTGCTGCTCTCTACCGCCGTCGTCAACCTCTTCACCAAGTCGATTGCCACGATGAGCGGCATTGCGTTTGCCGCGGCCTTCTTTATCATCTTTACCGTCTCCGAGCGCAGCAACCTGCGCAAGCATGCCCTGGCTGCCCGGCAGATGAAAGATTACTTCCAACTGGAGCACCAGGACACGGTGAGCCGGGAGTCGGCGGCCATCCGCCCCGGCGGCGTCATGGTCACCATGCGCGACGCCGACAATCCCTTCGCCCTCAAGTGGACGCTCTCCCACACCAGCACCGAGGAGCAGGACGTGGTTGTGCTCAGCGTGCGCATGATGGGCGCGGGCGGCCCGGAGTATCTGAGCGCCGTGGACCAGAGCTTCAGCGAGCATGAGCAGATGATCTTTACCAAGGCCATCTCCGTAGCCGAGAGCTTTGGCAAAAAGGTTTCTCTGCTCCTGGTTCCCGCCGGAGACCTCTTCGCCGCGCTGGTGCAGGGCGCAAACTCGCTGGAGATCGACTCGGTCGTCTCCGGACTCTCCACCACGATGACCGCCGGGGATCAGGCCTTCCACATGGGACAGGCATGGGAAGCGTTGCCCGAGCCCAAACGCCAGTTCAACTTCTATGTCATCGATCCCGGCGGCGAGGTCAAGGTCTTTTACATCGGGCCCCACGCTCCCGCTCTGAGCCCCGATAACGTCCAGTTGGTCCACCGGTTGTGGCTGAACATGCGTCGCGATCCTTCCGTGCCCGACCTGCACCACAGTGACATCATCACCTATGCCCTCACCCGGCTCGCCGGCCAGTATGCCCGCGAGAAGCAGGAGATACTCCGCGATCTGCGTAACTATCGCGCGGCCGATGCACCCGTCACCCTGCGGCTCGGCAGCCACTCCCTGTCCAGCATCCCGGCTAACCCACCCGTACCCGGACAACCCCCACTCCCGCCCAGGACTCCGCGCTAAAGTACGTCTCCTTCCGGCGCTGCCCGCCTCCCGGTGCTCCGGGTGACAGTGACCTCCACCCCAGCCACAATGACCACTCTCTTTCTGAAGCGCCGTAAGTCTGACGGCCGCCGTTCCAATGCGGCAGCCCGCGCCGCCAAGAAACCCGTCAAGAAGCAAAGGAATCTTACTCCTGTAGGACGGAAGCGCATTGTCGAGGCCGTCAAGTGGCGCTGGGCAGAGCAGAAGAAAGCAACTGCAAAGTAACTGGAATTACGGGAAGGCCATGAGCTGGCTTGAATGCCGGCCCATCCTCCATCCGGTTTGCATGGCAGGACAGAATTCAGACTATATAGATTCCCCCGGGATCCACCGCACAACCTGCACGCTGGCATCCACCAGCGCAGCCAATTCCTCAGGTGTGCCCTTCAGCGGCGGAAATGTGCCGAAGTGCAGCGGAAGAACGATTTTTGGCTCCAGAAAGCGCGTCGCCAGTGCGGCTTCCTTCGGCCCCATGGTGAAGTGTCCTCCAATGGGAAGCATCGCCACCTCGGGCCGGTATAGCTCGCGGATCAGTTTCATATCCCCGAAGACTGCGGTATCTCCGGCATGGTAAAGCACCGGGCCGTCCGCAATGTTCAATACATACCCAGCCGCCACTCCCACATAGTGCGTTCCATGCTCATCCTGCGCCGCCGCGGAATGTTTGGCCTCCACCATCGTGGCCGCCACGTCCTCCAGTTGCACGGTTCCGCCCAGATTCATCCCGATCGTTTGGGCCACTCCCTTGCCCGCCACATAGGACGCCAGCTCATAGATTGCCACCACGGCGGACCCATGTCTGGCGGCCACCGGCACTGCGTCGGAGATATGGTCCCCATGGCCATGTGTGAGCAAGATGTAGTCTATCTTCGCCGGCAGGACAAAATCCTTCGGGTACTTCGGATTCTGGGCGATAAACGGGTCGATCAGGATGTTCGTGCCCTTGGCGGTCTGGACCAGCACGGTCGCGTGACTCAGCCAGGTGATGCGCGTTCCCTTCAATGACTTCATGGCTCACTCCCTGAGAAGCTGTTCGATACGGAACTTTCTCAGCGTGTAATGATGACCTCGGAGACGCCGTCCTTTGCCAGAAACTGCCTGTGACCCGGCCAGCCGGCAAAAAGCCGCTCGATGCTGCGATTGGTAAAAGCGCGCTGAATGGGGAAAGGCTTAGTCGACTGCACCTCTACATCGTCGCTGGGCGTCACGTGAAATCGGCTGCGCACCGTCTCCGGACCCTGCATGCGGGTGTGGAAGAACGCCAGCACCTGTCCGCCGGGATTCATCGCGGAAAACAGATGCGCTACCACCGGCGCCACCAGCGGCTCGGGCAGGTAGTCGAGCGCCGTCCACAACAGCACCACGTCGAAGCTGCGACCGGAAAACTTGAGCGCCTGTTCCAGAAAGCCGTCGACGTTCCATACCGGTTTGCCCTCCTCGTCCGTGCCCGTCTGCCAGTTTTCGGTCCACGCATCGTAGACCATATCCGCCTGGAAGATGCTATGGCCAAGCCCGGTGATGTAGTTGATGTTGGAGGGCGACGTGTACCCGGTATCGATGACGCGCAAGCCGGACTCAGCCTCAAGACGCGTGCGCAACGCCGCCCAGCCTCCGGAATGGCGGGGCACACGCGAGCCCGTAAGACCCGGAACGGCAGCGGACGGACCGCTGTCCTGCTTCTTCTCAAACCAACGGCTCATCAACCGGAAATCCCCTTGCGGTCAAACCGACAATTCCCTGGCGGACCGGAGCACAGCTTCCAATTAAAAAATACCGCCCGTGGGTGGGGCGATGGCGCCTTCCGGTCCCTTGGCCGCGCCCTGTGTCAGGTCCACTTTGCCGCGGAATACCGCGTTATCCTCCACCGCCAGCCGAAGAGCGCGAATATCGCCTTGCACGCTGCAACCGGCCCGCAACTCCACCCGGCCGCTGGCTACCACGTTGCCCTGTACATGGCCCAGAATCAACACGTCTTTGGCGAAGAGGTCCGCTTGTACGCTGGCGTTGGGCCCGATGGTCAGCCGGCTCTCGGTAAGGGTCACCGTCCCCTCCACGCGCCCATCCACAATCAGGTCTTCACTCCCCTTTACTTCGCCGCAAATCACGACGCTCTTGCCGATGCGCGCGGCTGCATTCTCCACTGCCATGGTTTTGTCCCTTCCATGAGCCCAAATAAGGCCCTGCCCGAACTATACGCAACCCGGCCCGTTGCTTCAATCCGTCTCGTCGCTTCAATCCGGAAACCGGACAGCCGCCCGGCGTCTAACCGGGAATGAGTCGCAGCCCAGACGCACTGACCTGGATGCACGGATGGACGATGCCCGTTAAACTATTCCTTGTGCGCAGCCTCTTGCCGCTCCTCCTCCTGCTGCCGTGGGCCGTTCCATCCTCAGGGCAGCCCGCAACACCCACCCCGGCCGCCCTCGCGCCCCCTCAGGCCCAGGCGCTGGTGGAGCGGGCGCTCGCCAGCGAATTGCGCACCGCCCAGGACCCAACCCACCCCATGCGCTACCGGTTGCGCAAGTCCAGCCCGCGACTGACCACGGCCAAGGAGATTGTTGAAACCAGGGACGGCGACGTTGCCCGCCTGGTGTCGATCGACGACAAACCCCTCAGCCAGGCCGACGAGCAAATGGAACAGGCGCGCCTGGATGCCTTGCTGAGCGATCCCAACCTCCAGCAGCATCGCAAACAGAGCGAGGGCCAGGACATCGGGATCGTTCTGAGGCTGTTGCACATGTTGCCCCAGGCATACCTCTACCAATACGCCGGTGCAGGCTCAGGCCCCGCCGGAACGGTGGAGAGGTTCACCTTTCGGCCCAACCCCGGTTTCAGCCCTCCCGACTTCGAAACCCAGGCCCTGACCGCCATGACCGGCGAGCTCTGGATCGACGCCGCACAGGAGCGCGTGACGCGCCTCGAAGGCCACTTGCAGCAGGATACAGACTATGGCTGGGGCATCCTGGGCCGGCTGGACAAAGGGGGATGGATTGTCATCGAACAGGCCGACGTAGGCGGGCGCCAGTGGCGGATCGCGCGCTTCAAGATGCAGATGAACCTGCGCGTGCTGTTCAAAACCAGGAGCATCGACACCACGGAGGAAATGACCCAGTACGCGCCGGTGCATGTGGGGATCGACTACCGGCAGGCCATTCAGATGCTGCGCGCAGCTCCGGGAAGCACGTCACAAGCCAGCCGCTAGTGTTGGATATCCTCATCCACAAAGCGGTCCCACCCAGACGGGTGAGGCCGCTTTTTTAAGTTCGGAGATTCGCCTTACTTCACCTTGATTAAGATGATGACCAGGGTGAACAGGGTGAGGGACTCGATGAGGGCCAGGCCGAGTACAAGGAAAATCATGAGGCCGCCACGAGCGCCGGGGTTGCGGGCCAGCGCTTCACACGCCGAGGCGGTTGCCTTGCCCTGGCCCAGGCCGCAAAGACCCGCGGCCAGCGCCATGCCGATGCCGGCGCCGATCGGCACCAGGTTGATAGCGGCAGAGCCGCCATCCGCGAAGGCCGGAACGGCAAAGCACAGAACCGCCAGGGCCATGAACACATATTGAAGTTTCCGCATTGTTCTCC
>OBLU010002093.1_pt1 | contig 18472 bp, 13 predicted proteins | sample 1518681 | NCBI WGS metagenome assembly OBLU01 (sample SAMEA3539304, study PRJEB22396) | soil metagenome | biome: tundra; feature: field; material: soil | place: USA | collected 2010-05 | depth 0.15 m | reverse complement strand
GGCTGAGCCTGGTGAAGACATCCCGGCCGAGGGGGTCTGGGCCGAGCTAGGCATCACCGACGACCAGATTGGTCACCGGAGCGAGGTCTACGACCGCTAGCCAGCGGCGCGCTGCTGACTAGCGATGGCCGCGCAGGTCGTCCCAGAAGCTGCGGGCGGCGGAGACGGCGCCGACCGTGCGGTTGACGGCCTCAGCGGCGGCGCGGGCCGCGGTTCCCTTCACGCCGGGTATGGCCGCGACGGCGTCGGTGATCACATTGCCGGTCGCCTCGACGATGCGGGTACCGGGCGGGACGTGCACCTGGAACTCGTCCGGGTCGATGGGCTCGGTGCTGATGTCGTCCAGCTCCGACCAGATCGCCAGCGTGTCGTCGGTGTAGCAGAGCAGGCGGAGCAGGCAGCCGGTCTCGGCGTCCACGATCGCGTCGGCGGGGAAACTCATCAGCAGCCCCAGGACCTGCTCGCCACCTGAGGATGTCACGCGGAGTTGGCGGGCGGGCCGACCCCGGTAGGTGAGCTCCGCGCCGCCGGATAGCCCGAGGCGGAGCAGCCAGGACGACTCGGCCAGGGACACAATCGGCTCCCGTAGCGAAGTGGCCGGACCTACCGCGATCCAGTCCTGGAAGACCCGCCAGCAGCGCTCGCCGTCGCAGGAGATCGTCGTCGCATCTACGGGGCGCGGGCGGGCGGAATAGTCCAGGCGGTACCGGTCCGGGCCGCTGACGCGCAGCCGGGCTTCGGTGCGGGTCACGTTCATGACGCTGGTCACCGTATCGAGGAGGGAAGCGAAGCCGCCTCCCCCGGCGCGCATTTCTTCTGACATCGGCCTGGCGACGGCGGCGAAGTCGAGCCACTGCCGCGCCGTAGCGCTGAGGACCTTGGGCTCGCCGCTGCGGTACAGCAGCTCAAGGACCTCGCCGGGCGGCGGTGCGCCGCCGGCCGGCTCAAGTGGGGCCGGATCGGGCGATGGCATCGCCTCCGGCTGCTCGGCGGGCGCAGCGCGATCGGGCTTGCTGAGCTGACACCTGGCCAGCGCACTGAGGCCACTCGCCGCCAGGTTCGCGGCCGCCCAGCCAGGCCCGCTGACCGCTGGCTTCTCCCCCTTGGGATCGCCGAGGTGGCTGCCCGGTCGCGGAGCGAACCGGGCCGGGTCGGCGGCCTCCGGCGGGTCCATCGTCACGTCGGTCAGCTCGGTGAGGGTGACCAGCTCGCCCGCGGACGTCTCGATCCGGCGGAGCAGGATGCCGAGCTCGGCGTCCACAGCAACCTCAATGCGGTCGTAGGCCTGCTGGGCGGGACGGGATCCGAGCGCATCACGGCGCGGCGTGGCCGCGACCGCGATCGCGTCGCGCCCGGCGACGGACACCGGACCCAGCTCCTCCAGCGTGTACCCGCCGAGCAGGCGGGAGGGGCAGAGCAGCTCCGGAACCGGCAGATAGGCGCCGTTCTCCCTGACCGGGAGCGGCGCAGGACCTTCCATCTCCAGCGGCCGCCACGACCAGACGTGCTCCCCGTCGTTGCCCTCGGCGGCCTCTCCCCCGGCGCCCCGGCCGGGGTCCGGGCACACCAGGCGCCACCGGCCGCCGGGACCGATCAGGAGCGCTCCGTGTGCCACGTAGCGGCCGTTATCCTGCTTCTGCCCCGGCCAGTCGCGGTACCAGCGGGACCGGTACTTGCGCGGTGAGCGCGGGAGCGGAGGCGGAGGCGGAGGCGGGAGTGGCTCCTCGCCATATTCGGCGCGCAGCTCGGCCGACAGGGACAGGCGGGTCCAGTCGGCCCGGTAGAGCAGCGCTATCAAGTCTGGCAGGCCGGCCATGGCGACACCATCCGGGGCAATTCAGCTGGGGGGAGGCGGGAACGCCACCCCGTTTGGTCAGATTATGCCCTGTGCCGGCTTGAGAGCTGCACGGATGGTGGTGACGTGGACTTACCTGGGGAGGCCGAATAGTGCCGCCGCGTCGCCGTAGCAGATTTTGCGGCGGTCGTTTTCACTGAAACGTGACCGGGCCTGCCGCCGGGCCGAAATGCAGTGAGCGCAGCGGCACAGTGACTTCATCACGCTCGTCGCGGCGGCGCTGGTACTGCACCGGATCCACGATCACGACTGCGTCCATGAATGCCGCTAGGGATGCTCGCGCGGCCGGAGGCAGGTCGGCGAACTCCTGCTGAGCCGGGCCATCCAGTTCCCACCGGTACATGCGTCAGACGCCGAACTGGGTGCGGATCTCCTCCCGGCTCATCCGCTGACCCGCAGGCGGCCCCTCATCTCGGTAGGTGTCGATGCGAGCTAGGAATTCGCGCTTCGCTTGGGGGTCACGCCAGGCGTCCGCCTCGAACCACCAGCGCTTGACTGTCTGCACCAGCGGCGTGACGTCACCTTGCTCGCGGGCCTGTTCGAACGCCGCATCCAGATCCTCGTCGTACCGCCGGAGGACGTTGCCATCGGCGTTGGCGGCCAGCACGGCCCGGATCGCCGTCGGCGTGCAGGCCGGGCGAGGCAGCGCCTGAGGTTGCCTAGCATGCGGCGCGGTCATCAGCAGCTCTCCTGTGGGTCGCCGTTTCGCCCAGCATAAGCGCGGCCGCCGACAGACAGCAGCCACATCACGTTCCCGGTGCGCGAGTCTGCGGGGAAGTCCCGAGGACCTGCTTCTCGATGCGCGCTGCGGACGGTTGAGACCATCGCCACGAACTCAGGTGGGGCGGGTGGGGCTCGAACCCACGACCGGCGGATTATGAGAAGCCCGGCCCGGCGCACCGTACGCGCTACCTGCACTGATACCACGGAGCCGTGCCACTGATGACTCTAATTGCACCGTTCGCACGGGTAACTCGGTCCACGAACCGGTCCACGCCCCACCATGGTGATCACCGGATGCCAGCTACAGAACGTTACCGCTGACAGGGGATTGATGCGCCGGGGCTACGGCAGGCGGGCGACGTGGTCGATCTGGACTACCCGCCGTTCTTCATCGATCGTGTAGAACACGCGATACCGCCCGGCCCTCAGGCGCCGTAGATCCGGCGACCCGTAAGGGAACGACTCCGGCGGCCGCGGCTCATCGGCGAGCTGGCTGACAGTGCCCCAGAGCGCAGTGACACCGATGGGATCGTCGCGGAGGAAGCCCGCCGTCTGGTCCAGCGCTTGGATCTCCCAGTTGACCTGGTAGCTCACCGGGATGGCATGCCGAGGCGGCGGCCCGCTTCCTCATGCGACACGTAGCGGATCTCCCCGGCCTCCCGGCGGGCCAGGTACCTGGCCCGGGCAGCGTCGAACTCCTCGTTGACCTGCTGTTCTTGCATCGCCTGGCGCAGCTGCCGGTACTCCTCGATCGGCACGACCACCGCTACCACGTGACCGCTATGACGGATCACGTCGTGGGTGTCACCGGCGGGCGGTTCGCTCATAAGGGTCATGGTAACGAAGTGGACCGACAGCATGACGTCACAACACGGCGGTGTTCCACGATCAAGGTGGAGGCGAAGGCTGGACTCCCGCTGAACTGGGAGCCGGTGAGCAGGTTCGAACCGCTGGCCTGCCGTTTACAAGAAGGACGGCCCCGTGCACCGGGCGCACTAGCTGCACCGAGAACGCCGGTCACCGCACGGATTGCACTCGTTGCGCTGGGATTTTCTGACATAACGTTCCACGAACCGGTCCACGCGGGCCGCTGGCATCTTGTCCCAGCGCTCCGGCCCGTAGGCACATCAGATGGCATAGCCTTGTGATGTTTGGCCTCCGCTCCTGTCGTGGCTGGCGTACCGCCCGGCATCGTTGCCTAACAAGAGTGAGTCCATTCCGCTGCGATGGAGGATCTGTGCAGGATTTCGGACAACTTTCAGATTATGACTTCGAGCAGCTCGTGGCTGACCTACTCAGTGCCGAATGGCGGGTACACGTTGAGTATTTTCCGAGAGGACGTGACAGCGGAGTAGATCTTCGGGTCCTTGGCCCAACACCCGAGCCACTCAACCTCCCACCGCAAAGAGAACTCGTTGTACAATGTAAGCACATGCCCGGCGCGGGAATAACACAGTTGCGTAGACCTCTGAAAGAAGAGGCGTCGAAAAAAATCGTCGGCGAAGCCTACCGGTATGTACTTGTCACCTCTGCCCGTCTAACAAGAGCAAACAAGAAGGAGATAGCCCTAATATTCGCCGGACGGCTATCTGAAACGGATATATTCGGCCGCAACGATATGGATGCCCTGCTCAGGCGCCATCCTGAGATCATGCGCGCTAATATGAAGCTTTGGCTTTCCGACGGAACAACCCTTCAGGCTTTTCTTAATCAAGTCGAATATCTTCGTTCGAACGTACTCCAAGCAGAATTGGAGAATCTTCGGCCAAGGCTTGTGCAGACATCGATCGTCGCTAGGGCTCGAAATATGCTTGGTCGCTTCGGTGTTTGCGTCCTCGCCGGAGCCCCAGGAGTGGGGAAGACGACAACTGCAAAGATTCTGCTTTTGCAATATCTCTCAGATGGCTGGCAACCAGTAGTTGCAATCTCCGATGTGCGCGAACTTGAGACCCAGCTCCTTCCTGGCGTTAATCAGATACTTTTCTTTGATGACTTCCTTGGCGTCACAGCACTACCATCAAAGCTTACCAAAGGCGATGACCTTGCCCTAGTCCGTCTCATTCATCTAATTGAAGACGATCCAAGCAAAGTATTCATCCTTACAACGCGTGACTATATCTTGCGTCAAGCGCAGCAGACATACGAGAAATTGAATGATGAGGCCCTCGATGTTGCGAAACTGGCGATCAACATCGAATCACTTAGCGAGCCTGAGCGTGCACATATCCTATACAACCAGTTGTTCTTTTCTCCGCTTCGCTCTGCCGCCGCCGCCGCTTCTGACGGCCCTAGACGGTACATGGCACTTACGAGGCACCCTAATTACAATCCCCGGCTGATAGAGGCAGCTATAGGAGCAGCTAGCCGAGAGCTTAGGATCTATTCCAGCCGCACACCAGAAACGGGACAACAAACTGATTCCGGACAACACATTAAGGATGGAGAAGACGTTCGTTGGATCGAGAACTCAGATGGCAAAGTTGCCGACATTCCAAAGTTGCTCTTGAAGGCGCTTGACCACCCAGAGCAGTTGTGGGAACACGTCCTCCTTCATCAACTGACTCAGTTGCAACGCGGAATTCTTATTACGCGCCTGTCACTAGGCTCGGCAGCCATAGACATCACCGACTTTATTAAACTAGCATCCGACTTCGCTGGCACTTTTGACAATAAGCCGAACCGGCTTGAACTTGACATGGCCCTAAAAGTCCTCGACGGCGATCTCCTGTCCGTTGCGAAATCATCGGCAAATCCAAATCAACTAATTATTAACCGTCTCCACCCAGGAGTCGCTGATTCCCTCATAGCCATGCTACATAAATATCCGGACTATCTGCAGGCGCTCATCGCCTCCGCTTCCACGTTTGAACAGGTTCGGTGGATCGCTGATTTTCTCGACGTTGGTAACCCTCGGCGTTCGCGTAAAGGTAAAGGGATCTCCGAATCCTCAGCGGATCTAGCCCATTGCGCGGAACGCAACCTTGCAGTACCACCAGTTGCACTAGGCCGTGGCCTATGGCCCGGGAAGGCACCTCAGTTTTCTGACTTCGGATTGCGACTCGAGGTGCTATCTGCAATCTATACGAATACTGGCCATTACTCGACAGTTGACTTCGCCGACCAAATTGTACCTCAGTTCCTTGAGGCTATTTCGAAGATACGCGGCGACGAGCTAGTGCGGGCACTGAAGGCACTGCAAGCTTATCCTTTTCGGGAGTGGAGGTGGCGACGCACTGAGATCAACGTTGCCGTATTGGGTCAGCTGGGAAACCCGGTCGATGCCGACGACTGGTCCTTGCTTCGAGATGCTCTCGATGTAATTGAGGTAACATCGGAGTATCTCGAAGAACTCAAGGAGCAGTTTGAAGAGTTTCTCGATGGCCCGATTTCGGATGCTTACGATGTAATTGATGAAGCCAGAGAGGATAATGACATTGACCTCCCTTTGGATGAGCTCGCCGAACTAGACGAACTCGCGGATCGCTGGGAAGTTTCGTCAGATATTGATTATCTGATAGATGAACTCAGAGAAATCCAGGATGGACGCGATGAAGCTAAAGCCGAGAAGAGTCGTCTGGAACGGATTCAACCTGTACTCTTCGAGACTACTGAGGCCGAGGAGACGAGTCGGATGCGAAAACAGAATCAACCCACACTTTTTGATGCTACCGAGACTCAGCCTAAACGAGGTGATTCGATTTTCGACCACCTCTGATCTCGCCAAGATTGCAGCGTACCGGCAACCGTAACCTACGTCGTTAATGATCTTAGGACTAGGCGAGGTAAGTCGCTGCCCTTTAGTGTCCGGTGTCGGCGACGACCGATTCCGCCGATATTGACAACCTTCAATCTGCTCGCAGGAAGCGCCATTGGGCGAGCGACTACCGTCGCTGACCGATCCTGATGCCAAGTAGCGATCAGTAATCAATAAGATTCAGCGGTTCGCAGCGAATGCACCGTCTCCCCTCCGGGGAACTCTGCAGTGCGCAGGATCGGCATTCTGGACACACGTACCGGTAAGGAACGGTTCGAGCCCAGCACGGCGAGGCCAGGGCGTCCCGGCCGTAGATGCGCTCAACCCAGCCCGGGCCGACGACCTCAGGGTTCCTGATCATGCTCTCGGTCTCGACAACGGGGATGCGGCCGCCGCAGTTGCCGCAGCGCTCGAGTCCCCACCGCGCTCCACACGAACCGCACGTCACCATGAAGACGTCGCCGTCGCGGTCAACCTGACGGGGGTCGGCGGCCGTCCCGCAGAGCGGGCAGCGAAGCAGCATTCCCACCGCGTAAGCCGCCTGGTCGATCGCGCCGCCCAGCGAGCCGATTTCTGCGCCGAGATCCCGCTCCCACCCGGGCGCCTTCGTCCGGCCGACCAGGCGATGGATCTCAGCCTCGAGCCTCGATCGCTCGGTCTCGGTCAAAGGCCGCCGCAGGGCGATCGTGCCGGTCACGTGGAAGAGGGAGCTATATCCAGACTGGGTGAGGCCGAGCCGGGTGAGGTGCTCGATCAGCCGCCTCGTCATCCGGTCTCCCCTGGGCCGCACCGGTACCGGATAGTCCGTCAGCGCCGGCGCCCGAACAGCCAGGGCGACCGCTCTCGCCACGCGTTCCAAGCTGGTCGTCTCAAGCGGCGAGACGGGGACACCCGCCAAGAGTGCACCGCGATCCGCAACGTCGGGACCGGCCGCCATCATCGACATGGCGAGGCCCGGTGGCAGTTCCCGAACGGCCCCGCTCGCCGCCAGGTACACAACGACCGAGGGTTCCTCGACCGCACCGGCCAGCGATCCCCACCGGTCTGCGACCGCCGCCGGACCGTCGTCCGGGGCCACCACATCGAGCATGGGAATGAGGCGGGTGCTGTGACCGTGGCTAGTCAGGACGATGACGCCGGCGGTCGTCCGGGTGAGGGTCGCCTCGCCCCACGGGCCGTGGAGCACGACCGGAGTATTCCCTGTGGCCATCTCGTCCTGGCCGGGGGCGTACCCGAGATCCTGGAGAGACCTTACGACGAGGCCGAGAACGTAGTTATCGAATGCGCGGTGCCGTGACCGGAAACGGTCCCGCCGTTCCTCTGCGGTCTCGTCGGCTTCGGATTCCCGTTCATAGGCGGTCCAGACGCGTCCCGCCGCCTGGTAATGACGGTCGTTCGCGATGACGTTCGTATTCCTGAGGCCTCGCTGGCCGGTCCGGCGGCCGCGCAGCGCCACGCTCAGCGTGCTCCCCCGTAGCGACTGTACCCAGGCGGCGAGCTTCTCTAGCTCCTCCAGCGTCTGCGAAGCGTGGCCCTTTGACACGGCTGCGCGGGCAGCGGCGTCGGCTCCCCAGAACGTGTAGAGGCGGAACCGCCGGTAGTGCGTGCCTTCGTCCTTGGCACTCTCGAGGTCGGCCAGGTCGGAGGTGATCCGCCGGAGACGCCGGATGCGGGTGGCCAACGCCGATGTGAGGATCGGGTGTACCAGCTCCGTGACCATTCGGTTCTCGTAGAGGTCCGGGTCCTCCTCCCGGATGACCGCCAGTGCCCGCCTCGGTACCGGCCCGGAGATCGTCCGGGTGGCCCAGTCCTCGGTATGGGCCGAGAGGCGTCCCAGCGCGCGCCGCGCCGGTCGCTTGACCCTGGACACCGGCAGCAGTTCAGAGTGCTCCCCGAGTCGGGTAATGAATCGCTCGCAGACCCGGGCAATGGAAGGAAGGTTCGCCGCGAGTGCCCGTTCCCGCGGCCGTAGCGAGAGCGTTTCGTCGTCGTTCCCGGGCAGCAGCCGGACATCCGCAAGGGCCCGCCAGGAACTGGATCGATCGGCGGCGTCGAGGCTGGCCGCCAGTGAGGCGATAGCGTCGAGGTCCTCGGACCGGACGGCGTCCCGGCTAAGGCTTCCCTGAGCCGGGTCGAGAAGATGAGTAATACCGTCGGTCCACCGTCCAGTCCACCCAGCCACCGGGGCACCGTGGGCTCCGTTCACTCGGTCGTAGGGAGCCATCACGCTCCATATCCGCCACGGAGGCGGGTCGCCTCGGCCCGGATTCGGTCAGTGGTCTTGCTCGGCTTCTCGTCGTCGAGATTCCAGAGATCCTCGATGCTGTCGGCGAGCGCATCGAGATTATCCGGCCCCACGCCGAAGCGGTCTTCCAGCTTCCGTACCAGCTTCGTCGCGACGAGGTGGTCGACCGCCTCCGTGATGCTGCCGCCGCCGGCCAGGACCACCGGCACGAAGAGCTCCATCTGCCGTTCTAGCCTGTTTCCCCAGCCGACCCCGAAGCGTGCGAACTCATCCCGGAGCCTGTTGCCGAGGAAGCGCCGGACCGTATCGGCGTCCTGACGGCGCCCACGAGATGCCTCGGTGAAGGCCCTCTCCAGCACCTCGAATGAGACCGTCTCGGCATCGCCGTATCGGTGGGCGGCGAAGGTCTCGTGCCGGGAGGGAAGCTCTTGGACGTGAGCGCGATCGTAGGTCTTGTCGGCAAAGGCAACGGTGGTCTCGTCGTGGTTCGCGGTCCCCACGAACCAGACGTTCCGCGGGAGCGGCAGCCGCGAACCTTCGAACATCTTCGGCAGCCCGGGAACCGCACTCGTGAGCAGGTCAAGGTATCCGGCCTCGGTAACCGCGTTCTCGAGGATCGACAACATCGAGCCGAAGTACTGCTCCGGGTGGGCAAGATTCATCTCGTCCAGGACGATGACCATCGGCCGGTCGGTGTTGGCTGGGAGCAGGGCCCGGTAGAGCGCCTTTGTGAACTCGCTCTCGGCGAACCGCTTCTCGAACGCGTTGTAGTAACCGAAGAGGTCGTCCTTGTCGCGCCAGCCTGCCTGGACCTCAATTATCTGCGCCGCCCAGTCGCCTCCGAGAGCCTTAAAGAACTCCCGTGGAAGGCTGGTTTTGCCCGTCCCCGAGATGCCTTGGAGGAGATGAAGGCGGCTCGACGCGAGTCCCGCCAGGAAAAGACGGACATCCGACTCCGAGTAGTAAAAGGCGGTCGCGGAGTCAGTCGCCATACGATGGCGGACCTCCTCAACCAGGGCCGCGAGGGAGATGAAACCGCGTGTGTGAGCAGGCCGGCTAAGCCTTTCATCGCGGTCGTAGGCGGAGCAGGCCGGGAACGGCTCCTCGGAACCCTTCTTCGCCTGGAGTTCTTCCCAGTCTGCACGTTGCTGCTCTATGGCCTGCCGCAGGGTCTCACGCTGAGCTCGCAGAACATCGCGCTCGTCGCGCAGAACCTTCAACTCGCCTACGCTGACAAGCTGATAGCGGAGCTGGCGCTCGACCGTGTCGTGCAGCTGACGCCAGTGTGCCGCTTCGTCTTGCGCCTCCGCAGCCGCCTTGGCCTGCTGCCGCAATTCGGAGACCTCGTCCGCGGGCGGACGCCGCGAGAGCTCGTCGCGCAGGTCAGCCAGCCGCTGCACGAGGTCATCGGTCCGCCGCTTGGCGGTTTCCGGATCTTCGCCATAGCGCGCCAGGTCGGCACGGAGGGCCCGCAGATCCTGATCCCGTGCCTCCCGCCGCCGGCGTTCGAGGTCGAGGAGGTCCTGTGTCTTTTCCAGTTCCGCGCGGATGCCGACGACCTCAGCCTCTAGCCGGCGTTCGAACCGCCCGGCCAGCATCGACTCCTTGACCTGGGAAAACGCCAAGTCGTCCTGGACATGTGCCTCTTTCTCCCGGAGGGTCACCTCTCGCCCGCGGAGCTCGGTTTGTTCCTCGGCCAGCCGAGCGCGTTCTGCCTCTAGCTTCTGCTGAGCCGAGGCCACGATGGCGTTCGCGCGCACCCGTGCGTCATCCTCAAGCCGTGCCACCTCGGCGAGGATCTCATCCCGCCGCTGCGCGGCCTCGCGCGTCATTACCCGGAGATCAGGAGCGAACCCGGCCTTGGCCACCGACCTCTGTTCCTCGAGTTCACGTTCCGCTCGGGCGATCTCCGCTTCCCGCTTCCCCAGCTGGTCCGATCGCTCGGTAAGCGCTGCTCGCTCCTCCTCCAGCGCACCACGCGCCTCCTTCAGCGCCGCCGCCTCGCCGTCGGCCTTCTCGCGTGACTTCTTCCATCCCGCCTCAAACTGCTTCGCGGCGATCCACGCGTTCCGGAGCCTCACCGTGTTGCCGATGTCGGCCTCGGGTACCTCAACCGGCTCGAGGTCGACGACGATATCCTCGGGCAGTTCTGGAGTCGCCGCGATCCCGTTCTCGACCTCGGCCAGGCGATCCTCGTCCCGGCCCCCGGTCGCCTGGTCGCGGGCCGCCGTCGCCGGCCTCCGGGCCGGGGTACGGCCTCTGTTCTTCCTGCTGTTACCGGACACTAGCGCCCTCCATGGAGGCCATGAGCCGATCGCACAGGGCGATCACTGCTTGCACGAGTGCTGTCACCGCCGACGATGGACCTGTCGTCTGCGCGAGAGCGGCGAACTGAACGGCGGCGGCCGCAAGATCCTTCAGCATCGGACTGTCCATGTCGGATGCCGCCAGAAGCAGACGGGTGACCTTGAGGCTGATAGTTCCGCTAGTTCCGCGCCTGGATTCCGTCAGGAGATGGAAATCGCCCTCGGTGAGCCCGAACCGCGCGCTGAGAATGGTCGCAGATCCTGGGCCAGGGGCCGCGTCAGCGTGGATGCCGTGGAGGTACTGAAACTGGTCCACGAAGCGACTCAGGCAGAACTCGACCCGGCTCAGGACCGCGACCGCGTCGAAGGTCGGCGCCGTCGGCGTCTGGTCGTCGGCTACGTCGCGCAGCTCGGAGAGTGCGCGCCGGAGCGGCGGCTCGGTACCCCGCAGGGCGGTCGCTTGAGGGACATCGGCCAGCCACCGTGAGAGGTTCTGGTGCTCCTCGGCTGCCTTCGCGAGACGCCGGCTCAGGCTGAGATGCGGGACCCCCCGGGAGGTCTGGACGATGCACCCCGCCGCTAGGCTCACAACGGGGCTGGCCACAAGGCAGGGCTCGCCGGAACTCACGATGGCCGTGCGGCGGTTAGGGTCGGCGGACGCGCGGCTGAACCGCGCGAGCTCGAAATTCGTTGGGTCCGCCGTGGTGGTCTCCGAGGGTTCAAGCAGCCGGCACTCGACGATGTCGGGTCGCCCGGGGGTGCCCCGGTTGAACTCAGCTCTGGAGGAGGAAATGAAGCGCGTCGCCAGGGGCGGCACCTCGTCCCCCAGGTCCGGCCACAGCTCGCCCGTGGCGATGTCCCGGTAGACCCAGCCGACTCTGGATGCGCTCGTCTGGAGCTGCCCGTCATGGGTTACTTTCATCTGGTCCGTCGCCGCCCAGGCGAGCAGATGACGGATCAGGTCCTCCGGAAGCTGAAGCAAGTCCGCGATGCGGGTCGGAGATTCCTCGCCTGCGTTACGGATCCGCAAGACCGTTTCGAGCAGGACATCGTGCTCGATCTCGCGAACCTGCTCGACGATCACCCGCCATCGGACGGCCTGAGTCAGCAGCATGTGCCGCGTGTCACGCGGAAGATCGGCGAGGAGATACACGGGAAGGTCACGCCATCCGCCGGAAGCCATGCTCACCCCCGGTCAGATCGTGGAAGGCGGCAAGAGCCGGCACGGAGCCTCGCCCTTCCGCGGAGGTCATCATCGCCGCGTCGCCAACCGCGACAAGAAGCTTGCGCTGCCGGCTCATAGCCACGCAGAGCCGGTTGGGCAGGACGAGGAAGCCGAACCGATTCGGCCCCCGGGCCCCTGCTCGGCTAGAGCGGCTAGAGCGAGTGGTCGAGAGGAACACAACGTCGAACTCGCGGCCCTGAAAGCCGTCCACGGATCCGATGCGGACCCGTGGCAGCCCGCGGTCGGTGTGAAGCCACGGAATCGACGGGTTGAGGCCGAAGGAATTGTTACTGTGCCTGACAGCAAGTCCCGCCCCGGCCATGGCCTCCCATATCGCGGCGACCTGGCCCGAGTAGAACGTGATGACACCGAAGGTGAGATCCGTCGATGCCTCCAGCCCGCTGCTCAGCTCGGCTACGATCACCTTGGCCTCGATCGGACGGCTGATGCTGGTTCCGGCCTTGCTCTCCGGGCCCCTGGTCCCGGGGACATCGATCCACCCGCAGGCAGCCCGGCCATACGCGGAAAGGTTGTGCGCGAAGGCCGAAGCGTCTGGGTTGTCATTGGTCAGGGGCTCACCGAAGGGGGCATAGAACTGCTCGCTGATGAAGGTCCCTAGCACAGGGTGGGTCCGGAACTGCCGGTCGAGGGTGATGACTCGCTTAGTTCCGTCCCGGCGCTCAGCCTCTCGCAGCTGGACGAACAGCCGCTCGAACATCGACCGGCTGAGCACGGCATCGACTATTCCTATGTCGTGCCGTGACGACAGGCTAGGCACCAGGCTGTCGTCGAGGAGCTGAGGCAGCTGCCGGTGATCCCCGACGAGGACAATTCGTTCCTTCGCCAGGCTCAACGGCACCATCAGGTCGAGCGGGTTGGCCCGTGCCGCCTCGTCCACGATCACGGTGTCGAACGGGACCGTCTGCACCCTGCCCATGACCCCGGAGACCGACTGCTGGCAGGTGGCCGCGAGGGCCCGGGTATGTGTCTGCAGGGAATTCCGGATCGCAGCCGGCTGGTGCTCGACCGCCTCGCGGAACCGTTCGACCGCACGATCGATCGCACTTGTGGACAGCTCAACCTCCCGGTCCGCCGCATCCGCAGCACGCTGCAGAAGCGCCTCCACGAGGGGCATCGCCACGACGACGCTCGAACGCGCCCGGGCGTTGAGAAGGCGATCAAGCAGACTTCGCCGGATCTCGTCGAGAGCCGAGGCGGCAACCGCGGCGTCCTGGCCACGCGCGGCGGCCTCCAAGGCACTCCGCTCGCCGTCGGTCAGGAAATCGAAGACCGCCTGCTTCTGGTAGGCCATCTTGGCCATGAGCGCACCGTCGTCTGCGTACGCCTCCGCCGTTGTCCGGAGCCGTCGCGCGAGACCGGCCACCTCGGCCTGCGATCGCGAAGCAGGCGTGGTCCCGAATTCGCGCTTAAGCCGCCTCACCAGGTCGCGCGCCTCGTATACGACCTCACTGTCAACCAAGCTCAGGTGCCCGGACAGCCATGTGAGCAGCTCAACTGTGCTGCCGACATCGAACGGCTGCTGGCGGTAGGCGTTGGTGCGGTCGGCAAGAACCCTCCGCGCCCGCACCGTCTCGTTCGGCCGGACATTCTCGTATCTCTTCGCTAGCCGTGCCTGAAGGTCATTTGTCCAGGCGACAAGGAAGGCCTCATCGTCTGCCCCCTCGGTGCGCCCCAGCTTGACTGGAGGAAGGTTGCCGTCATTCGCGGCAAGAACCAGGTTCGCAACCGCGTCATGCTGATAGCTAGCCAGCAGGACACGCCTGTTCAGCGCCGGCGCGTCCTTGTTGAGTTCGGCCAGCCGGGCTTGAATCGCGGCGATGACGCGGGTCTTTCCGGTTCCTGGCGGTCCCTGGATCAGCACGATATCCCGGGAATTGATCGCCAGGTCGATCGCCTCGACCTGGGCTTCCGTCGGCCTTCCTCCCAGGATCTGCCGAACCCGGGACGAGAGTGGATCATGAGGCCGTGTCCGGCCCACCGGATCAGGTCTCCGGTCCGCCAGAATCAGGCCCAACTGGCGAACCGGTGCCGTCGCGCCTAGCGCGATCCGGGTCTCGGCCCGCTGACGCCGCCCGATGCGGATCTTGTCAAGCGTGAAGGATCCGGAAAGCATCCCGCAGCCCGGCGGGTCGTCCTTATATTCCCCGTCCGGACGAAGCCAGATAGTTCCGCGACCCGTCACTCGCGCGGTGCCGATGACAGTATCGCGGGCCTGGTCGTCATTGAAAGCGACGCCGCTGCTCGCCTCGAGGCCAACGGTTTCGTTCCCGATCCGTTCTCGCAACGCATCGGAGCGGGGGTGCTGGATGAGCTCGAACTCAAGGGCGCCGTCGCCGACGTGGCGGAAGCGATCGTAGTCGGCCCAGCCGATGTCCTGCGCTGCGCGGCGCGCGGCCTCGCGTTCGAGGTTGTTGTACTCCTGCCAGATCGCGAGATACGCATTGTCTGCCTGGGCGAGCCGTCTGACCTCCTCCTTGTCCGCCGCACTCAGTTGACCCATGCGCGTTCCGTCGACCACGGAGATCTTCCCCCGGGCCAAGATGAGGCGCTGCTCAGATTTCGGAGGGCGTTGCGTGATGCGGGAGATGATGAGGCGGTCATCGAGCAGACGGACGTCCGCGGCGATGGTTGCGCCAAGGAGACGGAACGCCTCTCCGTTGAGTCGGCCGCCGCCCGCGGCAACCACGGCGACCGGATCGCCGGCGTCGAGGGTAAGTTCCTCGCTCAGCCACCTGGTGATCTCGGCAGGTGCGTCCTTCCTCTTGCGAAACCGGGTGACATCCTCAACGGTGGTGTCATCGATGCCGATGACGCGCCCGTCCGGCCAGTGCTCGACGCCGTCGAACGTAAGAATGCGGATAACGACGTCGGGTTCGGCGCCTTCCCGGGTCCGTCCGGACCGAATGAGCTCGGCGACATACGCGCCCCCGCCGATCACCGATTCAAGCCACTCAGCCTCGCCGGCCGCGGGGCGCGCACAGGCCCAGATTTCAGAATTACGCTGGACCGTCATCCCGGCAGGCGAAATGCCCAGGCGAACGGCCTCGCCCTCCAAAACCTGGACGGTTCCGACGCTCTCGAGCCGCACCGTGCGCTCGGCCGCATAGGCAATCTGGCGGAGCTTCATACCGGCAGAACCGACCGGACGGCAAGGAGACGAGCGGGACGGCCCGGCACATCCAAGCGCACACGGTACCCTTCGGTCCCGGTCGGCCGCGGAATCCTGGAGACGGCCCTCCCAGCACCGTCGGTCACCCGGGCCTCGTCGTGCGCCTCGACCTTGAACCCGCCGCTCACCGGGCGGAACGTCACGACGGGGTCGGCCTGGTCGTGTCGGCCCCACACATGGCGGGGCAAGATCGCGGTAGCAAGGCTTGCGGAAGCTACGAGCGAGTCTCGCGCCGCGAGAGGCTGCTCATCGGCGACCGAGTACACCGTGACAACTGCCGACCCCTGGGTAATCGCCCCGCAGTTCGGGCAGTTCTTCAGCAGCCTGAAGTAGGTCCAGCCACAGTTATCCGGACAGTCGATGGTGTTGTCTAGCGCGTTGAAGAGAACGTCTCGCCACCGAGCGGATCCCGGGCGCTTGACAGGCTCAAGCCTGCCGTCACCGAAAGTACGTTCGGAGAGGACGCGCATTCGTCCGCTCATCACCAAGGGGAAGAGGCCAGCCGGAAAGCTCCTCGGCGGCAGTTGGTTTGATCGATCCCGCGGGTCACCGACATAGGCGAGGTCGCCACGGTCCATCCGCTCTCTCGCCTCATCTCCGTCCATGCCGTCCGCCTCGGCCCCCTCGAGGGGATAGCGCAGCACTAGGAGACGGAACACATGGACCGCGAGGATGTAGGTGTCGGCCAGCGTCGAGGGCGGGGCCTTCCTCAGCTTTCTCTCCGGAGCGACATACCCAGGGAAGCCCAGGATGTCCCATTTCGGAGCCGATCGGGACGTCAGGTTGTCCGTGTCGATCAGCCACGTCTCGGTACGGTTTAGGTCATCGGAGACCATGACATTGCCGGGATTGAGATCGACGTACGCGAGCCCGCGCTCGTGAAGCGCCGCGACGCTGCGTGCCATATTGGCCGCGATGGCCAGACGACGCTTCAGGCCGCCATTCTGGCGATACCAGGCGGCGTTGGTCTCGCGAGCGCCGAACTCCCGCGGCAGGTAGGGCTCCCGAATCGGTTTCATGTCGCTGGCTAGAGGCATGAGGTAGCCCGTGGCGCCGATACGGATCAGCGTGAGGGGCGCCGCAACCGACAGGCCGTCGAGCGGCAGCCGCCGTACCGCGGCGATCCTCTTGAGGTCCTCCGGCCGGTCCAGAAGCTTGATCGCGTACCCAGGGTGATCGTCGACGCGGAAGACCGTGCCCTGCCCTCCCTTCGCGATCTTCTTGCCCAGGACGAACTCCACCCCGGTGTCATCGACAACGCGCCGGGGTTCAAGCTGAGGTTCAGAAGGCATCGTCGCTCTGCAGCCGGACGATCGAATCCTCAGAGACGGCCTCAGCGGGCACGTCTGGCTCGAAGGAAGAAAGGGTCGCCTGCGTGATGGTGGTCGTCACGAACTGGAGGAAATTACGGATCTGCGCGGCTTCGCTCGCCTCATGCACCTCACCGCTACTGAAGCGCGCGAGCAGTTCCCGGTCCGCGTCCGCACCAATCGCGAGGGCAAAACGCGCCGCTTTGCCGCCTCGGTCGCTCTCCACTAGCCCCGTGAGCTCTGGATCCCAGCTCGGATCGGTCGGAATGCCATCGGAGACGAGAGCGAGGGTTGGCCGATACGATCGAGATGGAAACGCCTCCCGATCTTCGATCAGCTCGCGCGCGATACGGAGAGCATCACCCATCGGCGTCCGGCCGTTTGCCTTTAGCGACGCGTACTCGATGTCGGCGATCGGCGTGTTGTTAGTCACAAGGCTGGCGCTGTCTCCGCCGAACGTGATGATACTCAGGGTAATGGAGCCGTGGCCGGCATCCACCTCCGTGAGTTCTTCTATCATTTCGGTCACGCTCTCGTTGAGGACTTCGATCTTGTCGTCCTCACGCATGCTGCCACTGGTATCGAGCAGCAGTACTACCGGCAGGATGCGCGACACGACGGGGTCATAGCCGTCAAGCAACGACATATGGAATCAATTCCTCTCTTAGCTCAGCCAGGGTGCGGTCGTAAGGTCGGGTGCGTAGCGCCCGCGAGCGCGTTTCCGCCCCGATGCGCGGATCCGGAGAGCACCTTTCGCAATGCTGATCCGGTCCGTTAGCTCGAGAATCTGTAGCACGCCGACCTGAAGCCGCGATTCGTCGCCGCCTGTCCTGATCAGGATAGTCCCGTTCCGTGAACCGAGTTCCTCGACGTGGAGCCGCCCAGACGTGTTCGTCAGACGCAGGTGGTCACGGCTCACGAGATGGGACTGGCCGTCGACCAACAATGATCGGACGTCGTACCGGGCCTGGCCTCGCCCGCGACCGACGACGATCGAGGTTCCTTCGGCGATGGGGATTCGGTCAGCTTCATCGTCACCGAGCAGGACAACTACCTGGCGTGTCCTCTCGCGAAATCCAGCCTTACGCGCCGGAGTGAGGCACTTCGGACAGCAAACTCGACCGTCCGTATAGGCGGGGTCGTCATCAATCACCGGGAATGATCCCCAGGTGCAGTTCGGGTCGGTACACGCCCACTCGTAGAGAAGCTCCTGACGGGCTTCCGGGGAGGTAATACCCTTCGGCTTGAGGCGGGCGTCCTCGGACCGCATCGATACCTCGTAATCCGGGATCGGGGAAAAGTCGAGCTGACTGAACGTGACCCCCAAACCGCTGATCACCGGGCGCACCAGCCGGGTACTACCCTGAAGCCATGGGAAATGTCGCCGGTGATCTCGAAACAGGTCCGTAGTGATAACCGTTGCATCCGGGTGGGACTCGGCAAGCTCCAGGATCTCCGGGTCGGCAAACGGCACCGAACGTGCGCACCGCCGCTTCTTCCAATCACTAAGGCGCCGCTGACCGTAGTCGTCTAGCTTATACCAGAGGCTATTGTCGGCGATGCCATAGAAAGCCGCGTCCGGATCCTTCTGCTCCCGCCATGCCTTCACAACCCGTTCCACGTTGCGCCAATCGCTGCCGTCGCCAAGCAGCACGACAGGCGACAAGTCAATGATAACGGTCGGACTATCCATGAATCTTCCTCGGCTGATTCGGCTTGGCGCAGGAGTCACACGAGCTATGCTTCGTCGAAGCAGGGAAGATTATTTAAAAGTCCTCAGTTGATCTCGGCTCTCGTGTCATGCATAATCGTCATCAAATAGACATTTTCCGGTTCGGCGCGCCTGCCGGGCAACGACTTCTCC
>OBLU010002092.1_pt1 | contig 18480 bp, 8 predicted proteins | sample 1518681 | NCBI WGS metagenome assembly OBLU01 (sample SAMEA3539304, study PRJEB22396) | soil metagenome | biome: tundra; feature: field; material: soil | place: USA | collected 2010-05 | depth 0.15 m | reverse complement strand
ATCTTGCGTTGGAATCAACTCCCCCGCTCAGGCTCATCTTGCGTTGGACAAGAGTGCGTCTTGCACGGCTGTAAGCCATGTGTTATTCTCGGTTTGTGATGATTGCATTCAGCCAATCAACGACCCGCAACTGTGCCTCCCCGGCGTACGCGGTGTGTTGTTGTCCTCGCTTGACGTAGCGATCATTTGCTGCCGGCCACCCGCTCGGTAGATCCAACTTCCTCAAGACAGCCTGAATCGGAGCTTTCAACTGTGACGGCACTCCTGTATCTGCATATGTTGTCCATGCGCGCTTGTCCCCCCAAGCGGTGCGCAGCGCCCTGTCGCTGTTGCTAGAAAAGCCTTTCTTCTCCGTTCAAGACCCGTCAATCGCAGTCAATTCTTAAGGAGCCAGTCATGTACCATTTCCATATCTTTGCCAGAGCTCGCCTAGCACTCTTCCTCATCATATTGCTCGTCTTCGCGCGGGTTTCGTTCGCGCAACTGGTGGGCGGCACCATTGCAGGCGACGTCGTCGACCCCAGCAACGCAGCTGTCGCTCGGGCGACCGTGTTGATCCAGAATCAGGAGACCGGGGGCGCGCGCCGCCTCATCACCGCTGCGGATGGCACTTTCTCCGCGCCCTCCATTCCCGTAGGAGCCTATACCGTCTCGGTCACGCGCGACGGCTTTGCTCCGCTCAACCGCACCGGAATCACGCTCACCGTCGGCCAGAGCATCCACCTTCATCTTGCGCTCACAGTCGGCACAGTGGAGCAAGTCGTCACCGTGGTCGACATCCCCGTCAGTGTGGACACTTCGACGCTTCAATCGGAGGGGCTGGTCAATGAGCGCCAGGTCAAGGAGCTTCCCCTCAACGGTCGCAGCTTCGACCAGCTTCTCCAGCTCAACCCGGCATCGGTAAGTTACACAACCCAGCGTTCCGGTGGTGTTGGTACTTCGAACTCATCAGTCGGCAACATGTTTTCCATCTCCGGTCGCCGTCCGCAAGACAATCTCTTCCTTCTCAACGGCATTGAGTACACCGGCGGTTCACTCATCAACGTAACGCCCGGCGGCACAAGCGGACAGTTGCTCGGCGTTGAGGCGGTTCGCGAATTCAACGTAGTGAGTGACACCTACGGCGCGAACTACGGCAAACGCACCGGAGCGCAAGTCTCCATCATCACCGCCTCCGGCGGCAACGACATTCATGGCTCTGTGTACGAGTTTCTCCGCAACAGCGCGCTCGATGCCCGCAACTACTTCGATCAGGCAAAGATTGCGCCGTTTCAGCGTAACGATTTTGGAGTTGCCGCCGGGGGCCCGCTGCGGAAAGACAAGCTCTTTGCATTTGCCAACTACGAGGGCTATCGGCAGCGTCTTGGCCTGAGCGATGTCACTTTTGTTCCGGACGCCTCCGCTCGGGCTGCCACGGTTGCGAGTGTTCAGCCCCTGCTTGCTCTTTGGCCGGTCGGTACGACTGAACTAGGCGGTGGCATCGCAGAAGCCTTCTCCAATCCCCTGCAGCGGGTACGCGAGGACTTAGGAACCACGCGTGTCGATTCCAACCTTTCGCAGAGTGATCTTTTCTTCGGCGTCTATACCGTCGATGACAGCGACGCAACCAGCCCATCGGCCAATCCGTACTCTGCCATCTACGAGCGGCTCCGCGAGCAGGTGCTCAGCGCGCAGGAGCAGCATGTCTTTTCGCCGAGTTTTCTCAACACCTTCCGCATCGGCTACTCGCGTGCGGACTTCTATTTCAACAGCCAGGTATCAGGCTCGGTTCCCGGCTGGGTCGCCAGCGGGCCTGTGGGTGCCATCGTCATCTCCGGCAGCACCGCATCTAATGGCGCCTCGCAGATCACACTGGCCGGCGCAAACACCGGCAGCAACAACTCCACCGCGCGCAATCTTTACACCGTAGACGATCACATCTACTGGACGCACGGAAAGCATCAAATCGAAGCGGGCGCCTGGTTCCAGCGGTTGCAGTCGAACGACTTCCTGGCGCAAAACCAATTTGGGCAGGCCTCGTTCTCCACGCTGGCAACTTTTGAGCAGGGCACTGTGTCCAAATACACGATCGTTCCCGCGCCAACTGAACTCGGCTGGCGTTCGCTCTTTAGTGCCGGCTTTGTAGAAGATGCCTGGAAGGCGACGCCGCGTCTTGAAGTGCGAGCCGGCTTCCGGTTTGAGTCTACCACCGGTTGGAACGAGGCGCAGGGTCGCGCCTCCAACTACGATTTCACCAACGGCATTATCAATTCCACACCAACCATTGGCCAGTCCGCCTTCTCTAGCAATCGCGCGACATTCTTGCCCGAACCGCGGGTCGGGTTTGCATACGACGTCTTTGGCAACGGAACGACAGCAGTCAAGGGCTCTTTCGGAGTGCATCGCGCACTGCTCGACACGCTAGACTATCGCCTCGATCAAACCGCGCCGTACAACACGACGCTCTCTTTCAGCAACACAACGGTGGCCAAACTGGGCCAGCTATCCACTACTTCCGCGATCGGCGGCCTAGTCTCTCCCAGCAACGTGCAACGCGATATCCAAACGCCAACCGTGCTCGCCTGGACGCTGAAGCTTGAGCAGGAAATTGCGCCCCACACCACGCTCACTCTCGGCTATATCGGCTCGCACAGCTACCATCAGATTCTCTCCGAGGATCAAAACACTCCTGCGTCGGTGGTCTGCCCTGCGGCCTCATGCCCCACGACCCTCCCGGCAGGTACCATCTACTATCCGACGACAACGTTGGCCAATCCGCAGCTGGCCAATTCAACTTCGTGGGTCTCTCAGGGAATCAGCAACTACAACGGCCTCGAGGTCGACGTCCATCGCCAATTCGCCCAGGGCCTCCAGCTTCGTGGCGTTTACACATGGTCAAAGAACCTTGATGATGGTTCGGCCTGGAATACGAGTGTTTCTGCCAACACCCCCGCATTTGTATCTTTCCCCGTCAATCCCAAGGTCGATTACGGACTGGCCGCCACCAACATCAGTCAGGCCGCGGCCATCAACGGAACGTGGGAGCTCCCCTTTGGCAGCGGCCACGCACTGTTGGCAAATGCAACTTCAGTTGAAGAGGCGATCGCCAGCGGATGGAGCTTCAGCGGCATCGCGACGCTTCAAACCGGTTTCCCCTTCTCCCCGCAGCTTGGCTACAATCCAACCGGCAACGGAGACTCCCGAAACCCGGCACGGCCCCAGCTGAATCCATCCTTTCAAGGTTCGCTCTACCCAAAGACCACGACCGAGTGGTTCAATCCGAACGCATTCCTGGCTCCAACCTCCGGCACCTTCGGAAACGCCGGGCGCGACTCACTCACGGGACCGGGTCTTAAGGATGTGGACCTTTCCCTCATTAAGAACGCCACCATCCATGACAAATTGCGCGCACAGTTCCGTATCGAATATTTCAATCTTCTCAACCACTCGAACTTCACCACGCCCAATCCCGTTGTCTTCAGCACCGGCCCAACCCCAGCCAAGCCAACCACAGCGCCGGCGCTATCGCCCACCGCAGGCGTGTTGACCGCAACCGCAACCACATCCCGCCAGCTCCAGTTCGCGTTGAAGTTTCTCTTTTAGGGTCGGTGTCGAACCATATTCCTCAGGAAGGCAGGAAGGGCAGCCCATACTTTGGGCTGCCCTTCCTGTTGTACTGGAACCGAAGATCCGCGGGTTATGGGAGGTAGTAGCGGAAGGTGGTCCAGATCATGTTGTCAATGCCCTTCGCTCCGATGTTGACGCCGCTCACCGCAGCGCCCGACCAACCCTCACGAACGGCATAGCCATACTGGATGCCCTGGCGGAAGCGCCCGCGGTCACCCTTGTAGAAGTCATACCAGTAGCCGCCAGTGACTTCCTGCACGTCGCGATTCTGTGCGCCGCAGGAGCCGCCCGGAATGTACCCGGTGGAACCGCCGCCGTTGTAGCCAGGCGCCGCCGTGCTCAGGCAGCCGGAGTTGGAAAGCAACCGTGAACCGTAACCGACTGCGGAGTTGCTCGGTGCGCCCCAGTGGCCGCCCCACTTGCCGCCAGCCGCAATCAGAGCGGCAGTGGAAGTGGCGCTGCATGTGATGACGCCGGAGATGGTAGCGCAGAAGTCCGCGCTCGGAGCGCCAAGCGAAGAGGTAACGCCGGCAACGCCGTAATCGTCGCGGCCCGCGTAGTCGCCGCCGTAATTCAGATACAGAGAAAGGCGAGGAGTGGGGTTAGCTTCAAGTGTGAACAGGCCGGAGACGTTATGGATCGGGCGCAGCGCACCAGCGCCATTCGCGGTTACGTCGGCCAGAGTGCTGTTGCCGTAGCGGCCCATACCCGGTCCAAACAGACCCTTGGCGCCGATCGTCAGCTTGTCCTTGATGATCGGTACGCGCGCACTGGCGCCAAAGCCGCCCAGCTGGATGCTGTTGTTGTAGAAACCGGCCGTGGTCAGCGCCGGCGCAACAGCCGTGCCAGTCGCGACGTCTGTCAGCCCGCCGTAGAGGTTGCTGTTTGTGGTCTCGCCGGGATAGATGGTCTCGTGTGCGAAGCCCGTGATTCCGATGATTTCATAGTGGCCCCAGCCGGGATCGAACGCCGCCTTCAAGATCAGATCGGGTGCCTGGTTGAAGGAGAGCGTGGCCACATCCGCGCACCCGTTCAGCGTCTTATACACCGGAACTGCAACGTTGAGGGTGTTGCCGGCTGAGTCGGTCTGCACCTGGTTGGTGTAGTTGACGATTGTGGTTGCCGGAGTGCAGTTGCTGATGGCGGGGTTGTAGTTGCCGCCATTCACGCCGGCGCTGCCCAGGACCGCGTAAGGCTCGTTGCCGGCCAGCGAAGCGGTGTAGAGGAGTTGCGGGTTCTCAGCCGCGAAGCCGAAGGCCATCTTGGGGAAGGTCTTGGTTACTCGGAAGCCGTACTGGCGCGTCCAGACAAAGCCCACGACGTAATTCGGGTCGATGGTCTGCGGCGTCATGATATCCCCGGAGAGGTTGGAGATGCCTTTCTTGTCTTCCGTTGCCATTGACCACAACTGGCCGCCGGTGAAGGCCCAGTGATTGTTGGTCTCGGCCTGGCCCCAGATGACGCGCTGGCGAAGTACATAACTGTTGGACTGGTTATTGTTCGACGTGGCGCCGGTGCCCAACCAGTCAGCCTCATAGTAGCCGCGCACGATCCCCCAGTTGACCTTGCCCTCGGCCATCAGTGAAACGCGCGACTGACGAGCGGTCCCGAAGAACTCGCTCAGCTGATAGGCGTCCGCGCCCTCGTAAGGAATGGCATTGAACGCGGTAGGAATGTCGCCGCCGGTAGCCTTGGTGCGGTACACCGTTTCAGCCGCGGTGAAGCCTCCAGGCGTCAGGCTAATGCCCTTGTAGTGCAGCGTTGTCGGGTTGGCGATGGCCTTCTTGATGGCTGAAGTCTCGTCAGAGAGCGTAGTCACGATCGACAGGTTTGCGGCCTTCATGTCGGTGACGGTGCTCTGCAGTGTGGTCACGGCTGCTGAGTTATCCGTCACAGCCTGGTTCTGCGCGGTTGCTGCAGCCTGTGCCTTGTCCGCTGCTGCCTGGGCGTCGGCGGCCGCTTGCTGCGCCTTTTTCAACGCCGCGTCCCTGTCGGCCAGATCGGTTTTCAGGCTGTCAATCTTGCCTTGGAACTCCTGGCGCAATGCGTCAATCTGCTCAGCTACTGTGGGTGGCGGAGGCGTCTTGGCCTTCTTGGCGGCTACTTGCTTCTTGGCTGTCGGTGTTGGGTCGCTGGCGAACGCGGATGAGGCAACTAGAGCTGCTGCCAGTATGGCCGCGGCAGCAGTTTTGAGCTTGAAGTTCATTGAGCCCCTCTTTTTCGGTGAGAAGTTTTTTAGTTCGTGGCGCGGCGCGCCTGCAGTGAATTCCCTTTGTGCTCCTGCTTCCCCGATACTTTGAACAAGAAGCGAATGGGATAATTGATCGGCGTGCAAGAGAGAAAACTTAAGGCAAGAATCAGAGCGCCTAACGACGATATTCTTCCCTTGGCTTTTCCGATTCCCAGCCTCGCAGAGTTGTATGAATATATGACTAATTCACATATTTTTAACAGAGTTGCCGCCGACAGTTATCTAACTACCCTCTTACCGCGCATTGCATAAATTCACTTTTTCTTAACATGAGCGCCGCTCATGTTATCAGCAAATTGAGCGACAAGATCATTCACACGTTCTTAACATTGCTTCGTGGGTCTGCTTGAACTCAGTAGATCCATCTTGCAGGCTCCAGTACGTGCGCGTTGTGTTCGCTGCAGATGGCTGGAGGAAATGCAAAAGGGACGGGCCGAAGGCCGCCCCTTTTTCCGTGGTGCGCCAGGCATGGCGCGTAGCGCGTAAGCGCAACTGAAGTGGCTGTGGTGGCCACTTCGGAGACTTGAGGGTGAAAGTCCCTTACAGGCCCTGATGGTGGGAACTGTTAGCCGAACAGCAAGGGTGTCCATCGCGAGGTGGAATCTGAAGGAAGCTGTAAGCAAATCTGCGGCCCGACGAACAGAAACCGAATAGAGGCGTTTTCACTTGGGCGAGAGGGCCACAAGACTCGAAGCCCAATACCATCCGGAAGGTGAGGACGTAGATTCGGCGGGTATATGCAGGGAAGGTCACGCGCATTACCCTGGGAAGTCTGTCAGCCTGGCTACGGGCTACCGGCATCGCAAGGTGTTGGGATGGGCTGGCAGATTGCAGCAGAGGTCGTATTAGCCGCTGAAACCGGAGCGGTGAAGGACCGAACATGAAACATGGAAGTAGGAGGGCAGACCTCGATGCAAAACGAAGACGCAGAAGCATACGCAAGTATGGCCAGAACGGAGGGAAGCGGGCGGAACCTGCTTTGGGCTGCGCTGGTGCCGAGTTTTGTACGGCGGCTGTTGGGGCGCCGAAACCGGAGGCGACGCAAAGGAAACTTTGCAGCGCCTTACATCTGTTTCATGAACCGCCGAATACCGAACGGTCCGTCCGGTGGTGTGGGAGGACGGCGGGAGTAATCCCGCCTCCTACCCGATCAGGGTCGGTTAGAAGCTGATCCGGGCGCTTATTTGGATCTCGCGTCCAGGCGTCGCCACTTCTGTGATGCTTCCGAAGCTCGAAGTGTTCACAAACCGGTTTGGCGTTCCCAGGTTGGTGTGGTTCAGGGCGTTGAAGAATTCGGCGCGCGTCTCAAATCGGGCCTTCTCTGCCAGGCTGAAGCTCCGCACCAATGCCAGGTCCATGGTTTGCAGGCCGGGTCCGTACACCGAGTTCCGGCCAACGTTGCCAAAGGTGTAGGCGGGCGGCGCTTTGAATGCGCCTGGGTTAAACCATGTAGTCGAGTTCCTGGTCCCGGAAGCGAAAACCTGTTGGCTGGTGCTGTTGGCGCGGATGGGGTTCTCTCCCACAACGGTTCCTGCATTGGCAGTGTCGCCGAAAACCGAAATGGTCAGTGGAAATCCCGTCTGTACCTGATACTCAATCGAGCCGCGCCAATCGCTCGTCAGAGCACGTGTGAGGCGGTTCCGCTCGTAGGTTGGCGGATTGTAAACCGCGCTCACGGCCACGCGATGACGGATATCGCAGCCGGGGCCTTTTTCAGCGCTCAGGTCGCTGTTGTTCTGCGGAGTGGCCGCCTCGAACATGGGCGAACGAAAATCCGGCGCGTTTTCAAGCGATTTGGCAAAAGTGTAATTGGCCAGGAAGCTCAGCCCGCTTGCATAGCGGCGGCGCACGTTCACGTAGCCGGCGTCATACCAGCTCTGCGACGTGTTCTCGAGCAGGTTGATTGTGCTCACAGGAAACGTGGAACTGGTCATTGTGCTGGCCACTGCGGCCGGGAATAAGGTGTTGCCCACGAAGCTGATTTTTGGAAACGGTCGCCGCGGCTGGATCAGTCCCGGTCCAGGTTGCGCGTTGTTGATCAGGTGCGAACGCTGAAGATGGAAGCCGCCCGCACCCAGATAGCCAACTTCGACAGTCGTCTGCGCGCCCAGTTGCTTTTCCAGCGAAGCGCTCCACTGCTGCACGTATTGCGCCTGCGCATGCAACTGCACTGATGTGAAGCTGACGGCCGTAGTGCCCAATACTGGTGTTGGGAAGTTCAGGGTCGTGATGCTGGGAATATAGGGATCGCTCTGCGCGGTCTCCGGGAAGACGTAGGGCACATTGTGCCTCTGGTTGCACCACGTGTTCATGTCGACGGGTGTATAGAAGATTCCGTAGGCAAGGTGCGCCACCACGCCCAACTTTGGCATACTCTGCGCCAGCCCCAGCCGCGGTGCGAAGTTCGTGTGGTTGGCGTACATGAGGCCGCGCGGATAACCGTTCTGCCCGCCGATGAACACCTGGGGTCCGCCGCTGGAAAGATCGAGGTTGCTGTTCGCATAGTCCAGATCGACAAGCGGGCTCATGAATTCATAGCGCACGCCGTAAGTCAGCGTAGTGGTCGTCGTCATTCGCCAGGCATCCTGTCCGTAGCCGTCGGCATACCACTGCCGCAACTGCATCTGCGGCACGCCGACCTGGCCTTGCCTCGCCGCCGGAAGCCCCAGCAGGAACGAGGCCAGCGCCGATCCGGTGCTTCCATCGTTCAGTGCGTACTGTGTGGTGTAGCCGTTGGTGTACTGGTAGTAGCCGCGATTCTGGAAGAACCCCCACATGGGCCAGATAAAGTTCTGGTACGCGCCACCGAATTTCGCGCTGTGGCGCCCGATCTGCAAGCTAAGCGATTCCCGGCCCTCGATCACGGTGTCCCAGGCGTGCATTGGCGTAGCAAGGTAGTTGTCTCCGAATGGCGAGTACCCTTGGACGGTGAAATATGGCGCGCCCCAGGCATTCGGGCCGCCGAAGCCGGTTCCCGTAATGCCCAGTTGGGTCACAATGTCGTTCTTGTTCGCGCTTTCAGTGCTGTGCATCATCACCAGGCGCGAGATCGCCACCGACGCCATATTCACCACATGCGGCGACACGACTCGGTTCCATGCTAGAATGCCGTGCTGGGATAGGTTGCTGTGGTACAAGCCAAAGCCGGGCAGACCTTCCGGCATAAAGCCATATTCGCTGCCCGCCGAGTAGCGAAAGAAAGCTGTATCGCCGTTCCTGAAGCTGTGATCGATGCGAACCGTCCCCTGGTCATCGGTCATCTGTTCCTTGCGGGTGTCCAGGTAATTGTTGGCGTCGTTGCCTGCGCCGATCACGGTCGGCTGCCCCATCATCGTCATGCTGCCCATGTCCATCGTGTTGGGCTGTGGGGTATACATGTTCAACATCGTTGACGCCGCATGCGTAAGCCGTCCCGGCGGAATCACGTTCAGAACGCCGTTGTATTGAAACTGCTGGCGAAGGTATTGCGGATTCGACGCGCTGGCCGGAAGATTCGGGTTATAGCTGGGATTCGCGACCGTCGTATTCGGGTCGTAGATATTCACGCCGCTCTGGCTAAAGTCGCCCGCATCTTCGGCTGCGGTGGGCACTGTGTCCACCATCGCGTCAATCTCAACATGCCGCAGCGCCTCATAGTTCACGAAGAAGAAGGTTTTACCCGTGTGCTTGACCGGGCCGCCAAGCGACGCGCCAAAGTTGTTCTGCACCAGGAAATTGGAACTGCCCATCTGGTTAAAGGAGTGCGCGTCCATGGAGCCGTTGCGCAGGAACTCATAAGCAGTGCCGTGGAAGCGGCTCGACCCCGAGCGCGTGGCGATGTTGATCTGGCCGCCTCCGGCCCCGCCCATCTCGGCAGAATAGCTTCCCGTTTGCACTTCGAACTCCTGAACCGCGTCGGGCGAGGGGCTCAGATTCTGCGTGCTGAAGGTCGGATCCGTGTTGGTGGCCCCGTCGAGAAGAAAGTAATTTGCGTTGGGACGGCTTCCGCCAATGCTCACCGCCGACCGTTGACCGGGCCGCCAATACAGCGAATTCATGTCGCCGGTCGCCGCGCCGTGGCTGATGTGCGCTCCCGGCACGGTCAGCACCAGGTCGATCAACATGCGGCCGTTCAGCGGCAATGAATCGACAGACCGCTGATCCACCACCTCGCCGACGCTGGCATCCTGAGTTTTGAGCAGCTCGCCCGCAGCCTGGACGGTCACAGTCTGAGTTTCCGAGCCAAGACGGAGTTGCAGGTCGAGCGTAGCCTGCTGGCCCACTTCCAGGTCGACAGCCTGGGAGACCTTCTTGAAACCTGCGCTTTCCACGGCCAACGTGTACGCGCCCGGCTGAAGACCTGCGATCTCATAAAGCCCGGTGGCGTTCGACACCACTTTGCGCTCCACCCCGGTTCCGGCGGCTGTGATTGTGATGTGGGTGCCAGGGACAGGGCGATGCTGCGGGTCCAGAATCGATCCACGCACCACGGCGTAATTGCTTTGCGCGTGGGCCGTGATCAGGGCGATTGCAAGACACAAAACGACTGGCACGATTTTTCGGGTCATGGCTCTCCTTGAAAGAATGACTAAATGTAAAAAGACCCGCGGGGAAGGCGGGGAAACTTTGCCTGCACATGCGTTGTGTGCTCGGCAGGATGGTCGGTGCACGCTGCTGTGCATCTTTTGATGAGCACAAGGGACGTTGCATGATCTGCTACGAAGAAGTCTAGGGTCCGGACGCAGTGTCGTCGTCGCCCAATGGATGGGGTACAGCCTCATCCTTTGGGTTGAGTCAAGCAACCAGCTCGACTCGTAAAGCGGGGCCCGGGCCGTCCGCATTCAAGTTCAAGCGCGGCGCTCAAACCCCCGTACAGGTTGCGCAATCGCTCATCGAGCATCCTATCGGGATGGATCCTTTCCGCCCGTTGCAGCGTTTCCGGCGCTTAGCAGGTTGGCAAGGATCCGATAGGCTCCGGGAACCAGCTCGGGAAGCTGCCGATAGAGAGCGTACGCAACATAGATATATGTGCCTTTGCCGGGATGCGCAACCAGCAACCCGCCACGCTGCGGGTTTTGGCCGGGGTCGGCTGTTTCGGTCAGCGCGGCGTAACCGGGGTCCCATGTCTCCAGGAACGAGTGCCCGCGCTCCTCAAGCCAGCCATCAAAGTCAGCCGAAGTAATCGCATTTGGATAGGTCAGCAGGGAATTGGCAGAATCGAGCAGTTTTACGGGAGCCTGCTCGTCCACAACCCTCTCCGGGATGCGCCCCATCGTCAGCGGCAGCGGGGCAGGGAAGTTGCCGGTCTGGTATTGAACAATCAGCGTACCGCCTCGGCGAACAAACTCTTGCAGCCGCGGCTGGGCTGCGGTCAGCTCGGGACGCGTCGAGTACGCGCGTATCCCAATCACGAGAACATTCCAAGTGCCAAAATCGTCCGCAGCTATCTCCGAGGCCGTCAGCACGTGAGGCATCACGCCCAACGCTTCAATCGCATCCGGAACCAGGTCGCCGGGGCCCATGATGTAGCCAATGCGCAAGCCGGGCGCGATCTTCACGTCGACCTTCCGAGTCTTGAGCTGCGCGGCCTGGTAGAGGTTGTAGGGGCGCAGCCCAGGGTAGCCAACGCTCTGCCATCCTGACTCATAACTACGGCCGGCAGAGTGAGCCACCGCCTGGATGGTGCAGGCGCTGGTCTCTGATGCGGCCGGGGTGACGGAGAACGGAAATGGCTCGCTGTCGCCGCCAGTCTCGAAACGGAAATGCGCTTCCGCGGGTTCGGAGCGCCATCCGTCGGGGAGTTTGAGGCCGATCGTTCCCTCGGCGGGGCCCTCAGAGTGAACAGTTACGCTGATCGGAAGGGGGCTGCCGTCGAGAGGCAGAATGCGCGCCTCGGGCTCTATGCGCAGTCCAATCGCAGGGGTGACCACTAACGGTTGATAGATGCCACCCGGGCCCAGCACCCGCTGCATGGTCTGCACCACTTGACCGATGCGAATCGGCAGCCCGTCAAAGCTGAACTCGGCCCACGCCGCAAGCGGCCACGGAGCGAATGAACGCTCACGAAATTCCGAATGGCTCACGTCGTAATACGGCTGCTCGGTCGTGGGCCTTGTGAAAAAGGGCTGGGTCGGCTCCGAATTCGGCGCAGCCTGAACTTTGAATATCTGGTCTGTTGCCAAAGCCGGGTGCTCGGTGGGGTCAATGGCGCTGGCCGTGTTTTCGCTCTTCCATGCGTCGCCGCTGGCGCTCTCCAGCCAAACGCTGCTCAGTTTTGAGTCAGCCGTAGCGCGCGCTGTGTGGATTCGCACTCTGAAGTCCTCGCCGGGCGCAACGCTGCGCGGCGTCTCATCCGCAGAGTTTCCCGGGAACGGTCCGCCGCCGGAGATCGTGGTTGCCTTGGTGGTGAATGCCAGCAGATCCAGCCCAAGCAGATCCTTCAGTGCAGCCTGGAACTCGTCGATTTTGGCGCCGAGTTCAAACTGCAGCCCAGCCTTGGCCTCCGGCTCCAGCCCGCTCGCGCCAACCTTCTTATAGAGGTCGAGAGTCTCCCGGTAGATGGCCGTGAGCTTGTGCGCGGCCGAAAGATTGGATAGCGTCTTGCGCTCGGCCTCAAAGCTCGTCAACCCGGCACCGATCTGGTGCAGGCCATCAGCGAGCCACGCGGGCGCAGGCCCCTTCACCATCCGCGCCAGACCTTCGAGCCTCGTGTCGATCTGGACCCTCGGATTTAGAAACAGGTCGCCATTCGTTTTGATCGCCCGATCCGAGGCATGCTGCGCAGCATGGGCCACGGCCCACAGATGGTAATGCGATTCGCCAGGCCCGCTCAGCGTCGGATTCGCGCCGCTATTCTGCGACTTCTGCTCGCCCCAGCCCTCGCGCGCAATCTGCAGATAGCTCCGCCCCAGCACCGTGTCCAGCGTTCCCACAGGAATGTTCACATCCGTCGAGGGAATCTCGGTGGACCATTCATCGGTCACGTAGTTATGAAACTTCGCCGGCGCCCACTTGCCGGTCGCGTAGTCGAACATCTTCCCGTCAGTGACCCGCGCAAACGGAACCATCGAGTAGACGGCCAGCGGCTGCCAGGGTTGCAGTCCGTCCTTCAGTTGCTCGGGGAAGACCTTCGGGTCCGCTGCAGCCTTGAACACCTCCTGCGCAATCTCGCCGGAGACCTGGTGGTGCCCATGTCCATCAGTGATGCCGCCAACAAAAGTGGAAACGATGATCTGCGGCCGCTCCCGCCGCACCGCCAGAACGGCATCGTAGAGCACGCGCTCGTGGCTCCATTTGCTGAAGGCTTCCTCTTGCGTCTTTGAGAAGCCGAAGTCGACCTCGGTGCCCCAGAGCTGCTTTGCGCCGTAAAATTCCCCCGCTCTCAGCAGCTCATTCGTGCGGATCAGCCCCAGCGCGTCGTAGCTGTCGGCAGACATGGCGTTCTGGCCGCCCTCGCCGCGGGTCAACGTCAGCAGGGTGGCGCGCACCCCCATGCCGCGCGAGAGATACGTAAGCAGCGCGCCGTCTTCATCGTCGGGGTGGGCAACAATCATCATCAGGCTGGCTGTAGTGCCCAGCCGCTTGAGAGATTGCTCGAGCGCGGCCTCCCCACGATCTTCGGCCAGTGGCAGTGCAATCGCGTTGGGTTCGGCGGCAGGACCGCTGAACGTGAGCGTCTCTGTTGCGGAGTTGGCCTGCTGGGCGGCCAAAACGTGTGCGCCCAGCAACATCAGCCCGGCCAATGCCGTAACCGCTGCTGGCAAATAGATTCTGCGAACTCTCTCGGCGAGGAACATGACTCCCGTCAGTGTACAATCCGGTGAGCGTATTCGCCTCATGTCCAAATCCCCCCCCATCTCCGCAGACACAGCAACCCTCCAGCGCCGCATCGGCCTGCGCTCCGCCGTCCTCTTCAACATGCTTGAGATGATCGGCGTGGGCCCGTTCATCACGCTGCCCCTTGTCATTGCAGCGGCGGGCTACCGGCTGTCCGTGTGGGCATGGGTGCTGGGCGCAGTCATTGCCGTTGCCGACGGCCTCGTCTGGGCAGAACTGGGCGCGGCCTTTCCCCGTGCCGGTGGTTCCTATGCATTCCTCCGCGAGATCTACGGCCCCGACCGCGCAGGCAACTGGCTCAGCTTTCTCTATGTCTGGCAGGTCAGCTTCACTGCGCCGCTTTCGATTGCCTCGGGCTGCATCGGCTTGTCGAGTTTTCTCGGCTGGTTCTGGCCTTCGATGGACGCGGCGCCACTCTCCGCGTTGCCCGCTCTGCACTACACCAACTTTGCCGCCGCCGGCACCTGCTTGCTGGTCATGGCGCTCCTCTATCGAAATTTATCCTCCGTCACGCGGCTAGCATGGGTCCTCTTCGTTGGCGTGTTGACGGCGATTGCAGGCGTCATCGTCTCTGGCTTCGCCCATGCCTCCCAAACCGGTGGATGGCACATGCCCGCTTCGGCCGCGCGGCCCCTGGCCGCCGCCTTGAGCGGCCTGGCGCAAGGGACACTCCTCGCCACCTACTGCTACTGGGGCTACTACAACATCACGTTCCTCGGCAGTGAGGTCCGCAAGCCGGAGCGCACCATTCCTCGCGCCATCCTGCTCTCCGTGCTCTTCATCTCCGCCTTCTACGTTGCCATGAACTACGCCGCCCTGCCGTCCATGCGCGACGCCGCTGCCCACGTTGCTGCCGTCCGCCTGCAACTCGTAGCCGACATTGCCCAGTCCGCATTTGGCAGCGTAGCCGGCCGCCTGATGGCCGCGCTGATCATCTGGACTGCGTTTGCATCGGTCTTCTCCCTGCTGCTGGGCTACTCGCGCGTACCCTATGCCGCTGCCCGCGACGGCAACTACTTCCGCTTTCTTGCCGTCGTCCATCCAAAGCATGGCATTCCCCATCGCTCCCTCGTGGCCCTGGGATTGGTAGCCGCAGCCTTCTGCTTCTTCTCGCTGGCCCAGGTCATCACCATGCTGGTCATCACCCGCATCCTCCTGCAATTCTTCTTGCAACAGGTAGGCGTCATGTTGCTCCGCGTGCAACGCCCCGAGCTGGTGCGCCCCTTCAAGATGCCGCTTTACCCTCTGCCGCCGCTGGCGGCGATTACGGGCTTCGTCTTCATCCTGGTCAATCGGAGTCACGCTCTCGGTGGCCTTGCCGTCGCGGCTGGGATTGCGATCTGCGGCACAGGGATCTATATGGTCCGGGCGCGGCGGCTGAACCAATGGCCATATCAACGCCCCCAGTGAATAGAGACAGCCTCTTTTTTCGACCAACCGCAATCCATTAGTCATTCCCGGCACGTATCTTGTAACGCGCAGACACTCAATCGTGTCTAATGAATGCAATTGCGATTTTCCCCTCGCGAGGTCAACCTATGCTCATCGGTAAACCGCCCGACATTCGCTCGTCGGCGATCACTCCCAAAGACCAGTACCTCAACCGCCGACGTTTTCTCCGCGGAGCAGTCTCCGGCGTGGTCACAGCCGGTGCCGCCGCACTCGGTGCTGATCGCCTTGCCGAAGTCTTTTCCCCGCGCATACGTGCCCTCGCCGGAACCAAGCTCGACACAATCAAGAGTCCGCTCACTACCACGGGCGAGGAACTCACCTCCTACATGGCGGTCTCCACGTACAACAACTTCTACGAGTTCGGCGTAGACAAAGGCGCGCCGTCGAAGAATGCCGGAGGCCTGCCCACGCGCCCCTGGACCATCCAGGTCGATGGAAAAGTCAAAAACCCCAAGACCTTCGACATTGAAGCCCTCCTCAAGCTGCGCCCTCTTGAAGATCGCGTCTACCGCCATCGCTGCGTCGAGGCCTGGAGCATGGTCGTTCCATGGGTCGGCTACTCGCTTTCAGAGTTCATCAAGCAGTGTGAGCCCCTGTCGACCGCCAAGTTCGTCCAGTTCCGCTCGTACTATGACAGCAAGGTGGAGAAGTGGTCGCTCGATGAAGCGATCTACTGGCCATACTCCGAGGGGCTGCGCATGGACGAAGCCATGAACCCGCTGGCGCTGCTCACCTTCGGCCTCTATGGCGAAGTGCTGCCCAATCAGAACGGCGCGCCGGTCCGCATTGTTCTGCCCTGGAAGTATGGCTTCAAGTCCGCCAAGTCCATCGTCGGCGTACGCTTCCTTGACAAGATGCCGTCCACCACGTGGAACGACCTCAATCCAGGCGAATATGGTTTCTATTCCAACGTCAATCCCAGTGTCGACAACCCGCGCTACAGCCAGAAGACCGAGCGCCGCATCGGCCAGCCCTTCTATGCCCAGACGCGCACCACGCTGATGTTCAACGGCTACGGCGAACAAGTAGCTTCGCTCTACAACGGAATGGACCTGAGGAAGTACTACTGAGTAGCTTCAAGCTGCCTGCTCACCCACTATGAAACGATCGACCCTCATCCTGCTCAAAACCCTCACCTGGCTTGCCTGTCTCTGGCAGTTCGATTTGCTGGTCTATGGAGCCGTAACCAACACCCTCGGCCCCGACCCCACGGCCAACATTGAGCTTTCAACCGGCTACACCACCCTGCTGCTGCTCATCGTTTCGCTGGCCATCTCGCCGCTGCGCAATCTCTTCCCGCGTCTCAGCTGGTTGATCAAGTTTCGCCGCCTTATCGGCCTGTTTGCGTTCTTCTATGCCACCCTGCATATGCTCGCGTACGTCGCTCTTTACGCAAGCTTCGACGTGCACTCAATGCTCACCGACATCGCCAACCGCCGCTTCATCACCATGGGAGTCATAGGCTGGGTACTTCTCCTTCCCCTGGCCCTCACCTCCACCACCTGGGCCATCCGCAAACTGGGCGGCAAAAACTGGAATCGCCTGCACACGCTCGTCTACGTCGCCGCCGTTTGCGGAGTGATTCACTTCTGGTGGCAAGTAAAAACCGGTGTCCTCAGCCCGGTGAATTTGACCATCTCGCTGGCAGTGCTGCTGGCCATACGCCCAGTCCTGGGGTGGCGCCAGCGCCGCAAAGCCCGCGCCGCAACCACCTGACTCATTTCCGCACTGGTCCTCTTCAATCGAATTCAATCTGGAGCCCCACTGTTGCGGCGTAGTTTCGGACCACGACTTTACAGCCCGCGGAAAACTCGTTCGGGCGGTAGGCCAGGGATAAATCCCTGGCATAAGATCAACAGAATCGACGCGGGCTTGAGCCCCTGAGGTATGCTTCTTGCCGATTTTGACTGAGAGCGGTCCCCTTTCCGCAGCCTGTTCAGTCGTGTCGGCAAAGCCCCATTCTCAAGCGTCCGCACTGTAACAGGGCATGACTTCAGTCGTGCCGAAATCGCACCGAACTAGACGTGGGGCTTCAGCCCCTCCGCCCGCTCCTCAATCGAACTCCAACACCGTCTGCGCCACCGGCTGAAAGCTTTTCCGGTGCAGCGGCGTCGGCCCCAGCCGCGCCAGCGCCGCCATGTGCTCCGGCGACCCGTACCCTTTATGACTCGCCAGCCCATACCCCGGAAACTCACGGTCCAGCTCCACCAGCATCCGGTCGCGATACACCTTGGCAAGCACGCTCGCCGCCGCAATTGAAAAGCTCGTCGCATCCCCCTGGATCACGGCCTGCTGCGGGCAATCCCAATCGATCGTGTCCCGCCCGTCGATCAGCAGAAAGTCCGGGCTGAGCGCCAGTTGCTGCACCGCCAGCCGCATCGCCAGCAGCGACGCCTGGCGAATATTGATCCGGTCAATTGTCTCCGCATCCACCACCGCAATCGCCCACGCCACCGCGTTCGACCGAATCTCCGGCTCCAGCTCGTTGCGCTTTTTTTCTGACAGCTTTTTTGAGTCGGTTAGGTCCTGCAAATGGCAGCACCGCGGCAGAATCACCGCCGCCGCTACCACCGGCCCAAACAGCGGCCCGCGGCCCACCTCGTCCAGCCCGGCAATCCGCAGCGCCCCACGCCTCCGCGCCGCATGTTCCAGCGTCCACCCGCATGTCGCCACCTTGGCCATGCGTCGAGTATAGTTGTCCACCAGCTTCGCCGACCCACTTCGAGATGAAACTGCGCCCGCCACTACAGCATTTTCACTTCTGGTCTTTGCAGAATCCACGCAGCGGGGTGGCTTTTTCCACAAGAAAAAGCCACCTTTCATGTCGATGCAATGTCAGCACGTGAAGTGAAAATGCTCTAACCCGCCAACTCGCCATCCCCGTTTCAGCGGGGGCTAACTCGCTGCTTGGGCTCGAACATCCTGTTTCCCTGCCGATTGATTGACATGCAGCACGACACGGATGTTGTTTCTTCCTAGGCACGGCGAGCCCGCACACGAAGCAAAACCCCAGCCGTTTGGGCTGGGGGTTCGGTGGAAACGGGGAAGCCTGCTGTTTACGCCCTGACCTTGCCGGTCACGCGATCTACTTCCTTCAGACGGGCAGCTTTGCCGCGCAGTCCGCGAATGTAAAACAGCTTGGCGCGCCGCACGCGATAGCTGCGAACCTTCTCAATCTTGTCGATCACCTTGGAATTGAACGGGAAAATGCGCTCCACGCCCTGGCCAAAACTCATCTTGCGGACGGTAAAGGTGCCCTGGGGCCCTTTGTTGATGGCGATAACCAGACCTTCAAACGCCTGCAAGCGTTCCTTATCGCCTTCCTTGATCTTGACTTGGACGCGAATCTGGTCGCC